>JACCDZ010373568.1_pt1 | contig 18884 bp, 18 predicted proteins | sample 7449551 | NCBI WGS metagenome assembly JACCDZ01 (sample SAMN15323452, study PRJNA562643) | freshwater metagenome | isolation source: river surface water | place: USA:Blue River Watershed | collected 2017-08-18
ATCGTCGCCAACGCGAAGAACGTAAACACCGTTTGAACCGTGAAATCATGGCCCCTGAAGTCCGTGTTTCCGGCCCTGATAACGAGCCGATGGGCATTTTGTCCTTGGCTGAGGCCCTCCGCCTTGCGGGTGAAATGGATGTGGACTTGGTGGAAATTGCCGCCACGGCCACCCCGCCGGTTTGTCGCCTCATGGATTACGGCAAGTTCAAATACCAAGAGCAAAAGCGAGCGGCAGAAGCCAAAGCCAAGCAAACGGTTATTGACATCAAAGAGGTCAAGTTCCGTCCCGGTACCGATGATGGTGACTACAACATCAAGATGCGCAACATTCGCCGGTTTTTGGCGGATGGTGACAAATGCAAGATTACGCTGCGATTCCGTGGCCGCGAGATCACCCACCAAGAGTTGGGCATGGACTTGCTGAACCGGATTCGCGATGAGTTGGCAGATTCGATTGTCGTTGAGCAGTTCCCAAAGCTCGAAGGCCGTCAAATGATCATGATGATCGCGCCAGGTCGCAAAAAGCCGATCACAGGCAAAGCAGCAGATGCTGCAGCGCCGACAGAATCGGTTTAAACCAGAATTTGTTCTGCTTTCGGGCAGGTCAAATCAAAAGCTCTTTTCGGAGGGCTTTTGTTAAAAGTGGCTCGGGGCCAACAAGGCTGCAAAGATTTTGCAGACGCCTCACGAGCACAATTAAAGGAGCATTGATATGCCCAAGATGAAGACCAAAAGCAGTGCTAAAAAGCGCTTCCGTGTTCGTCCAGGTGGAACCGTTAAACGCGGCCAAGCCTTCAAACGTCACATCCTGACCAAGAAGACCACCAAAAACAAGCGCCACCTTCGCGGTGCAGTGGCTGTGCATGAGACCAATATGGGTCACATGGCACAAATGCTGCCCATGGCTGGCCTGTAATTACTGACGAACAAGGAGAAAAACTATGCCTCGCGTTAAACGTGGTGTAACGGCACGCGCCCGTCACAAGAAAGTCCTGGCCCTTGCAAAAGGTTTCCGCGGTCGCCGCGGTAATGTCTTCCGCATCGCCAAACAGGCGGTGATGAAGGCCGGCCAATATGCTTACCGTGACCGCCGCACTAAAAAGCGTGTGTTCCGTCAGTTGTGGATTGCCCGTATCAACGCCGCCGCGCGTGAATGCGGTCTGACCTACAGCCAGTTCGCCAATGGACTGAAGAAGGCGGCTATCGAAATCGACCGTAAGATGCTGGCGGATATCGCTGTGCACGACAAGGCCGCTTTTGCTGGCATCGTGAACCAAGTCAAAGCCAAATTGGCCGCAGCTTGAGATCATGAGTGGCATGGTCCTCTGGGGTCATGCTGCGCACTCGATCAAGGGGATTGAGGCTCGCAACAGCTTCAATCCCTTTTTTATTTTGAACCTCACCCCCTCCACACCATGAACGAGCTGGACACCCTGGTCGAATCCGCACGCCAGAGTTTTGCGCAGGCACTGACACCTGCCGACCTTGAAAACGCAAAGGCCCTGTATCTGGGCAAGGCCGGGCGCATCACCGAGATGATGAAAGGCATGGCCGCTCTGAGCGTGGACGACAAGAAGACCCGCGGTGCCGCCATCAACATCGCCAAACAGGCCATTGAGGCGGCATTGAATGAGCGCCGCCAAGCCTTGGCGGACGCTGAATTACAAGCCCAACTCAAGGCCGAAGCCTTGGATGTCACATTGCCAGGGCGCAGTGGCCAGTTGGGTGGTTTGCATCCCGTTTCGCTGACGCTGGAGCGGGTAGAACACATTTTTGGCTCCATGGGTTTCGAAGTGGCACAAGGCCCAGAAATCGAGACCGATTGGTTCAACTTCACGGCGCTCAACACCCCTGAAGACCATCCAGCCCGCTCGATGCACGACACCTTCTATGTCGAAGGCGGGCATTTGCTGCGCACCCACACCAGCCCCATGCAAATTCGCCATGCGGTGCAGCACGTGAAGCGCTACAAAGCGCAACTCGATGCGGGCCAAGGGATGCCCGAGATTCGCGTGATTGCGCCCGGCCGCACTTACCGTGTGGACAGCGATGCCACCCATTCGCCCATGTTTCACCAGTGCGAGGGCCTGTGGATTGGCGAAAACGTGAGCTTCAAAGACCTCAAAGTGGTGGTCACCGACTTCTGCCGAACCTTCTTTGAAAGCGACGACCTGGTGCTGCGCTTTCGCCCCAGCTTTTTCCCATTCACTGAGCCCAGTGCCGAAATTGACATCCAATTCCAAAGCGGCCCATTGGCAGGCCGTTGGCTCGAGGTGGGTGGTTCTGGACAAGTGCACCCCAATGTCGTGCGCAACATGGGCTTGGACCCTGAGCATTTCATTGGTTTTGCCTTTGGCATGGGCATGGACCGTTTCACCATGCTGCGTTACGGCGTGAACGACTTGCGCCTGTTCTTTGATGGCGATATCCGTTTCTTGAACCAATTCCAGTAATTGAAGAATGTCGCTGACGGGCCTTGCGCCTGTCAGCCCAACGAAGTGAGCCCTGCGTATGCAATTTCCTGAATCCTGGTTGCGCGAGTTTTGCAATCCGAACCTGACGACACAGCAACTGGCCGACACGTTGACCATGGCGGGTTTGGAAGTGGAAGAACTTCAGCCTGTTGCCCCACCTTTCTCCAAAATTGTGGTGGGAGAGATCATGGCGGCCGAGCAACACCCCAATGCCGACCGCCTGCGGGTTTGCCAAGTCGATGTGGGGCAAGGCAGTTTGCTCAATATCGTGTGTGGCGCACCCAACGCCCGTGTGGGCATTCGGGTTCCATGCGCTTTGGTGGGGGCCGAGCTGCCACCCGGTGAAGATGGCAAGCCCTTTGTCATCAAGGTGGGGAAATTGCGTGGCGTCGAAAGCCAAGGCATGCTGTGCTCGGCCAAAGAATTGCAAATTGCCGATGACCACGGCGGTCTGCTCGAGTTGGCTTCTGACGCGCCTTTGGGGCAAGACATTCGCCAGCATTTGAATTTGGACGACACCCTCATGACCCTCAAGCTCACGCCCAATTTGGCGCATTGCTTGAGTGTCTATGGCATTGCCCGCGAGGTGTCCGCCTTGACGGGTGCGCCACTCAAGGTGCCGACATTCACGCCCGTGACGTCGCAAACGGGAGATAAGTTGGCGGTGAAAATTCACGCCTCCGATCTCTGCGGGCGCTTCAGCGGTCGCATTGTGAAGGGCGTGAACACCCAAGCTGCCACCCCTCAGTGGATGGTGGACAGACTGGCCCGTTGCGGTCAGCGCAGCGTGAGCCCATTGGTCGATATCTCCAACTACGTGATGTTCGAGTTGGGCCGTCCGTCGCACATTTTTGATCTCGACAAAATCAAAGGTGGCTTGCAAGTGCGCTGGGGCAAAGCCGGTGAAACTCTCAAGTTGCTCAATGGCAACACCGTCACCGTGGACGAACAAGTGGGGGTGATTGCCGATGACGCCCAGGTCGAGTCCCTCGCCGGCATCATGGGGGGAGATGCGACAGCGGTCTCCGACGCCACGCAAAACATTTATATTGAAGCTGCTTTCTGGTGGCCTCGCGCCATTGCTGGCCGCTCACGGCGCTTTAATTTTTCAACCGATGCTGGCCATCGGTTTGAGCGCGGCGTTGACCCGCAACTCACGGTTGAGCACATCGAGCGCATCACCCAGTTGGTGCTGGACATTTGCGGCACACCTCAAACCCAAGTCGGTCCCATGGATGACCAGACTTTGAATGTGCCGGCCATCCAACCGGTCACGCTGCGGGTGGCGCGCGCCGTCAAAATCATTGGCATGCCCTTGACCCAACAGCAATGCGCGGATGCTTTGCGCAGTTTGGGGCTGCAAGTCTCGGAAGGCGAGGGCACTGTCACCGTCACACCACCGAGCTTCCGTTTCGATTTGGAAATTGAAGAAGACCTGATCGAAGAAGTTGCGCGCATGGTGGGGTACAACAACCTGCCTACCCATCCCCCTTTGGCACCCATCACGGCCAAGGTGCGTCCTGAATCTGAGCGCAGCCCTTCCACCGTGCGCCGCGCGATGGCGGCATTGGGCTACCAAGAAACCATCAACTACAGCTTTGTGGATGAAAGTTGGGAGCGTGATTTGGCCGGCAATGCCCAGCCAATTCGCTTGCTCAACCCGATTGCCAGCCAAATGAGCGTGATGCGCTCAAGTTTGATCGGCTCGTTGCTGCAAGTCATCAAATTCAACGCCGACCGCAAAGCCGATCGTGTGCGCGTGTTTGAACTGGGTCGGGTGTTTTTGCGCAATCCGGCCGTGCAGAGCACAGACACCACGGTTGAAGGTTTTGACCAGCCCATGCGGCTGGCCGGCATGGCTTGGGGGCCTTTAGAGCCATTGGGTTGGCAGGGTAAAGGACGCCATGTCGACTTTTTTGATGTCAAAGCCGATGTTGAAAAACTGTTGGCACCCCGCAAGGCCGAGTTTGTGGCCGCCGAGCACCCCGCCTTGCACCCCGGTCGATCGGCAGAGGTGTTGCTGGACGGACAGTCGATTGGATTTATCGGCGAGTTGCACCCCCGTTGGCGCCAGTCATGGGAGCTCTCAAGCGCGCCCGTGGTCTTGGAGTTGTCGTTGGATGCCGTCATTCAACGCAAGGTCCCCGTGGCCCGTGGCGTGGCCAAGCACCAATCGGTGGAGCGCGACCTTGCAGTGATTGTTCAAGAGCAGGTGAGCCACGCCCAATTGATGCAGTCCATTCACGCCGCGCCGACCCAAGGCTTGCTGCGCGATGCGGTGCTGTTTGACATTTACCGTCCCAAGGCCGATTCGGGTGGGGGCTTGGCATTGGGTGAGAAAAGCTTGGCCGTGCGCCTGACTTTGCACAGCGATGAAGGCACCTTGACCGACGCCCAAATTGAGACGACCATGAATGCGGTGTTGGCGCAGTTGAGCCAACAGCTGTCGGCGCGTTTGCGCGCTTGAGGTGGCCATGCAAATCAGTTTTGAAACCCTAGAAACACCGGCGCTGACCAAAGCCCACTTGGCCGATTTGCTGTTTGAGCAAATCGGTTTGAACAAGCGCGAATCGAAGGACATGGTCGATGCGTTTTTCGATCTGATGGTGGACCGCTTGATTGCTGGCGATGATGTGAAGATTTCAGGTTTTGGGAATTTCCAGATCAGAACCAAAGCTGCCCGGCCGGGCCGCAATCCGCGCACTGGAGAATTGATTCCTATTGAGGCACGTCGAGTCGCTACTTTTCATGCCAGCCATAAACTCAAGGCCCAGATTCAGGGGGATACTGAAGAGGTTTAATGCCAACCAACAACGGGTCCTGGATTTTTTTTTGACTGGAAATCCTCATGTTGTTCAAATTCAAATCCCATGCAGCCAGCGATCTGATCATGTTCGAGGCAGATGCCCGTAGATTGCTCAAGATCATGATCGGGGATGATCCGGTCAAAGGCATCTTGCAAGTGCATGCGCTGCCCCAAGCGATTCAGGCCCTAGAGATGGCGGTGGCTCAAAGCGAGGCTGAACAGCGCGAAAAGGCTCAGAAATCTGCCACCGAGATTTCGGGTCAAGACGATGAACCCGTTGCGTTGAGTGCCGTGAGTCTGTCCCAGCGTGTCACCCCGATGCTCAAAATGCTCAAAAGGTCATTGAGCGAAGAGTCAGACGTGGTTTGGGGTGTCTGACCCTGTGTTCAGCGCGTGAAGAGTGCGCCGCCCAATTTGTAACCCGCTTTCAATTGACGCTTGGCGAACCAGCCTTGGTTCATTTCCAGCACAAAACGAACCGGCTTTTCGGAGCAATGGGAATCGTCACTTTGCGGTTTCATATCGGCAATGTTCACAATGCTGCCATCGTCTGCCAAAAAGGCGGCTGAGAGGGGAATCAGGGTGTTGCGCATCCAGAAGCACTGGGTGGCCGGTTGTTCAAAAACAAACAACATGCCTTCATGCTGCGGCATTTCTTTTCGCCACATCAGCCCAATTTGCCGCTGTTCAGCGGTTTGAGCCAGTTGAACATCCAGAACATGCATACCCGCAGTGAGTTTGGCGCGGGTCAATTGCAACTGCGGTGAGGACTGAGCCGCCACCGACATGGCCAACATGGCCAAGGCCGTGGCGATGGCTGTGCGCAAAAAGCGGCCAGGGAAGGCGGGGCGTGAGGCAGAAAAATGCATGGTGGCGAGGGCTGAATCAAAAACACAAATACAGCCTCAGAGGATAAGCCCTAATGACGGCTTCGAGGAAGAAACGGCCCGTTTTTACGGGCCCGAATTGGGGGCATGGGTGTCGCTGGCGGCCGAATCCGGGGTTGCAGGAGCCGTGTCTTGAGCGCTATTTTCTGGCCGAATGTTGGCGGCCATCAGACCTTTGCTGCACTCAGTCAGTTCAAAGCTCACGCGTGCCCCTTCCTTCAAGCTTTTATAACCATCGGCCAAAATCGCCGAAAAGTGCGCAAAAGCATCAGGGCCCCCGCCATCGGGTTGGATGAAGCCAAAACCCTTGGCATCGTTGAACCATTTGACCGTACCACTGGGCATACGATGTCTCCATGATTGTTTGCGCCAGTTGAATCGCTGTTATCAAATTTGTCAATGTGAGGTTTTCCCGGGGTGAGTCCCATTTTGGGCAGCGATGCGAAAGTCTTTTCTGGTCCGGGTCCAAAAGGGCTTGAAAGGCTCGATAGAATGAAATCATGGCATCGAAAAAACCAGTTATTCCTCCGCTGCCGACCGCGACCCCCCGAGTGCCAGATGGTGGCGATTCGGTGGTCTTGGAACGCCGTACCCAAAAAATTGAACCGCCCCAGATGTACCAAGTGGCGATGCTGAACGATGACTACACCCCCATGGAATTCGTGGTGATGGTGATTCAGGAGTTTTTCAGCAAAGACCGCGAAGCTGCGACGCAAATCATGCTCAAGATCCATCTGGATGGCAAAGGCGTATGCGGGGTTTATTCCCGCGACGTGGCAGCGACCAAGGTCGATCAAGTGTTGGATGCCGCCAAGCAAGCGGGGCATCCATTGCAATGTGTCAGCGAGCCTCTTGAATAGCAGGCAAAAGCCCCTCACATCATCTTATCTATCAGCAAGGCATAAAAGGAAATCACATGATTGCCCAAGAATTGGAAGTCAGCTTGCACATGGCCTTTGTTGAGGCGCGTCAGCAACGTCACGAATTCATCACGGTGGAGCACCTGCTTTTGGCCTTACTGGACAACCCCAGTGCGGCTGAAGTGTTGCGCGCCTGTGCTGCCAATATTGACGATTTGCGCACAGCGTTGAGCAATTTCATCAAAGACAACACGCCCCAAGTGGCCGGCACCGAAGAGGTGGACACCCAGCCGACTTTGGGCTTTCAGCGCGTGATTCAGCGCGCCATCATGCATGTTCAATCGACAGGCAGTGGCAAAAAAGAGGTCAATGGCGCCAACGTGTTGGTGGCTATTTTTGGCGAAAAAGACTCACACGCGGTTTACTACTTGCATCAGCAAGGCATCACCCGTTTGGATGTTGTGAACTTCATTGCCCACGGCATTCGTAAAAGCGACCCGCCCGAAGCCTCCAAATCTGCCGAAAACCCAGCCAGCAGCGAGGGCGAAGAGGGTGGCGCTGGCGGCGAGCGCAACGAGAAAGCCTCGCCTCTGGAGCAGTACACCAACAACCTCAACCAAGCCGCCAAAGAGGGCAAGATTGACCCCCTCATTGGCCGCGAGTACGAGGTGGAGCGCACCATTCAAATTTTGTGCCGCCGCCGCAAAAACAACCCGCTGTTGGTGGGCGAAGCAGGTGTGGGCAAAACCGCCATTGCCGAGGGCTTGGCCTGGCGCATCACCCAAGGCTCGGTGCCCGAAATCTTGGCAGAGGCCACGGTGTATTCACTCGACATGGGCGCTTTGTTGGCGGGAACCAAGTACCGCGGTGATTTTGAGCAACGCCTCAAAGGCGTTCTGAAGGCGCTCAAAGACAAACCCAATGGCATTTTGTTCATTGACGAAATTCACACCTTGATCGGTGCTGGTGCGGCTTCGGGCGGCACATTGGACGCGTCCAATCTGCTCAAGCCGGCGCTCTCCAGCGGCCAACTCAAGTGCATTGGCGCCACCACATTCACCGAATACCGCGGTATTTTCGAAAAAGACGCCGCCCTGTCACGTCGCTTCCAGAAAGTCGATGTGGTCGAGCCCACCGTGTCTGAAACAGTGGACATTCTCAAAGGCCTGAAGAGCCGTTTTGAAGACCACCACAGCGTCAAATACACCATTGCGGCTTTGCAGGCGGCGGCTGAGTTGTCTGCCAAATTCATCAACGACCGTCAGCTGCCCGACAAGGCCATTGACGTGATCGATGAGGCCGGTGCCGCCCAGCGGATTCAAGTGGCCTCGAAGCGCAAAAAGACCATTGGCAAGACCGAAATCGAAGACATCGTGGCCAAAATTGCGCGCATTCCGCCCGCCAATGTGTCCAACGACGACCGCAGCAAATTGCAAACCATTGAGCGCGATCTCAAGTCGGTGGTGTTTGGCCAAGACAAAGCGCTTGAAGTGTTGGCCTCGGCAGTCAAAATGGCGCGCTCAGGCTTGGGCAAAACAGACAAGCCGATCGGATCCTTCTTGTTCTCAGGCCCCACCGGCGTGGGCAAGACCGAGGCGGCCAAACAACTGGCCTACATTTTGGGCATTGAGTTGATCCGCTTTGACATGTCTGAGTACATGGAGCGCCATGCGGTGAGCCGTTTGATCGGTGCGCCTCCGGGCTACGTGGGCTTTGACCAAGGCGGTTTGTTGACCGAAGCCGTGACCAAGAAACCCCACTGCGTGTTGTTGTTGGACGAAATTGAAAAAGCCCATCCGGACATTTTCAACGTGCTGTTGCAGGTCATGGACCACGGCACCTTGACCGACAACAACGGACGCAAGGCCGACTTCCGCAACGTGATCATCATCATGACCACCAATGCCGGCGCTGAAACCATGAACAAAGCCACCATTGGCTTCACCAACCCGCGCCAAGCTGGGGACGAAATGGGCGACATCAAACGCTTGTTCACCCCCGAGTTCCGCAACCGTTTGGACGCCATGGTCAGCTTCAAGCCCTTGGATGAACAAATCATCTTGCGGGTGGTCGACAAGTTTCTCTTGCAACTCGAGCAGCAGTTGGGCGAGAAGAAGGTCGAAGTCACCTTCACCGATGCCTTGCGCAAGTTCTTGGGTAAGAAAGGTTTTGATCCGCTCATGGGCGCTCGCCCCATGCAACGACTCATTCAAGACACCATTCGCAAGGCCTTGGCCGATGAATTGCTGTTTGGCCGTTTGACCGAAGGCGGTCGCCTTACGGTGGACATCGACGACAAGAGCGAAGTGCAGCTGGACATCACGGCCAACCCGAAAAAAGAAGGTCGTGCGTCTCGTTCAGAACCAGCTGAGCCTGAAGAGGCCACCGCCAGCTGAGCACATCAGGCACTGGCCTGTGACCAAAAAAAAGGAGACCGTTCAGGTCTCCTTTTTTTATGGGTTAACGAACTGCGATTGGCCCGCAGATGTGCGGCTCAGTTGACCATCACCAACTTGCCTTTGACACTGCGCGAGCCCATCAGGCTGTAGGCGTCTTTCAGGTCTTTCATGGGCATCGTGCGGTCAATCACGGGCTTGATTTTGCCTTGACCGTACCACTGGGCCAATTGGCCCATCATGGCGGCATTGGCTTGTGGCTCGCGTTTGGCAAAGTCACCCCAAAAAACACCCACCAACGAAGCGCCTTTGAGCAAGGGCAAATTCAAGGGCAGGGCAGGAATTGGCCCGCCTGCAAACCCCACCACCAAATAGCGACCGCGCCAGGCGATGGACCGAAAAGCCGGCTCGGCCAAATCACCGCCCACCGGGTCATAAATCACATCGGGGCCACGGCCTTCGGTCAGCACTTTGAGGGCTTCGCGCAAGTTATCGCGGGTGTAATTCACGGTGGCATCTGCACCCAGCTTGGTGCACAGCGCACATTTTTCGTCGGTGGACGCTGCGGCAATGACTTTGGCCCCCGCCGCTTTGGCGATTTGAATGGCTGCAGTGCCCACGCCACCTGCTGCACCCAACACCAGCACTGTTTCGCCCGCTTGAAGAGCAGCGCGGTCCATCAGGGCGTGGTGTGAAGTGGCGTAGGTCATGATGAAGGCGGCGCCATCGACAGCAGGAAACCCCGCAGGCAAGGGCATGCAGAGCTTGGCGGGGGCCAAGGTGTGGGTGCCAAACCCGCCCGTGCCGGACAAGCAAGCCACCGTCTGTCCCACTTTCAGGTGGGTCACGCCTTCGCCCACAGCTTGCACCACGCCGGCATATTCCGAGCCCGGCACAAACGGCAGTTCGGGTTTCATTTGGTATTTGTTTTGAACAATCAACAAATCAGGGAAGTTCAAGCTGGCAGCCTGAATTTGAAGCAGCACCTGTCCAGCCCCCGGTGTGGGTGTGGGCCATTCTTTCCATGTCAGGGCGTCGATTCCGACCGGGTTTTCACAAAGCCAGGCTTGCATTGTTTTTTCTCCTTGGAGTGCACAGGTTCTTGGGCTGGCATCTTAGGGACAGACAGGGCTTTGGCCATGTCCCCCGAGCGACCAAATTGATGGGCGACAAATCTCGCTTCGACCCTGCGAAAGCAGGGGCCTGCGCCCTACAATTCAAGACTTAGACAAGGGCACAGCATGAAAATTCTCATCTCCAACGACGATGGCTTTCGCGCCGAGGGCATCGTGGCCCTGTATGAGGCGCTCAAAACCATTGCCGATGTGGAAGTGGTGGCGCCCGAGCAAAACAACAGTGCCAAATCCAACGCCTTGACGTTGCACACGCCTTTGTATGTGCACCGCGCCGACAACGGCTTTCGGTATGTCAATGGCACCCCGGCCGATTGCGTGCACATCGCCTTGACGGGCTTGTTGGGTTATCGACCTGATTTGGTGATATCGGGCATCAACAACGGCGCCAACATGGGCGACGACACGCTGTATTCAGGCACTGTCGGCGCGGCCATGGAGGGCTATTTGTTTGGTATCCCTGCCATCGCGGTGTCGCAAATTGACAAGGGTTGGGCGCACCTCGATGCGGCAGCGGCCACGGTCAAATCGATGGTGTTGCAAATGCAGGCCGACAACTTGGTGAACGCACGACCTTGGTTGTTGAATGTGAATATTCCCAACTTGCCGCTGGGTGACATCAAGCCCGCACAAATGACGCGCCTTGGTCGCCGCCATGCGGCAGAGCCGGTCATCACACAAGTCGACCCAAGGGGCCAAACCATGTATTGGATTGGCAATGCGGGGCCGGCTATGGATGACAGTGAAGGCACCGATTTCCATGCCGCCCAATTGGGCCATGTGGTGGTAACGCCGCTCAAAGTGGACTTGACCGACCACGCGAATATTGACCGTTGGGCCGACACCCTGAATCGGTTGGCGACAAAGGGCACGCCATGAGTCAGCGTCCAGGTTTTCCTGTCAAGTTGTCGCAAACTGGAGCGTCCACTCCTGCGAAGAAAACCACCGCGACCACCGCAGCTCAAGCCCCAGTACTTCCTACGTCGCGAACGACACCACGCACCGCGCCAATGACCGGCGCAAGAAATACGGCCGTTCCCACGGCACGTTCCTCGGCTCAGTCCACCGCACTTTCCGCATCGCGAGGGGCTAATCCTTCAACTGCCGCCAGCAGCATGGCCCGCGTATCGGGGCTGGGTTTGGACTCGGAGGCAGTCAGGGCTCGCATGGTCCGCAAGTTGGCTGAACAAGGGGTGAAAGACACCCGTGTGCTGGAGGCCATGGGCTTGGTTGAGCGGCACCAATTTGTCGAGAGTGCCTTGGTGAACCAAGCCTACGAAGACACCAGTTTGCCGATCGGTTTGGGCCAAACCATCTCAAAACCCAATGTGGTGGCGCGCATGATCGAATTGCTGTGTGAAGGCGTGCCGGGCAAATTGGGCCGTGTCTTGGAAATTGGCACGGGTTGTGGCTACCAAGCCGCGGTGCTCAGCCATGTCGCTACCGAGGTCTACAGCATTGAACGTTTGCGCGGCTTGCACGAAAAAGCCCGAGCTAATTTGCGACCCTTTCGCTTGCACAACGTGCATTTGATTTTTGGTGACGGCATGTTGGGTTACCCCAAAGGGGCCCCTTATGCAGGCATCATTTCGGCGGCCGGCGGCGACGCGGTGCCCCAAACTTGGTTAGACCAATTGGCGGTTGGTGGTCGTTTGATTGCTCCGACCATCACCCCTGCCGGACACCAAGCATTGGTGGTCATTCAGAAGACGGCGCAAGGTTTCGATCGGCAAGTGCTCGAAGCTGTTCACTTTGTGCCTCTAAAATCAGGCGTTGCCTGAACCAGAAAAGCCCGATGACTCCCATTTTCCATTTCCGTCCCCTCGTGTTGGCCTTGGCCGCACTGATGCTCAGTGCTTGCACCACCTCTGTGCGTGTGCCAGCCCCTGTGGAGGACCGAAGCACTTCTGCGCGCCCCACCAGCCAGCCCAGGGCGACACCACCGCAAGTGGTGAGCCCAGCGCCAACGGTCAGCCAAGGTCAAGATGCGCCCATCAAGCCGGGCAATGAAAACGCGGGCACACCGGGCTATTACACCGTTCAGCGTGGTGACACCTTGACCCGTATCGGACTGGACCATGGTCAGGGCTGGCGTGACTTGGTGCGCTGGAACAATTTGGCCAACCCCGACGTGATCGAAGTCGGACAGGTGTTGCGCGTCGCGCCACCTGGCGCTTCGGTGGAAACATCGGGTGTGGTGGTTCGCCCCGTGCAGCCCACGGGCCCCAACGCTGCCACCACCCAAGACAAGGAAGAAGCCGCAAAAGAGCTGGCCAACAAGCCCAATGTGGCGAGCAACGGCATGCAGTTCATTTGGCCCACACAGGGCAAAGTGGTCACCAAATTCGATGCCAGCAACAAGGGCATTGAGATCGCTGGCAAAAAGGGCGATCCGGTCTTGGCAGCAGAGGCCGGCAAGGTGGCTTATGTGGGCGAGTCGCTGCGCGGCTACGGCAAACTGATCTTGATCAAACACAACGGTTATCTGACCGCCTACGGCCACAACGACAAGTTCTTGGTCAAAGAAGATCAGACGGTGACCAAGGGCCAAAAAATTGCCGAGATGGGCAACACCGACGCAGACGGGTTCAAGTTGAAATTTGAGATTCGCGATACCGCTGGCAAAGCCTTGAACCCAGTCTCGCTGTTGCCACAGCGCTGAGCACCTGGCCTTCACTCGTCCAGCGCATTGAATTTACGCGCTGGGCAATGCTGGCCCCCCGGTTTGCGGCTCGCAAGCTGAGACAATTGGGGCATGAGTGAAAACGACATTTCTTCCCCATCTGACCTGACTGACGCCCAAAACCCAGCCGACCACCAATTGCCTGAGGGCTGGTTGCGCGTGAATGCCTTGGACATCGATGCCCAAGGCATCGCACGACGACCTGATGGCAAAGTGGTCTTCATCGAAGGCGCCTTGCCCTATGAAGTGGTCTCGGTGCAAGTTAACCGCAAAAAGAACAGTTTTGAACAAGGCACAGTGAGCCACATTCACGCCGAGTCTTCTCAGCGCGTGCGCCCGGGTTGCCCCCATTTCGGTTTGCATGCCGGTGCTTGCGGGGGCTGCAAGATGCAGCATTTCGAGGTGTCTGCCCAGGTGGCCGCCAAGCAACGTGTGCTCGAAGACAACTTGTGGCACTTGGGCAAGGTCAAGGCCGAAACCATGATGCGTCCGATAGAGGGGCCGTCTTGGGGCTACCGCTACCGAGCACGTTTGTCGGTGCGCTATGTCATCAAAAAAGGCGTAGTGCTGATTGGTTTTCATGAGCGCAAAAGCCGTTACATCGCCGACATGAAGGTGTGCCCGGTTTTGCCTGCGCATGTCAGCAAAATGCTGCTGCCTTTGCGGGCCTTGATTGGGCAGATGGAAGCCAGAGAAACCTTGCCGCAACTTGAGCTGGCCTGTGGGGACCAAGTGACAGCGCTCGTCTTGCGCCACCTCGAGCCCTTGAGCGAGACCGACAAAACGTTGCTGCGCTCCTTTGCTGCAGAACATCAGGTGCAATGGTGGTTACAACCCAAAGGCCCCGACACGGTGCATCTGCTCGATGAAGGCGGGGCGCAACTGGCCTATGGCTTGCCCGACTTTGGCATCACGATGCCTTTCAGGCCGACTGACTTTACCCAGGTCAACCCCTACATCAACCGTGTGCTGGTGGCGCGGGCCCTGCGTTTGCTGCAGGCGCAGAAGAACGAGCGCGTGATCGACTGGTTTTGTGGGCTGGGCAACTTTACTTTGCCCATCGCCACACAAGCTGGGCAAGTGCTGGGCATTGAGGGCGCTGAAACCTTGGTGGCGCGTTCTCGCGAAAACTACGCCCGCAATCAGGCCGATCGCGCTGCCGGACAAGCTTTGGCGCCCACACAATTCGTGGCACGCAATCTCTTTGACATGACGCCTGAGATGTTGGTGGCCGATGGAACGGCCGACAAATGGTTGGTGGACCCGCCCAGAGAAGGCGCATTTGCCCTGAGCAAAGCCTTGGCCGAACTGCACGAGAACCACGACTTGCGCCAAGGCTGGACACCGCCCAAACGCATTGTTTACGTGAGTTGCAACCCCGCCACGTTGGCACGTGATGCAGGTTTGCTGGTGCACCGCGCCGGTTACCGCTGCGTGAGCGCAGGGGTGATCAACATGTTTGCGCACACCGCACACGTGGAAAGCATTGCGGTGTTTGAACTGGCCTAGTTCGTTGGCTTGAGTGCCTCCAGCTGAGTTGCTCAATACACCAGAAATCCAGAAACCCAGAATCAAACCCATCCATGACAAAGGCTCCCGCAGGAGCCTTTGTTTTTGGGTGAAGAGGTGACCGCGTTATTCGCGTTCGCCGCCCATGATGCCCAACAAAGCCAGCAAGCTTTGGAACACATTGAAGATGTCCAAATACAAAGCCAATGTGGCGCTGATGTAGTTGGTTTCGCCGCCGTCAATGATTTGCTTCAGGTCGTACAGCATGTAGGCGCTGAAGACACCGATGGCCATGACCGAGATCACCATCATGCCGACAGTGGAGCCGACAAACACGTTGATGATGCCGCCAATCATGATGGCCAAGGCACCCACAAACAGCCATTTAGACATGCCTGAGAGGTCACGCTTAATGGTGCTGGCCAAGCTGGCCATCACGAAAAACACACCCGCCGTACCGGCAAAGGCAGTCATGATCAGCTCAGAGCCGTTTTTGAAGCCCAGCACCATGGCAATCATGCGCGAGAGCATCAAGCCCATGAAGAAGGTAAAGGCCAACAACACCGGCACGCCAGCGGCCGAGTTTTTGGTCTTTTCGATGGCAAACATGAAACCAAAGGCGCCGACCAGGAAAACGATCAGCCCCATACCACCGCCCATCGAGGCGGTGATGCCGGTGGTCACGCCCACCCAAGCGCCCAAGACGGTGGGCAACAAGCTCAAGGCCAGCAGCCAGTAGGTGTTGCGCAGTACGCGGTTGCGCGTGACCAAATCGGAGCCGTGGCCCCAGTCCGTGGTGTTCAGTGTGCGAAGGTCGCTCATGATTTTCTCCTGTTCAAACCCTGATTTCAGGGTGTGACCATTGTAGGGCGAGGCTGCAAGCTTGGCGTAATTTCCGACAGTTGATGTGGGTATCGGGGTGAAGCAGTTTTGCTTGAAAGTCAGCGATCAAGGGCAGTTTGCCCGTGTATGCTTGCGTTTTTTAAAACTGAGCCTTGTTTAACCATGAAAACCCAAGCCACTCTTGAACTCTCCGATGTCAAAGCCATTGCCGCCGCTGCCGAGGCTGAAGCGATCAAAAACAACTGGGCTGTGAGCATCGCCATTGTCGATGCCGGAGGCCATTTGTTGCATTTCGCGCGTTTGGACGGTGCCGCGCCCGTGTCCTCGCACATCGCCCCCGCCAAAGCCCACACCGCTGCGCTGGGTCGCCGCGAAACTAAAGGCTATGAGGATGTCATCAATGGTGGCCGTACCTCCTTTTTGTCTGCCCCAACCATCAAAGGCATGCTGGAAGGCGGCGTTCCCATCATGAAAGACGGCCATTGTTTGGGTGCCGTCGGCGTCAGTGGCGTGAAGTCTCCTGAAGACGCACAAATCGCCAAAGCCGGCATCGCCGCCATTGGTTTGTAATTTGCAAAGGCCTTGAAGGCGGGCTTGGAGGCTGTGAAGTTACTTCATTTTCCGCCATGACCCGGCCACCAAGCCATCAAAAAAGCCGCTGAAAAGCGGCTTTTTTGTGGGCGTCAGAAGTTCAGCCGTGCTTCAAAACAAGTCGAGCACAGCACCTTTGCTGGCACTCGAAGCGTTGAAGGCAAATTTGGCTTGCACGCCGCGGGTGTAGCGCGGTGCCGGTGCTGTCCAGCCTTCACGGCGCTTGGCAATTTCTGCTGCGGGGACGTTCAGTTCCAACACCAGCTTGTGCGCATCGATGGTGATGCTGTCACCCTCTTGCACAAACGCAATGGTGCCGCCTGCAGCAGCTTCCGGTGCGACGTGGCCCACCACCATGCCCCATGTGCCACCGGAGAAACGACCGTCGGTGATCAGGCCCACGCTCTCGCCCAGACCCGCGCCAATCAATGCACCCGTGGGGGCCAACATTTCGGGCATGCCGGGGCCGCCTTTGGGGCCGAGGTAGCGCAAAACCATCACGTCACCCGCCTTGATCTTGCCAGCCAAAATGGCTTCCAGGGCCGATTGCTCGTCGTCAAACACACGGGCAGGGCCGGTGATGACTGGGTTTTTCAGGCCGGTGATTTTGGCCACAGCGCCTTCAGGCGAGAGGTTGCCTTTGAGGATGGCCAAGTGGCCTTGCTTGTACATCGCATTGTCGATGGTGTGGATGACGCTTTGCTCGGGTGGCGCGTCGGGCACATCCTTGAGAACTTCTGCAATGGTTTGGCCAGTGATGGTGATGCAGTCACCGTGCAACAAACCCGCGTTGAGCAAAATCTTCATGACTTGGGGAATGCCGCCGGCCACATGCAGGTCCACCGCCAAGGCTTTGCCGCTGGGCTTGAGATCGCACAACACAGGCGTGCGCTGGCGGATACGCTCAAAATCGTCGATGGTCCATTCCACGCCTGCGCAATGGGCAATGGCCAAGAAGTGCAGCACCGCATTGGTCGAGCCCCCGGTGGCCATGATCACGGCAACCGCGTTTTCAATCGACTTGCGAGTCACGATGTCGCGCGGCTTGATGCCCTTGCGAATGGCTTGCACCAACACACGGGCCGACTCTTTGGCCGACTGGACTTTTTCGTCGTGAACGTTGGCCATGGTGGAGGAGTAGGGCAACGAGATGCCCAGTGCCTCAAAAGCCGACGACATGGTGTTGGCGGTGTACATGCCACCGCACGAGCCCGTGCCGGGGATGGCGCGTTTTTCGATTTCTTTCAGGTCAAAGTCGCTGAGCTTGCCAGCGGCGTTTTCACCCACGGCTTCAAAGACGCTGACGATGTTCAAGTCTTTGTCTTTGTAACGGCCCGGCAAAATGGTGCCGCCGTAGACGTAAATGGCGGGCACGTTGGCGCGCAGCATGCCCATCAGGCCACCGGGCATGTTCTTGTCGCAACCGCCCACCACCAAAACGCCGTCCATCCATTGGCCTTGCACGCAGGTTTCCACGCAGTCGGCGATCACCTCACGGGACACCAGCGAGTACTTCATGCCTTCGGTGCCCATGGCCATGCCGTCCGAGATGGTGGGGGTACCAAACACCTGTGCGTTGCCACCGGCTTCTTCGATGCCCTCAATGGCGGCGTCGGCCAACTTTTGCAAGCCGCTGTTGCAGGGGGTGATGGTGCTGTGGCCATTGGCCACGCCCACCATGGGTTTGACGAAATCGCCTTCTTGGTAGCCCATGGCGTAGTACATCGAGCGGTTGGGCGCGCGCGATTTGCCCTCGGTGATGTTGGCGCTGCGGCTGTTGATGGGGGTGATCGGGATGATTTTGTCGCTCATGGTGGTGTCTCTGTAGATGCCCAAAAGAAAGTCGCCACATTCTAACGGGCGCTTGGCAGAAAGGCTGCCGCTGTGGAGAGCTTGTCCGGTGCACAATCCGGGCATGCTGATCTATCCTCAAATTGACCCCGTTGCCCTGCAATTGGGACCGCTGGCCATTCATTGGTATGGGCTGACGTATTTAGTCGCTTTTGCTTTGTTTTATGCCTTGGGCACGCGGCGCTTGGCGCACCTGCCGTTTGCACAATTGCCGCAGTGGACGCGCCGAGACATTGAAGACATTTTGTTTCTCGGCGTGTTGGGCGTGATCTTGGGCGGGCGCGTCGGCTATTGCTTGTTTTACAAACCCATTTATTACGCGGCCAACCCGTTGGAAATTCTGGCGGTGTGGCAGGGCGGCATGAGCTTTCATGGCGGCATGTTGGGGGTGATCGTGGCGATGGTCTGGTTTGCGAAATCGCGCCAACGGCCTTTCTTGCAGGTCATGGACTTTGTGGCCCCCTGTGTGCCTGTGGGCTTGGCCTCGGGCCGCATCGGTAACTTCATCAATGGCGAACTGTGGGGACGCGTGGCCGACCCTTCTTTGCCTTGGGCGATGGTGTTTCCAGGGGCAGGTGGATGGGCACGACACCCTTCACAGATCTACCAGTTTTTGTTGGAAGGGCTGCTGCTGTTTGTGCTGCTGTGGCTTTATGCCCGCAAGCCCCGTGCAGAAGGCCAAGTCGGCGCGGTGTTTTTGCTGGGCTATGGCTTTTTCAGGTTTGTGGCGGAGTACTTCCGCGAGCCCGATGCGCACCTGGGCTTGCTCAGCTTGGGCAGGAGCATGGGGCAGTGGTTGTGCGTGCCGATGGTGTTGGGTGGCGGCCTGCTTTGGCTTTGGGCTGGTCG
>JACCDZ010098005.1_pt1 | contig 18882 bp, 15 predicted proteins | sample 7449551 | NCBI WGS metagenome assembly JACCDZ01 (sample SAMN15323452, study PRJNA562643) | freshwater metagenome | isolation source: river surface water | place: USA:Blue River Watershed | collected 2017-08-18
ACCTTGGCTGAGCGACCCACTACCCCAGCGGCACTAAGTGGCTCAACGTTCGAGACCGAGCCGCTAATGCTGTCAATAGCTAATGCTTCATCTGTGTAACTGGCATCCTGAATCGCCTCGAACTCACCGGTGTTGGTGGTTAGTTGCGGCAGTTCAATTGCTCCGGTGCGCAACCACTCACCTGTCTCACCAATCGCCCCAGATAGGTCATCGATGCTGGCAACCTTATCCAACACAATTGTTGCCGAAGCCGTATCGGTGGTCAGATTTGGTGAAACTTCAAAAAGTGGTGCGGATTCCTCTTGGTCAGCCTCAACTTCTTCTGAGTCAACCGTTTCTAGCTCAACTTCTTCGGACTCAACCGTCTCGAGATCAACGATGTCAGGAGCGTCGACCGCTGGTGAGGCAATGATCTCGACGGCCTGGGTTGGAGTCTTCTCAAAGCCGGGTAGCGGCTTGCCTAGGCGCGCCGCCTCGCTCAGCTGCTCGCGAGTAATGAACTGACCGTCGGTCACTTGTTCCCCTCATAAAGTTGGTGCTCAGTAATGTAATCAAGAACCGCATCCGGTAGCAGATACCTGGTTGGCTTACCCTGAAGAACTCTCTCGCGAATGTCGGTTGAAGAGATAGCCAAGGCAGAAATTTCAACCAAGGTCACTGCATCTTCTGCACCCAGAGGTACGGAAAGCTCATGACCTGGCCTCGAAACACCGATGAATTTTGCCAGTTTCAGGAGTCGTTCCGGATCCTTCCAGCTAAAGATATCAGCTAGCGCGTCTGCACCGGTAATAAAGAAAAGTTCAGCTTCTGGGTTTTCGGCGGCAATGTCTGCCACGGTGTCGACGGCATAAGTTGCTCCGCTCCGGTCAACGTCAACCCGACTAACTGAGAAATCGGGATTTCCCTCGATCGCCAAGCGGGTCATTTCGAAGCGGTGAGCAGCTTCAGAAACTGAGTTTTTTTGCCAGGGCTGCCCGGCCGGAACGAAAACAACGTGATCCAGATTTAGCGCGAATGCGACCTCGTTGGCCGCAACCAAGTGGCCGTAGTGAATTGGGTCAAAGGTGCCACCCATCACTCCCAATCGAGCGTGGCTCATTCGGCTAACCCGTCGAAGTGTTTAGTGGTGTGAGTTAGAGTCGGTTGACTTGTGGTCGTGACGGTTTGCAACGTCGCGGTATGACCAGGTGATCAGACCCAAAAGCACGAACACACCCATCGCAATTACACCAAAGTAAACGGCTGGGAATGGAAGAGTCACAAAAGCTTCGTGCTCACCCTCAACTGCTGCTGCAAGAATCGCGTTCAATTTTTCTCCTAAGAACTTATTCCAGAATAACCTAGCCAGAGACCTTTAGGCTCTAACCTGACCAGTTCCGCGGACTAGCCACTTGGTTGAGGTCAGCTCAGGCAGGCCCATTGGTCCACGTGCGTGAAGCTTTTGGGTCGAAATACCAACTTCGGCGCCGAAACCAAACTCTCCGCCATCGGTGAATCGAGTCGATGCGTTGACCATGACGGTCGAGGCGTCAACTTCGTTCAGAAAACGCTCTGCGTTGGTCACATTTTCGGTAATAATCGCTTCGGTGTGCTTGGTCGAATACTGGGCGATGTGCACCAAGGCCTCATCTAGGTCTTTCACCACGCGAACCGCAATGTCTAGGTCGTGATACTCGGCAGACCAGTCCTCTTCTGTTGCCGGAATCGCCGCAAAAAAGGCATCCTGAGTTGCCTCATCACCGTGAATTCGAACACCAGACTCAGCCAGGCGATCAAGAACAGCCGGAAGAATCCGCTCCACAGCATTCTCGTGAATCAATAGGGTTTCGGCGGCATTACACACTGATGGGCGCTGCACCTTGGCATTGTGCACAATCTCAACAGCCCAGTCCAACCGTGCGGTTTCGTCGATGTAGATGTGCACGACTCCATCGCCAGTTTGAATTACCGGAACCTTGGCCTCATCAACGACCTGACGAATCAGACCGGCACCGCCGCGTGGAATCAAGACATCGATCAAACCCACCGCGCGCATCATCTCAACGCCGCCATCTCGACCAAACTCGTCGACAGTCTGGATCGCGGCACTGTCGAGACCGGCAAGGGCAAGGGCATCCTGCAGGAGCGCGACTAGAACAGCATTGGTGTTTTCGGCAGCGCGGCCACCTCTAAGCACAGTTGCATTTCCGCTCTTGATTGCCAGAACCGCAATGTCAATGGTCACATTCGGGCGGGCCTCGTAAATTACCCCGATAACGCCAAGTGGAACGCGAACCTGAGTGAGTTTTAGAGCATTTGGTAGAGACATGCCGCGGATTACATCGCCAATCGGGTCCGGTAGCGCGATGATGTCTCGAACGGCGTCTGCAATGGCCTGAATTCGACCGTGATCTAACCTCAAACGGTCTTGGAGGCTATCGGTCATACCCTCAGCCTGGCCTTTGGCAAGGTCTTTGGCATTAGCTGCGATGATTTCATCAGCGCGAACCGGAAGCAGTTCAGCAATCTGACGCAGTGCCTCATTTTTTGTGGCAGTTGATGCCTGGCCCAAAGAAGCCGAAGCTCCCTTCGCGAGGCGAATTTTCTCAATTGCAGTAACCATGGAATTAGCCTATTCGGGTTAGTTATTGATTGAAGGATCAGACTCAAACCAGGTGCCAACCTCGGCACCAAGTAAGGCCTCTGAGACAAGGTCGGTGCTGGTCAGCAACACGGATACGCCTGAATCGGTGGCAATGCGTGCCGCAGAAACCTTGGTAACTGCTCCCCCGGTGCCAACAACAGAACTGCTTCCGCCGATTTCAATACCTGAAAGATCCTCGTCAAAGCCGACATAATCGATGCGCTTGGCACCAGGCTTTGCCGGTGGCATGTCGTAGAGCGCATCAACATCGCTGAGCAGAATCAAGGCATCAGCCTTAACCAAAGCAGCGACCAGTGCCGCGAGCCGATCGTTGTCGCCAAAACGAATCTCTTGGGTGGCAACGGTGTCATTTTCGTTGACAATCGGCAAGACGCGAAGCGAAACGAGCCTGTCCATGGCATGCCGTGCATTCTCGCGGGTTTCTTGAGCTTCAAGGTCTCCAGAAGTGAGCAGGACCTGACCAGCAACAATTCCGTACTTCTCGAGGCTCTGCTGGTAACGAGAGATCAGTCGGCTTTGCCCCACTGAGGCCAAGGCTTGCGAAGTAGGTAGATCTTCAGGCTTAGTTTCAAAGCCCAGCAAAGGCATTCCGGTCGCGATTGCACCAGAAGACACCAGGATTACCTCAGTGCCGCGCTGGTGAGCAGCAGCCAGTGCGTCTACTAGCAGCTCAAGTTTGCCTTCGTTGGCACCACTGATTGAAGATGATCCAACTTTGACAACAACTCGCTTAGCCGCAGCCAGTTCGCTTCTGTCCTGAAGTCCCAATTAGTCTTCCTTTTCGAAGTCCTCAGGTGCTGACCAAATTCCGGCCACACCCTCTTTGCGCATTTCCTCACGCAATTCTGCCTTAGCATCCATGCGTTCTTTGTAGGTTGCGCGGCGTTCCTTGGTGGTACGGCGTTCGCGCATGTCAAAACGGGCGTCAGTTCCGCGTGGACCAGCAATTAGTTCTGCATTCGAGGCAATCGCAGGCTCCCAGTCAAAGACGATGCCCTTGTCTGGACCGATCACAACGGTAGAACCGGCGACAGCACCAGCCTTGAAAAGCTCTTGCTCGAGGCCAATCTTGCCCAAGCGGTCAGCCAGGTAACCAATCGCTTCTTCGTTGGCAAAGTTGGTTTGGTGAACCCAACGCTCTGGCTTCGGACCTAGGACTCGGAAGATTTCCTCTCCTCCGATTTCCTCGCGACGAATCTCAAACTTTGATTCATCGCGCTTTGCCTGCATCAGGTGGATGCGTGGCTTAACAGGTTCGGCTTCTTTTTCACGACGGGCATCTTCAACCAGCTTGGCCAAGGCAAAGTTAAGCTCACGAAGACCCTCTTTGCTTACTGCCGAGATGATGAAGACCTTGTACCCGCGGGCCTCTAGATCTGGTCGAACGAATTCAGCCAGTTCCTTGGCGTCAGGAACATCGGCCTTATTGAGTGCAATTAGTTGAGGGCGCTTGGTAAGCGGAATCTCACCCTCAGGCACCTCATAGGCATCAAGCTCCTTGAGAATTTTGTCCAAATCGGTGATTGGGTCACGGTTTGGCTCGAGGGTTGCACAGTCAATTACGTGTAGCAATGCTGCACAACGCTCGACGTGGCGAAGGAACTGGAGTCCAAGCCCCTTACCCTCGCTGGCGCCTTCGATTAGACCTGGAACGTCGGCGATTGTGAATCGAGTGTCACCGGCCTGAACCACACCTAGGTTTGGGTGCAAAGTTGTGAACGGGTAGTCGGCAATCTTTGGGCGGGCTGCAGACAGCGCCGCGATCAGCGATGACTTGCCCGCACTTGGATAACCAACCAGAGCAACATCTGCAACGCTCTTAAGCTCGAGGATGATATCCCCGCGCCATCCTGGTACACCAAACAGTGCAAATCCAGGCGCCTTACGCTTTGAGCTGGAAAGTGCGGCGTTTCCGAGGCCACCGATTCCGCCCTCAGCGATGATTAGCTCAACGCCAGGCTCATCAAGGTCAGCGATGACTCTTCCGCGGGCGTCCTTCACTACGGTTCCTACTGGAACTGAAAGCTGGAGGCTTTCACCGTGGTGACCATTTCTGAAATCTCCGGCGCCGTCGCCGCCATCACCAGCAGCGCGGTGAGGGTGAAAATGGAAATCCAAGAGTGTGGTGACGTTTGGATCGGAAATCAGGCTGATGCTGCCACCCTTGCCGCCGTCGGCGCCATCTGGGCCAGCAAGTGGCTTGAACTTTTCACGCTTTACAGAAACACAGCCGTCTCCGCCATCGCCGGCGCGCACGTGAAGGGTCACTTGGTCGACAAATGAAACCAAGATGTCCTCCTAAGGTCTAAATGATTTGTTTCAAGAAACAGGAAAGGCGAGCCAAAGGCTCGCCTCCCGATAAAACTAATAAAACTAAGCGGCCTCAACCACGTTTACAACGCGACGGCCACCCTTGGTACCGAATGCAACTGAGCCAGCTGAAAGAGCGAACAGAGTGTCGTCCTTACCCTTGCCAACGTTTGCACCTGGGTGGAAGTGGGTTCCGCGCTGACGAACTAGGATCTCGCCTGCGTTTACTTCTTGACCTGCGTAGCGCTTAACACCAAGACGCTGAGCGTTTGAGTCGCGGCCGTTTCGGGTCGAGCTAACACCTTTTTTGGAAGCCATTTTGTGTCAGTCCTTTACTTAATCTCAGTGACCTGGACGCGAGTAAGGTCTGCACGGAAACCCTGACGCTTCTTGTAACCGGTCTTGTTCTTGTACTTCTGGATGATGATCTTTGGACCACGTAGGTCGTTTAGGACCTCAGCGGTTACCTTAACCTTGGCAAGCGCCTTGGCATCGGTTGTGACCTTGTCGCCATCAACTAGAAGAAGAGCTGCTAGCTCAATCTTGCCGTTGGCGTCAGCCTTGATACGGTCGAGAGTCACGATGGTGCCTACTGACACCTTCTCTTGACGGCCGCCTGCGCGGACTACTGCGTAAACCACAGATCTACCCTTTGTTCGAAAGTCTTATGTTGTTGCATATGCGAATACTCAGCAAGGCAACGAGGATTTAGTCTACACTGCCAAACGGCTGGGGTCAAACCTATTTACTCGGCAGTTTGCTGATTTGCTGAATTTTCAGCGGGTGCCGCGGCGCCGGCGCTAGTTGCACGACGCGGCTTGCGTCGGCCCTGGCCCGGAGCTTTAGGCTCTGGAAGCGCCTCAAGGACTGCCTCCAGAAGTTTTTCGGTCTCAACCTTTGGCTGCACGTCTGAAACGACCTTGGCTGCAGGCAATGAAATAGGCGACTCTTCGCCGGCAGCCTCATGTGCTGCCACCGTAGAAGCAGCAATCTTGGTAATCACGCTGTTCAACTCAACCGCTCGCTCAGGAGTCACGACCTTGGCGACCTCTTGCTTTTGGTTTGAACCGCGGTTGCGCTTTTTGCCCTGCCCCTGCTGGTTCTGCTGAGGCTTGGAATCATCGAGTACGTGGTTTTTGGAACGCATGATTGGCTCGTGGTGCACAATCACACCGCGACTCGCACATGCTTCACATGGCTCACTGAAGGCCTCAAGAAGTCCGATGCCGAGCTTCTTTCGAGTCATCTGAACCAGACCAAGTGAGGTTACCTCGGCAACCTGGTGCTTGGTTCGGTCACGACTTAAGCATTCCATCAGACGGCGCTGCACTAGGTCACGGTTGGACTCTAGGACCATATCAATGAAGTCGACAACGATGATTCCACCAATGTCGCGGAGGCGCAGCTGACGCACAATTTCTTCAGCAGCTTCAAGGTTGTTCTTGGTTACCGTCTCTTCGAGGTTTCCGCCTGAGCCAACAAACTTTCCGGTGTTGACGTCAACAACGGTCATCGCCTCGGTGCGGTCAATAACCAATGAACCACCCGAAGGCAAATAAACCTTGCGATCAAGGGCTTTGGCAATCTGCTCGCCAACCCGGTACTCATCAAAGACGTCGCGGGTACCCTCATACTTTTCGACACGCTCGAGAAGATCCGGCGCGACCGACTTCAAGTACTCTTCGATAACCTCGCGGGCATCATCACCAGCGATGACCATTTTCTGGAAGTCTTCGTTGAAGACATCACGAACAATTTTGACCAACAAGTCCGGCTCGCTGTGCAAAAGAACTGGGGCCTGGCCCTTTTCGACCTTCTTGCTAATTGCTTCCCACTGGGCCTGCAAACGCTGAACGTCAAGAGTTAGCTGCTCTTCGGTTGCACCCTCGGCGGCAGTTCTCACGATTACACCGGCATCCTCAGGCAAGATTTCTTTCAAAATCTTCTTCAGGCGGGCACGCTCAGAATCTGGCAACTTACGCGAGATTCCGTTCATTGAACCGTTAGGAACGTAGACCAAATAACGGCCAGGTAGCGAAACCTGGCTGGTTAGGCGGGCACCCTTTTGACCAACAGGGTCCTTGGTTACCTGCACCAAAACTGTGTCGCCTGACTTCAGAGCCAGCTCGATACGACGCGGCTGGTTTCCAGTCTCGGCAAGTTCCCAGTCGACCTCGCCAGAGTAAAGCACGGCGTTACGTCCGCGACCCACGTCAACGAAGGCAGCCTCCATCGAAGGAAGCACATTCTGAATCTTGCCTAGGTAAACATTGCCGATCAGCGAGGCCTCAGAGGCCTTGGCTACGTAGTGCTCAACCAAAATTCCATCTTCAAGCACACCGATTTGGATTTTGCCGTCTTTAGAACGGACAACCATGGTGCGGTCGACTGCCTCGCGACGGGCCAAAAATTCTGACTCGGTGATGATTGTGCGACGGCGACCGGCATCGCGTCCATCGCGACGGCGCTGCTTTTTGGCTTCAAGTCTGGTTGAGCCCTTAACACGGGTTGGCTCATTGCTTGGTTCTTTTGGCTCGCGTGGGGTTCGAACCTTAACCACGGCATTCGGAGCTACCGCAGCTACATCGCCCTCTTCACCAGCGCGGCGGCGGGTTCGTGTGCGTCGGTGGCTCTCGCCGTTGTCGCTCTCGTCCAGAATTGGTCGACCGCGTTTTGCATCGATGACCGGAGTCGGGAGATCTGGAGCCATGAACATAAGTGAGGTTGCCGAGATCGGAGCCAGTGGCGCAACCGGCGCGGCTACTTCTGCCTCGATAGATGCTTCAGAGGCTGGTGCAGCAACCTTCTTAGCGGAAGCTCGTTTGGCTGGGGCACGCTTTGCCGGAGCCTTTGCTGCCTCGACTACCTCTTCAATGGAAGCAGGCTGTGCGTCTGGGGTTTTCTTGCCCGCGGCGCGACGCGCTGGGGTCTTTTTAGCTGGGGTTTCAAGCTGAAGGATGTCTAGTGCCTCAACTGCCGCCTCGACCACTTTTTTGGTGCGGCGAGCACGTGCTGGCTTTTCATCGGTAGAAGGTACGTCTAAGTTTTGTTTATTCACCATTTCTGGTGCACTCCAAGCTGCCTTTACCTGGGCCACACTCACCAAGCACTAAGGCGTAAATCGTTGCTGACCCCTTTTGAGGCCAACCAAATCTGTGTTCAAGCAACCTGTGTCTGCGGTTACCGCTGCCCGATGGGTCTTACGCGATTTCAACGCTTTGGTTCTTGAGAAATCTGCGTCGATTCAGGTGTGGCCTGAAACAACTCATCTAAGTATGACACCACGGAGGCGAAAAGTCATCCAAGCGCCGTGTAATACTGGAAAGGTGAGCCTAGGAATTAGCAACGAACCGATTGCGTCAACACCCAATAAGAGCTTTGCCTGGACCTTGATCCTGACCGGTATTTTGGGTTGGATTGCCGCTTTCACCCTCACGCTCGAGCGCATCCATGTGGCAACAAACCCAGATGCAACCCTGAGCTGTGACATCAGTCCGTTTATTTCCTGCAAATCGGTGATGCTAACCGCGCAGGCCTCCCTGTTCGGTTTTCCAAACCCACTGATTGGGTTGAGCGCTTTTATTGTTCCGGTTGTCGTCGGCGCTGCAATCTTGAGCGGTGCAAAGTTTGCAGCATGGTTCTGGCGGCTTTTCAGCCTGGGCGTGACTTTGGGCTTCTTATTCGTTCTTTGGCTCTTTATTCAAAGCTCGTTTGTAATCAACGTCTTGTGCCCATACTGCATGGTGGCCTGGGCGGCTATGGTTCCTATGTTCTGGAAAGTAATCCTGTTCGGAACCAAAGACGGATTCATCGACACACCACTTAGGTTTGTAGATTTCTTTGACCGCGCCTACGACAAGGCCTGGCTGTTCACTCTGATCACTGAGCTCGTAATTGTCCTAATTATCGTGCTCCGCTTTTGGCAGTGGTGGCCGACCCTCTTCTAGAGGTATTTGGTTTCTAGCGGCTGAGAATTTGGGCGCTTAGAACCAGAGAGCTAGTTCGCGGGCGGCAGATTCCTCTGAGTCAGAACCGTGTACCAGGTTTTGCTGGACCTTCAGACCCCAGTCGCGACCCAAATCTCCACGAATTGTGCCTGGAGCCGCCACGGTTGGGTCGGTGGCGCCGGCCAGTGAACGGAACCCCTCGATTACTCGGTGCCCTTCAAGCTTGATGGCAACAACATCTCCTGAACCCATGAACTCAACAAGTGGTTCGTAAAAAGGCTTACCCTCATGCTCGGCGTAGTGCATCGCCAGCAATTCACGGCTAGGGGTCAACTTCTTGAGATCGGCAACAACATATCCCTTGGCCTCACATCGAGCGATGATCTCACCGATGAGGTTGCGCTTAACACCGTCAGGCTTTACCAAGACTAGAGTTTGCTGAATTTCTGACATTTACTGTTCCTCCGACTGAATATCGCCCAGTCCGCGTTCATAAGCGGCTCTTGCTTTGTCAATAGTGCTACCTGCGATCATCGCCCATGCCCAAAGACAGACGAAAATACCGCCGATTACGTACATGAGTGGAACCCAGATACCGGTGCTGACGACCACAATCTGAAGGAACCAGCCCCAAGCATACGAAAACTTTTTACCCAGGACTGCCGGGGTGAGGATGAGCAGGAAGGAGATTGACAACCCCACGGCCCAGACAGTCGGTCCGTCGGCAACCTTGAGACCAAAAGCCACGAGCATGGCAAAAAATACGACAAATGACTCGAAAGCCATGAGCATGGAGCCCAGGGTTCGTTGGGTAGAACGGTTACGCATCTTGTTCGGCCTCTATCTGTTTTAGTTTTAGAACCTCGCCGACTAGGGTTATCGAGCCGGTTGCAACGATTGCCCCGGCTTGACCTGCCGGCAGCATCAGGATGGCTTCGGCCATGGCCCACTGCGGATTTGACTGAACCCGAACGCGATCCTCGCCGAAAACTTCACGGGCCAAAACGGCCAACTCTTCAGCAGGTATCGCCCGCGGAGACGCGGACTGAGTGATGACAAATTCTACGAATGAATCATCAAGCTCTTCCAGGAGAGCTCGAGCATCTTTTTCAGCCAAGATAGAAACCACACCAATTGCATATGGCGAGCCGAAATCGTCTTTCAGTGCCTTAGCAAGCGATTTCGCGCCCTCTGGGTTATGCGCGGCATCAAGAATAGTTAGCGGCTCGCGCCCAACCACCTGCAAACGGCCTGGCGAAGAAAAGTCAGCGAAAGCAGCACGCACGACATCGTCCATAATCCTCTGGTCGCCGCCACCGAGAAACGCCTCAACTGCGGCCACTGCAAGGGCGGCATTCTGAGCCTGATAGAAACCGTGAACGGGAAGGTTCAAGTCGTGATACTCGCCGGCAAGAGTTCGAATAGAAACAGTCTGGCCAAGGATGTTCGGCTCAGACGAAAGCACTTCGAAACCAACGCCGTATGCGGTCATTTTTTCGGCAACTTCGGCAGCACGAACCTCAAGCTGCTCGAAGGCCTCGGCCGACTGAGTTGAACTGAGCACGATTGCGCCGGGTTTGATAATTCCAGCCTTGGTTTTGGCAATTGCAGCGAGGGTGTCACCCAAGCGGTCGGCGTGATCGATGGAAATCGGTGTAAACACAGCCACATCACCATCAGCGACGTTGGTTGAATCCCACTCGCCACCCATACCAACTTCTAGCACCAAAACATCTACAGGAGCATCGGCAAATATTGAGAATCCCAAAACGGCAAGCGCTTCAAAGAAAGTCAACGGCTCGTCGCCGGAAGCAGCTAATTCTTCGTCAACTAGGCCAAGGATCGGCTCGATTTCAGTCCAGACCGAATAAAGTCGCTCGTCGCTGACTGGCTCTCCGTCGAGTGACATACGCTCGTTGAGTTTGACTAGGTGCGGGCTAGTGAAACGTCCGGTTCGAAGTCCGTGTTCCCGCAAAAGCCTCTCGGCGAAACGAGCGGTGCTGGTCTTGCCATTGGTGCCGGTGATGTGAATAACGCGGTAGGCCTTTTGAGGGTCACCCAACAGCTGGGTTGCCCGCAGCGTTGGTTCTAATCTTGGCCTTATCTGATTCTCTGGAACCCGCTTCAAGAGCGCGGCCTCAACCTCTAGGGCTTTGTTCTCCCAGTACTGGTCGGTTTCGCTAAATTCACTCAAAGTTTTTCCACCAAAACAGCAACCTGCTGACCTTCACCGACGGCGACTGCCGCCTCCGTGACAGCCGCGGTAACTGAATCAAGCTCAAGGGTCAAGGTTTCTGACTTAACCAAATCAGCATGCACACTTACGGCTGCAAGAACATCGGCATCAGCAGTCAAGGTGAGTTTGATGCGGTCACTTACGTCCAAGCCAGCCTCTTTACGGGCGTTCTGAACGGCACGGATAACATCGCGAGCCAAGCCTTCTGCTGCTAACTCCGGCGAAACAGCACCGTCGAGAATCAAGAATCCACTCGGCAAGATTCCAATGTGATCGGTAGATTCCTCGCCAGAATCAGCTTTGGCAACCAAGTCGATGGCATACTCGCCCTCAATTAGCTCAACCCCACCGACTACGACCTTGCCGTCGGCGTCTGACCAGTCACCAGATTTCGAGGCCTGGATAACCGCCTGAACGCTCTTGCCGATTCGAGGGCCGGCTGCACGAGAATTAACCGTCAAGCGCTTTACTACGCCAAATTCATCGGCCGAGTCCAGAGACATTTCGACCAGCTTGACCGACTTTACGTTCAACTCCTCAGCAATGATGCCGCTGAACTGCTCGAGTTCAGCCGCTTGCTTAGTAACGACCGTTAGGGTGGCGAGTGGAAGACGTACTCTAAGACCAGCTGTCTTTCGAAGACTGTTGGCCACAGAACTAACGCTTCGCACCTGGTCCATCGCTGATACCAATGCGGCATCGTGCGGCAAGCCGGTTGCATCTGGCCAGCTTTCAAGGTGAACACTTCGTCCACCAGTCAGGCCACGCCAAATTTCTTCGGTCACCATCGGAAGCAATGGCGCTGCCACGCGGCAGACAATCTCAAGAATTGTGTAGAGAGTGTCGAACGCCTCAGCTGAACCCTCCCAGAAGCGGTCACGAGAGCGACGAACGTACCAGTTTGTCAGGACATCCGCGAAGTCGCGCAGGGCACCGGTCGCAGAGTATGAGTCAAATCGGTTCAGGTGTTGCTCAACCTCAATAACCAAATCGTGGGCTTTAGACAACAGGTAACGGTCAAGGACATCGGTGCTGTCTACTGACCACTTAGCTTCATAGTTTGCTGCGTTTGCATACAGCGAGAAGAAGTAATAGGTGTTCCACAAAGGCAAAAGCACCTGACGAACACCCTCACGGATTCCCTGCTCAGTGACGATTAGATTGCCGCCACGAAGGATTGGGCTGGACAGCAGGAACCACCGCATTGCATCGGCGCCATCGCGGTCAAAAACCTCATTGACATCTGGATAGTTGCGCAATGACTTCGACATCTTTTGCCCATCATTACCCAAAATGATTCCGTGAGAAACCGCTGACTTGAACGCTGGGCGATCAAATAGTGCGGTTGAAAGTACGTGCAGGGTATAGAACCAACCGCGGGTTTGACCCACATACTCAACGATGTAGTCACCCGGGTTGTGCGAGTCAAACCAATCACGGTTCTCAAACGGATAGTGAGCCTGCGCGAAAGGCATGGAACCTGACTCGAACCAGCAATCCAGAACCTCAGGAACTCGACGCATTGTTGACTTGCCGGTCGGGTCATCTGGGTTTGGTCGGGTCAACTCATCAATAACCGGGCGGTGGAAGTCCTCAGGGCGGACACCAAAGTCACGTTCCATCTCATCCAGAGAACCGTAGACATCGATGCGTGGGTAATTTGGATCGTCCGACTTCCAAACCGGAATCGGAGCGCCCCAGAATCGGTTTCGGCTAATGGCCCAATCGCGAACGTTTTCCAACCACTTTCCAAAGGAACCATCCTTGGTGTGGTCAGGGGTCCAATCGATCTGCTGATTTAGTTCAAGCATGCGATCGCGCAACTTTGTGGTCTCCACAAACCAAGACGAAACAGCCTTGTAGATGAGCGGGTTCTTGCAGCGGTAACAGTGTGGATATGAGTGCTCGTAACTTGCCTGACGCAGCACCCGCCCATTGGTCTTCAGTAGCTGAGAAATCGGCTTGTTGGCTTCGAAAACGTGCTGACCCTCGAAGTCAGTGATCAGGGAGTTGAACTCGCCACGTTCGTTGATCGAGACATAGGTTGGGATACCCGCAGCATTACAAACGTTTTGGTCGTCCTCACCGTAGGCCGGAGCCTGGTGGACGATGCCGGTGCCGTCAGAATCGGCTACGTAATCTGCCACGACTACCTGCCAGGCATTTTCAATCTCAAATTTTTCTGAATCTGCGTAGTAGTCGAACAGGCGCTCGTAGCGCAGACCCGTCAACTCTTCACCAAGGTGGATCTCTGAGACAGCAGCCAGGGCATCCTCTGCAGACTCATAGCCCAAGTCCTTGGCGTAACCACCGAGCAGCGATTTGGCGATTACGTACTGAGTGCCAGGTTGACCACCGTCAGCTGCACCGTCAGCACCAGCCGGAACAACGGCGTACTCGATTTTTGGACCAACGGCCAACGCAAAGTTAGTCGGCAGGGTCCACGGTGTGGTGGTCCATGCCAAAAGTCTCGCTCCGGCCAACTGTTGCCCTGCAGAAATCGGAAACGTGACGGTTAGGGTCTGATCCTGGCGGTTCTTGTAAACCTCGTCATCCATGCGCAACTCATGGTTGGACAATGGGGTTTCACAGCGCCAGCAGTAAGCCAAAACCTTGAAGCCCTCGTAGATGAGGCCCTTTTTGTGAAGCTCACTAAAGGCCCACAGCACCGATTCGGTGTAATCCTTGTCCAAGGTCTTGTAGTCATTATCAAAGTCAACCCAGCGTGCCTGGCGGGTGACGTAACTGCGCCACTCTTCGGTGTACTTCAACACCGATGTTTTGCAGTAAGCGTTGAACTTATCGATTCCAAACTTCTCGATCTCTGGGCGACCGGAGATTTTGAGCTGGCGCTCGGCTTCAACTTCGGCTGGCAAACCATGGGTATCCCAGCCGAAACGACGTTCTACTCGGTATCCCTGCATGGTCTTGAACCTTGGAACCATGTCCTTGGCGTATCCAGTTAGAAGGTGGCCGTAGTGCGGCAATCCATTCGCAAATGGAGGACCATCGTAGAAAACAAATTCCTCAGCATCAGCAGCTTTTCTCTGATCGATTGAAGCTTGAAAAGTGCCGTCCTGCTCCCAATAGGCCAGAATCTTCTCTTCAACGCCAGGGAAGCTAGGGCTTGGGTTTACACCCTCGCGCGCGGCGTTAGAGAGGTCATTGTTCTTGGGATACATGCAAGGCTTTCTTAGCTGTAATCAGAAGGATTTCTACTATCAATGTTAACCTGTAACAAACCCTTTTTTTGGAGACTTACAGCGTGAATACTGCCTCATCTGGCTCATTGAGCAACATCCTTGCCCCTGCTACCACCCCAGAAAAGGTGGGCGTCGAAGGCCTGGAAGACAAATGGGCTCTGCGCTGGGAAGAAGACGGCACCTACCACTTCCGCCGTGAAGCTACCCGCGAGCAGATTTATTCAATTGATACCCCTCCTCCAACCGTTTCAGGCTCACTTCACGTTGGTCACGTCTTTAGCTACACCCACACCGATGTTGTTGCGCGTTTCAAGCGCATGTCAGGCTACGAGGTTTACTACCCGATGGGTTGGGATGACAACGGACTTCCGACCGAACGTAGAGTCCAGAATTTCTTCGGTGTTCGCTGCGACCCGTCACTGCCTTACGTAGAAGGCTTTGTTCCACCATTCGAGGGCGGAGACAACAAGTCTTCGAAGGCTGCAGACCAGGTCCCAATTTCACGCCGCAACTTCATCGAATTGTGCGAAAAGCTAACTACTGAGGACGAGAAGCAGTTTGAAGCGCTCTGGCGCCGTCTTGGCCTTTCAGTTGACTGGAACCAGACCTACCAAACCATTTCACCTGCGGCCATCGCGGTTTCACAAAAGGCTTTCTTGAACAACCTCGAACGCGGCGAGGCCTACCAGTCGATGGCACCTACCCTGTGGGACATCACCTTCCGCACCGCTGTGGCTCAGGCAGAACTTGAAGATCGTGAACAACCTGGCGCTTATCACCGTCTAGGTTTTGACGGTCCAGAGGGCAAGATTTTCATCGAGACCACCCGACCTGAGCTTTTGCCAGCTTGTGTTGCCCTCGTAGCGCACCCAGATGACGAGCGCTACCAGTCGCTCTTCGGTAAGACGGTCACCACTCCCCTATTCGGTGTCGAAGTTCCAGTCGTCGCCCACCGCTTGGCTCAAATTGACAAGGGCTCAGGCATTGCCATGATCTGTACCTTTGGTGACGTAACCGACGTAATTTGGTGGCGCGAGCTAGACCTACCTAACCGCGCAATTCTTGGCTGGGATGGTCGAATCATCGAGGAAATGCCTGAGGCAATTACCTCTGAAAAGGGCAGGGCAGCTTATGCCGAGTTGGTTGGCAAAACCGTATTCTCGGCTAAACAGCGAGTCGTAGAGCTACTCAAAGAGTCCGGTGACATGGTTGGCGACCCAAAGCCGATTACCCACGACGTTAAGTTTTTCGAAAAGGGTGACAAGCCTCTCGAGATTGTCTCTACTCGCCAGTGGTACATCCGTAATGGCGGTCGCGATGCAGCACTTCGCGAACGACTAATCGAGCTGGGCAAAGACCTTAACTTTGTGCCTGATTTCATGCGCGTCAGATTCGAGAACTGGGTCAATGGCCTCACCGGTGACTGGCTAATTTCTCGTCAACGATTCTTCGGTGTGCCAATTCCAGTTTGGTACCCAATTGACGCAAACGGTGAAACCAACTTCGATTCGCCACTGGTACCGGCAGCGAATCAGCTTCCTATCGACCCTTCAACCGATGTGCCAGACGGATACATTGCAGCACAGCGCGGAGTTGCTGGCGGCTTTGTCGGCGAAATGGACATCATGGACACCTGGGCCACATCTTCTTTGACGCCTCAGCTTGCTGGCGGATGGATTGAGGATCCTGAGAAGTTTGCCAAGGTCTTCCCATACGATTTGCGCCCACAGGGCCAAGACATCATCCGCACCTGGCTGTTCTCAACCCTCCTGCGTGCCGAGCAGGAGCATGGCGAGCTTCCGTGGACTAACGCGGCAATCTCAGGTTGGATTCTGGACCCTGACCGCAAGAAGATGTCGAAGTCAAAGGGCAACGTGGTTGTTCCTGCTGAGCCAATTGACAACCATGGTGCGGACGCAGTCCGCTACTGGGCAGCTTCGGCCCGCTTGGGCACCGATGCTGCCTTTGACGAAGGTCAGATGAAGGTTGGTCGCAGACTTGCAGTGAAGCTGCTGAATGCTGCCAAGTTTGCACTGTCGTTTGAAGTGCCTGCGGGTTCAACCGAGGTTACCGAACCAGTAGACCAGGCCATGCTTTTGAGCCTTGCTGACGTAATTACTGCTGCAACCGATGCCTTCGAAGCATACGACCACACCAAGGCACTCGAACTTACCGAGAAGTTCTTCTGGGGCTTCACCGATAACTACCTCGAGCTCGTCAAGGACCGCGCCTACAACGCAGATGGTTCGGTTTCGCCAGCACAGCAGGCTTCGGCGGCAATCGCTCTTCGTAAAGCACTTCACACAATGTTGCGCCTTTTCGCTCCATTCTTGCCATTTGCAACTGATGAGGTGTGGGGTTGGTGGCAAAAGGATGCGGGTTCAATCCACCGCGCGGCCTGGCCAACCACGGATGACCTCATCGCTGGCCTAGACGCCTCAAACCACGGCTTACTTGAGTTAGCAGCAACCGCCTTGGTTGGCGTCCGCAAAGCAAAGTCTGATGCCAAAGTCTCTATGAAAGCAGCGGTCGAATCTGCTGTCATCGAGGCCCCGGCAACCGTTCTAACCAGCCTGCGCCTACTTGAAGCTGACCTCAAATCAGTGGGCCGAATCGCAACTTTGGGTTACGCCGAGGGCGAGGAACTCGCTATGGTTGACGTCATCCTGGCCGAGGTTCCTGAAGCCTAGAGCTCAAAGAAAATCCCGCCCGAGAAAACCTCAGGCGGGATTTTTTTAATTAGATTCGGTCAAGACCTAGACAACTAGGCTGACTTCGACTGTCGAGTTGACTTGAAAGGTTCGACTGCCGGTTGGGCACCTGTGGTCACCACAGACTCGGTAATACGCACAACACCCTGAACTTCACTGCCCGGGATCTCGAACATCACTGGGCCAAGAATCTCTTCCATGATTGCGCGCAAACCACGCGCTCCAGTTTCGCGGGCAACGGCTAGATCGGCAATTGCAACCAGAGCCTCGTGATCAAACTCCAGTTCAAAACCGTCAAGCTCGAACATCCTCTGGTACTGCTTCACGAGAGCGTTCTTTGGTTCGGTGAGAATTTGCATCAGGGCACTTCGGTCAAGTGGGGTCACCGTTGCCAAAACTGGCAGGCGGCCTATGAACTCAGGAATTAGACCAAACTTACGAAGATCCTCTGGTTGAACCTCGGTGAAGATTTCAACGTTGTCGTTCTTACCCGCAATTGGCGAACCAAATCCAATGCCCTTTTTACCCGCTCGAGCAGAAATAATTTCTTCAAGCCCGGCAAAAGCACCGGCCACGATAAACAGAACGTTCGTCGTGTCTAGTTGGATAAATTCTTGCTGCGGGTGCTTGCGCCCACCCTGAGGAGGAACAGAGGCAACTGTGCCCTCCAGGATTTTCAACAGAGCCTGCTGGACACCCTCACCGGATACATCGCGGGTAATTGATGGGTTCTCAGCTTTTCTAGAGATTTTGTCGATCTCATCAATGTAGATGATTCCGGTTTCGGCGCGCTTGACGTCAAAATCGGCAGCCTGAAGAAGTTTGAGGAGAATGTTTTCAACGTCCTCACCAACGTAGCCGGCCTCGGTCAATGCAGTTGCGTCGGCAACAGCAAACGGAACGTTCAAACGCTTTGCCAGAGTCTGGGCCAAGTAAGTCTTGCCACAACCGGTTGGGCCAATCATCAAAATGTTTGATTTGGCAATTTCAATTGAGTCGTGTTCTTTACCAGCAGCAGTGAGTGTGCCGCGACTGCGAAGACGCTTGTAGTGGTTGTAAACGGCTACTGCCAGGGCCTTTTTGGCTTGATCTTGGCCAATCACGTATTCGTCAAGGAAGCCCTTGATTTCGCGAGGTTTTGGAAGGTCGATTTCTTCGACACCTTCAGCAACCGCAGCGCCAAGTTCCTCTTCAATAATTTCGTTGCACAGCTCGATGCACTCGTCACAGATGTACACACCTGGACCGGCGATGAGTTTGCGAACTTGCTTTTGGCTCTTTCCGCAAAAAGAGCACTTGAGCATATCGCTTGATTCGCTGAGCTGAGTCATAGAAAAACCTTATTGCCTAGAAGCGACAATGCGGATGAGCCTCGCCCATCCGCATTATTCGAGTTTTACGCGTTTTTGCGCGAAGTAAGCACCTGATCGATGAGCCCGTAGTCCAGGGCCTCTGGAGCAGTCAGGATCTTGTCACGATCGATGTCTTTATTGACCTCAGCAACGCTGCGCTTGGAGTGCTTTGACAGCGTGCTCTCTAACCAATCACGAAGGCGCATGATCTCTTTGGCCTGAATTTCGATGTCTGAAGCCTGGCCACGACCAGCATCACCGGTTGAAGGCTGGTGGATTAGAACACGCGCGTTAGGCAGAGCCAAACGCTTGCCCGGAGCACCGGCAGCCAACAGCACAGCTGCGGCCGAGGCCGCCTGGCCAAGGCAGACGGTCTGGATCTGTGGACGGATGTACTGCATAGTGTCGTAAATTGCAGTCATCGCGGTGAAAGAACCACCTGGCGAGTTGATGTACATGGTGATGTCACGGTCTGGGTC
>JACCDZ010426972.1_pt1 | contig 18875 bp, 13 predicted proteins | sample 7449551 | NCBI WGS metagenome assembly JACCDZ01 (sample SAMN15323452, study PRJNA562643) | freshwater metagenome | isolation source: river surface water | place: USA:Blue River Watershed | collected 2017-08-18
CGAATTGAATTAACAGGAGACTCGATGAGAAAACTAGACCAATCCGATCACTTAGCGTAAAAATAGAATCAAGAAAAAGAACGGTTAGCAGGTGATCGGATAACTCCGGAATCGCTGATCGGATTCGCCGAAATACGCATGCTTATGGTGCTTCTAACAGCTACTCCATTTTTTTCACCGCCAAGATATATCTTCCATAATGCATAGGATTCGTGAGGATTTATTGACCAACAATTTATTAAAACAAGTTCTTTCATCGGATTTGTAGACCAATAGAAAGAAGCCATTTCTTCCTCAAGATCTCGACCAGTAAAACCTTTTTTCCTGAGGTATCCCCAGAAATATGGAAGCTAAAACAATAATTTAGCTGAGGAAGGGAACGTTCATGGCAGTTCCTGATCTGATCATTCGCCAAAACTCACATACCATGAATAACAGCCATGAACGTTCCAGCCATGCTCGCCGATTTTCTCGAAATTGTCACCCCAAAATCTTTCAACAAACATCTTTTAAATTCGCTGACGGCATCGTTGCAAAGTCTGCTCACCAACGGCCAGTGCACGGTCACCGCGATTGGCCGCGGCATTGAAAGTCTGGCGCAAGAGCGGCACTGCATTAAACGGGCAGACCGCCTGCTCAGTCACACCACTATGCAGCAGGCGGTGCCAGAGTTTTACACCGCGATGACCGGTGCATTAGTCAAAGGAAAACAACCCGTTATCTTGGTCGACTGGAGCAATGCCGACAAAGAGCGCCGTCATTTTATCCTGCGCGCCAGCCTGGCACTTGAAGGTCGGGCGATGACGCTGTTGCAGATGGTCAGTACCGAGCCTGACTACAACTGTCCGCAGCTGCACAAGGCATTTTTTATGCGGCTCAAGGCGATGCTGCCCAAGCGTTGCCGGCCGGTCATCGTTACAGATGCAGGCTTCAAAGTGCCGTGGTTTGAGGAAGTGAGCGCCTTAGGCTGGCATTTTATCGGCCGGGTGCGCGGCCATGTGTCGCTCAGGTTGCCGGGGCAGAGTGAATTTCTCCGCGTCGCGAAGGTATATAAAAAAGCCCGGCAGCACCCGATGGTGTTGGGTGAGATTGCGCTCGGCCAATCGCAGCAATACGCCTGTCGCGCTGTGCTCGCCGGTAAAGGCTGGAAACTGAAAAAAAACGACAAACACCGGTCGTTCAAAGAGCCGTGGCTGTTGGTATCTAATCTGGCTTATTGTTTCAATTACGCAAAGAAAATCAACAAGCTATATGCAGCGAGAATGCAAATCGAAGAAGCCTTCCGCGACCAGAAAAGCCAGACTTACGGCCTTGGCAGTGAAGCACATCGCACGAAAAAGAAAGGCCGGTTAGAGGTGTTATTACTGCTGTCAGCGCTGGCCAACTGGTTGCATTACATGCTGGGGCTGGCAGCTGAACTTGCTGGCAAACACCGGTCGTTTCAGGCGAATTCGCTGAGAACACGCAGGGTGTTATCGTTTAACTATCTGGGCAAAAGGCTGTGCCGGTTGGCCAGAGTCGGCATCAGCGGCGAGGAAATCCAGGCGGCAGTCAGGCAACTGCACGAATGGGCGAGCGTTTTGGACTGGTCAAATGTCAGGAAAGTAATTGCATGATATTGTTAGGTTATTTCTGGGGATCCGTCAGCCTTTTTTCTTTAACTCTTCTCGTTTTTGCTTCTCTACGCTGTCAGGTACTGCAACCTCGTATTGATCAGTCAGTTTGTTTGCGTTAGGAAAAAACAATGAAGAGCTTTCAAGGAGTTGTGAAAACTTCCAAGTATTTATGTAGCGCCACACAGTTGAATTACCATGTGGGACATCTAAGTTGTCACTTTTTCGATACTTCACAAGGATCTGTTCTCTATAGATGCATAAAGCCTCAATCACCGGCGCAGCTTTGCTGCGTCCGGCGTCGAAGGCGCGAAATTGATTGACTTGTTAAGAGACACTCCACCACCATGTGGAACGATAGATTATGCGATTCATGTCGTTCCAAGTTACTTTTTCCCACATCGGTTTCCCATCAGAGAATTTAACCGAATCATGCATCTTATCGTATACTTCCGAACTTATTCTTGATGGATAGTCATTGGATAAGCCGCCCATTTTTGCAGCGTGATTCGCGGCTTTTCCAACCCATACCAAATCGTTCGAGCCCCTTATCCCCGTGCGTGCAACTAACAACGTAGAGCTATCTATTGCTACAGTGTGTTTAACTTCGTAAGCAGCGTCAGGATATTGCAAATTTAGAGCAGGGTTAATGATGTGAATTCTTGCATAATTAATTTTGAGGGCGGCTCTAGCAGCTGAAGTATTTTTTGTTTCGCCTGTAAACACAGCCATAATTCTATCGCCGTCATAGGCCGTAATATCTCCACCCTCTGAACGTATTATTTTTGCCGAGCAGTGCAGAAAAGATTTGTAAATCTCTGCGGCAAAAAAGGCATTTTTTGAATCTACTAGCTTTGTGGATTCAGACATATCAGCATATAAAACAACACCATCTAGCTTTACTGCGTCATTATTAAGCTTCAGGTCGCTTGGTTGCGGAACAACTTGTCCATCTCTCTCTGACCACTGTTCTTTAAATATTGCTTTAACCTGAGCTTCAAGATCATCCTTTAGAGACATTGCTGGTTCCTAGCTATATGTAAAGCAAATAGACTGCAGCAATCCAAGGTAATGCACTGCAAAAAGTAAGTATAAAAGCAAGCTTGATGTTTGAATATTTCTTGCTTGCTATCTCAGCATTTCGATACGCTTGACCAAGCAGGTCATCTTGAATATCTGAGTCGCTCGCCTTAAAAAAATTTGCTTTAAAGCTCTTTTCTGATTGCTTTGCAATTCCTCCAAAAAATACATTTGACTCTTTAGGTCCATCTAAGCGGGGAAACATAGCAAGTGCTAGAAAAACCAAGCTAAGCAATAATGGAATAGCTGCGATACTGCACGCAACGGCAGCCGGAATAGTCCAAGCTGGAAGGAGTTTGACTAATGCCGCTAGCAAACCCAGCATGGAAATATCTATCGCAAATAGCGGAGGCACTTTTGAGTCAGCTGTTCTGACCCAATCAAGCTGAAGTGTAAGTATTTTTTCTGCTCTTTCAGTATTCACTGCCTCTCCTATGTGTTCTTAACGCCGCGCTCTACGGAAATTGGGAGCGTCAGCGAGTAAATTTTCGGTATCAGCGCCTTGTTAGTGCTTTTTGTACTCACCAGTTCTAATCCTTCTACTAATTTCGCGCTTTACTGCACCAGTTGCATAATCTTTGTCCCCACCGCTGATTGAGGAAACAACATCTCGGTTACAGTTTTCACATATAAAATCTGTTTTGCTAGCGTTTGAGTAAAAACTGTAACAAGAACTATCATCATAAACCAATGTTGCATCGCATCTAGGACAAAAACACCATACATTAGATATTTGATTTCCGATCCAGCTCCAACGCCATTTTGCACCATGCATATAGTCTTCGACATACGATTTAAACTCAGGTTGTTCAGACTCCCCCTTAACAGCTAAATGTATGTTTATCAGACCAATTAAAGCTAAGACAAAAATTAGTAACCACGCCCATCCAGGAAGAGAGTATGAGTCAGCCAGTGCATCCCAGCACCAAACAACACCTGACCAGCTCCATGAAAGAAATTTAACAACATAACCTCGTAGTACTGGCACTGCTAAGAGTATTAAACCTGCAATAACAGACGCTATGGTTGCATTTCTAATTGATATAAATGAATTCTCGCTCATAGTTCCTCTTGAGCACTAACAGCTATTATGTAGACCTTTCAGTAACATCCGAAAGTCAGAATTAATTCATACCAATCAGTTTACCGAAAATCAATTACTTGAGAAGTCGGCTAAGCACTTAACTCACTTTAAGTTTACAAAATTATTGAGAAGCCTCAGTAAATCACTATATGATTAACACGGAAATTAAATATTTGGTTAGAGTGAAATGCTTCCCTCATGTTTTGAACTAAGCGTCTTCAGGAGTTGGTAGACTCCTTTCTAGTTCGCGTCTTGTCAGGATAACACTATCATTTTTATGTAACTCAAGTTACCAATTCTAGGTTGATATGTAATAAAGTTGCATACTGATATCGCTCTGACTATGATTGAATTTCAATCGGTTAGGGTGATTTTTTATGGCGTCGAAAAAGGCTGGATTTACCGAGGCCCAGTTTGCAAAATGGATTAAAGAGCGGCGTGGCAGTGGCGAGCATGCAGACTACAAGCCCTGGCTGACGGTGAGGGATCTTCCCTCGCTCGGGCGTGTCCATCGCGTGTTTGGCCATAAGTCGAAGCGTACCCATCATTTGTTATCCGATCTCGAACTGGCAGCCTTCCTTGTGCTGGAATGGCACAGTGAAGTGACTCAAATTCGCGAACAGTTCCCGTTGGAGCGGGATATCACCCGTCGACTCGCGGTAGATGCCGGTATCGAGCATCCTAATATGGGTGGCATTGATCAGTATATGTCGTCCGATTTTCTGGTCGACTCGGCCGATGAAAAAGAACCCAGATTCGTATGGCAGGCCAAGTATGCTTCGGCGCTCGGCGATTCCAGAACGGTCGAAAAGTTAGAAGTCGAACGAAGATACTGGGAAGAGAAAGAGTATCCTTGGTATTTGGTTACTGAGCGAGAAATACCCCCTGTAGTTTTCAAGAACATCCAGTGGCTCTACCCGGCGCAGGGCGACGATGAAGAGGACATGGAACTGGCGCTGCAGCAGATCGAATTCTACGCCCACCATTTTGAAAAAAATCCGAATAAAACGATCATCTCCATCTGCAAGGAGCTGGATACGGCCTATGATTTGCCGATCGGCGAATCCCTCTACGAGGTAAGGAGGCTTCTGGCCAAACGCTATTTCACCTTTGATATCTTCATTCCGACGACCAAGCTCACAGCGCAGGATTTGCAGACCGGGGATCTTGGTTTTATCCGGGAGGTGTACCTTGTTTCGAATCAGTGAGGTTTTGCAATTCGGCGAGAGGCGCTTTCGGGTGTTGCAGCTGCTCGGTGAATACCTCGTGTGGATTGATATAGACGACGATTCGGCTTTTCCCGAGCTTGCTGCGACGGCCGAGCTGATTGACTCCATCGACCAAGAAACCTTGCGCCGCATAAGTGACCCCTTTAAGGAGCTCGCCTTTGAATCGCCACAGGAAGAAACGACCGGCAGAACCAAGCGGGATAACAATTTTGCACTGATCAAACCCTTACTCGACCTTCCCGATTTCTACGAGCCGAAAAGCCGAGGGGCGGCCATTAATAGTATTCTCGCCGAACAGGGATCGACCAAACAGACTTTATATCGTCTGGCCCGGCGTTACTGGCAGCGCGGGCAAACTGCCAACGCCTTGCTTCCCGACTATAAGAATTGTGGCGCTAAGGGAAAAAAACGGATCGCCAAAGACAAAAAACTCGGTCGTCCACGCAAGTACACACCAGGCGTCGGGGCGATCATCGACGAATCTATCGAACGCTTGTTCCGTATCGCCATCGACCGCTACCTGATGAAGGACAAGGGACACTCGTTTCCCTACGCTTATCGACGATTCGTCACTTTGTATCGAAACTACCATCCTGATACGCCAGAAGAGGAATTGCCAAGCAACTGGCAGATGATGCACTTCTACAAGCGCGAGTATGGGCAAGCAGAAGTATTGAAAAAGCGGGTATCGGCCAACGAATACAACAAGGACATAAGACCGCTTCACAGCACAGCCAATACCCAGGTGCTGGGACCCGGCTCCCGTTACGAGATAGACGCCACCATCGCCGACATCTATCTGGTGTCGGACAGCGAACGCGGGAATATAGTCGGCAGGCCTGTCGTGTACATGGTGATAGATGTGTTTAGCCGTATGGTGGTCGGTTTCTACATAGGTTTCGAAAATGCTTCCTATGCAGCAGCAATGCAGGCCCTGTATCTGGCCGTGACCGACAAGACGGACTACTGCCGAGACTTGGGTTTCGATATCGGAGCCGAAGACTGGCCCAGCGTGGGTTTGCCTGATGCTATTCTTGCGGACAGGGGTGAACTGCTGGGCCATCAGATAGAAAACCTGGAACGCAATTTCGCAGTCCGCATCGAAAATGCCGCGCCATACAGGGGCGATGCCAAAGGCATAGTTGAACGCAATTTCAAAACGATTCAGGCGACCTTTACGCCCTTTGCTCCTGGGTTCGTTACCGGTAATAGAGTGAAAAAGCGAGGCGGCAAGGACTACCGACTGGATGCCAGACTCACGATAAAAGAGTTTGCTCAGATCATCTTGTCGTCAGTTCTGTATCACAATCAGTATGCGGTGCTTGAGAAGTACGACAGGGATGCAGACATGCCCACAGACCTGCAAATGACGCCTATATATTTGTGGAACTGGGGTTTGCAGCACAGAACCGGCCGTCTGCATCAACAAGATCCAGATGCGGTTCACATCGCCTTATTGCCGAGGCAGAAGGCTACGCTGTCTGAGCTCGGGGTTTGCCTGTTCGGACTCTACTATACCTCGTCGGAGATCCTGCTGCAGGGCTGGATGCATCGTGGTAGAGACGTTAAGCGCCCGGCAAGTCTCGAAGCTGCCTACGACCCTCTGGTCGCCGAACGCATCTATCTGTTTCCGGAAAAAAGCAGCAATAAGTATTGGGTGTGCAATTTGGCCGACCGTTCAAGGGAGTTCCGTGGCGCTTCGTTCTGGGACGTCTGGCAGGTACACGAAGAACAAAAGAAAACGACTGGGCAGGCGCGGCTCGCCTCCGGAGCCAAAAAACGAGAGCACGAGGAGTTTGTTCTCGAGAAAATAGCTCTGGCCGAAAAGAAAGCGCCAGCCAATCCCGGATTTACGAATGCAGAACGGATCCGCGCCATCAACGACAACAAGCGTGCAGAAAAAGCCAAAGAAAGAACCGAAAAGGCGCGTTGTCCCGGGCCAGACAACATGAGACGACAGGCGACCGTCGTTCATCTGTCCAAGCAAGATCTCGATCTCGATTATCCGGATTATATTGACGAGCTGTTCGGGGAGGATGACTGATGCCTTTACCCGAAAAATACGTCGAGGCGCTATACACGGACACGGGCGTAGCTCGCTATCGAGGCAATCCGCTGATTGAAGCTTTACCTCCGATTATGGATTTGCATGATCTCAAGGTGAAATTGACTGGTAAGGTCGAGTTCAGCCCAAGCGACTGCTTCGAGAAGGGGCATATCCGCGCCCATCAGATCAGCGCCTTGCTCGACGATTTCTTTCAGCCGCTTTCTATCCATAGACAGCTGGAAGAGAAAATATCCATCATGATCCGCGGCGGCTACGTTGGCCGTAATCTTGCCGACGGTTCACTGAACAAAATAATGCAGGAAGGCTATCGAAAGATAAAAGAGGGTGTGACCAGCGACTTTAGTTTTTCTCAATCGAACTCCACGGCAAGAAGTTTGTCATTGATTGGTTGCTCAGGTAGTGGCAAAAGTTCGACAATCAATCGGATACTGGCCACCTACCCGCAGGTAATTTTTCACCCAAAGTACAACTTCGTTCAGTTGCCCTATCTGCGGATCGAATGTCCATCGAATGGTTCGCTGAAGAGCCTGTGCCTCAACTTCTTCCGTGAAGTTGACCGTGCGCTTGATACCAATTATGAGGAATTGTATACCCGTAAGCGCTATGGGCACGAAGTGCTGCTGGCTCTAATGGGGCAGGTGGCGACGCAAAGGGCCATAGGCGTGTTGGTTATTGACGAAATACAGCGTTTGATGCTTAAGCGAAACGTTACAAAGGAGGAGATGCTGGAGTTCTTCGTCGCATTAGTGAATGTGGTTGGAGTCCCTGTTGTGATTGCAGGCACTCCTAAGGCTAGGCCTTTGTTCGAAATCGAACTGCAATCTGGCAGGCGAAGTGCCGGATTTGGCTCCTTGTTCTGGGATCCTATGAAAGCCGAGCCTCTAGCCATTGACGTAAATACGGGCAAACCGAAACGTACCGAATGGCGCGCGTTTAGCGATAAACTTTGGCAGTACCAATGGTTAACCAAGCGTGACGAGGTGTTGAGCGAAGAGATCCGCGATTGCTGGTTCGACCTTTCTCAAGGCGTACTTGATATCGTGGTCAAACTGTTTGTGCTTGCCCAGATGCGTGCCATATCGACCGGGTTGGAACGTATTACGGTTAAGTTGCTTCGTACCGTTTACGATCAGGAACTCAAACCCGTACATCCCATGCTGGATGCGTTGCGTAGCGGTAATCCCGAATTTATAGTCAAGTATTCGGACCTGCGGATGCCAGAGCTGGACAAGCGCCTGCTTAATCTGAAGAAGCTGATCGAAGAGCGGCAGGCAGGAAAGCTGGACGAGCCAGCGTTCGGCAGCAACGAAAAGGCACGAAAACTATACGTTATGCTACAGGCTATGGGCTGTGAGTCCGACTTGCTGCAGCCGCTAATTGAAAACGTATTCAAACAATTTCCCAATCTTTCCATGGTCGAATTGAGCAAGATTGTGTTGGAGTGGTATTCCAAGCCGTCGGTGACAATTAAGTCACAGGCAAAGAAAGTGAAGACAACCGACTGGCACACACTGCAGTCCGACGATCTGAGGTTCAAGTTCTGCCAAGCGGAAAAGGGGCGTCTCTACGATGACTTGAAGTCGGGGCGTGAGCTGTTCGACATGCACCGCTGGTTGAAAAAAGCGGGCTGACATGCTGGGCTTTCCCCTGTCGTATCGCGATGAACTTCTCTACAGCACTATAGCGAGACATGGAGTTCATAGCGGGCTTGTATCGCCGAAGGAATTGCTTTCGGAAGTGTTTGGCGACAGGAAGATTGTGGCGACGCCCGATCTGCCGTCACATTTGAAACGCATTGCTGGGCTTTACCCAGAATCTTTGGGCATTTCACCGGTAGATTTGCTCTATCGCAATACCTTGTTCCCACTGTATGCGCCTTTTGTAGGCGACTTGCGGCGGCGAGCTTTAATTCAGGAGCTTACGGCGAACGGGAAAAGCTCGGTTCACCTGAGTACAGGCGCAGCGGCCTCGCGAATCAAACAGCCGATGTATCTCCGGTATTGCCCAGGCTGCATTGCTCAGCAGTTGAACGAACATGGCGAATCCTATTGGCGGCGCGACTGGCAGGTCGCTGGGCTCGAAAGTTGCCCCTTACACGGCAGCCTTGTCGAATCGAAAATACGCCGCCACGATGTGCACAGGCACCAGTTTCAAGCTGCGGATCTGGAGGTGTGTCCATTGATCGCGCAGCGGTCGGGAGAGTGGCAAAGTGACATGCTGGGAGCAGGCATCTGCGAACTGCTGAATTTGGGGCCAATACCCGTGCCCGAGTTTTCCCAATGGAGCCAATGGTATGCCAATCTGGCTGCCGAACACGGCTTCAATCGAGGCTCTCAGGTTCGCCACGACCTTGTTCGCGATAAGGTGATCGGGTTCTGGGGCTCTGGCTGGCTTTCCCGCTACTTACTCCTGCCCGCCGATTCGGAAACCAACTGGCTCGGAAGTATGTTCCGCAAGCACCGCAAGGCGTTCAGCTATCTTGAACATTTGGTGGTGCTTCATGCCTTTATGGTACCCGGGTGGCAACTGGCCGACATCGTTGCTGCCGTTGCGCGACTCGGACCGGCTACGAAAACTCCGACCAAGGAACTGGAAGGTTCAGATGAACGCGAACTGAGTGAATATCGCCTCAGGTGGGCGGTTGCAGTGAAAGAGCATGGTACCAAACGGGCCCGTCTCAATGGATTCGGGGATATATACGCTTGGCTGTATCGCCACGACAGAAAGTGGCTGACGGATGTGAACCTGATCCATAAGGTACCGGAGCCCGCACATCCGACTAAGGTCGACTGGCATAGGCGAGATATAGATACGCTAAAAATGCTGATCACATTACGCACTGAAAGTGAATCGCGGCTGGACGACCCTCGGCATTCGGCGAGCTGGTATTTGAACCAGTTGGTGCATAAAGCCACAATAGAAAAGCACATGGAACTGTTGCCTTTGAGCAGTTTGTTTTTTGAACGCTACTGTGAAAATATATTCGAATATCAGATTAGAAGAATGACCCGCACAGTCATACAGATAACGAGTGAGGGTGAACCGTTAAAGCGCTGGCAGGTGCTGAAGTGGTCGGGATTGAGTGAAGATCGCCTCACAGGACCAGCCTCCAGTTTTCTCAAAGAGGTTCTAGGGATTTGAACGACCGCATTCAACTAAAAGGATTCAAAGACGATACCTGGATTAACGGCATCGGAACCTTCTATCGTAAGAAAGACGGCGTCCAGTGGGGTGTCAACCTGAGCGTCCATCCCCGAGGCGAAAGCGGGAAGGACTCCACCACGCTGTCTAACGCTCCCATTCTGGTGCGCAAGAGAAAAATCAACCCGACCCAGGAATACTCCCGCCGAGGCTTCGAGAAAAATTTCACCATATCCACATCCCAGGACTGGCAGGTCGATCTGCTAGGCAACTGTCCGGCGCTTGAAAGGCGGCTCCCGAAAGAGGCTAAGCAGCATTGCTTCGTATTCCAATTGAACGATGGTACCCGCATATACCTACCCCAGTTCGAGTTGGCGCGAGTACTGTTTTTTCAGAACGGCTACCTCGCCAGATCGTCCGTGGTACACGACCTGTTGAGCAACGAATTTATCCTGGAGTACGACGAAGAAAGCGACAGGGCCATCGTCAACGTGTTGGATACTTTCTCCGGAAACTGGGAACTCTTCAACGATTACGGCCATCGCCGTCTGCTTGCCTGGATATTGATCGATCCGGAAGCAAGACGTTCCTACGATAGCATCGGTCGATATCAGCTAACCCACGGCTATGACGAGGGGCAGTACAGGTATTGGGATTTTCAATTCGACCCTCCTGCGTTGGAGGACGTATGGATGAAAGTGAAGGGCAACTTTGATGTCGAAAGCCGAACCCTGCTTGTTCAAGAGATCATGTGCATCAGAAACGTTCCGGTAAATATTCCGGGGAGCGTCGAATTTTTCAACCCCAAGTTCTATATACAGATTAATGGTAAGGGGCTGGGGAGTAGATCGGGAGCGGACAGGCCACCATGGCATAAAGTGGACGACGCCTCCGAAGGAAGCCGCGAGAACAAACCGGTTGTGCTGGAAGGATATTCGACGGAATTCCAGTTCGGCCGGGCGATAGAAACGTCGAAAATCTGCGAGAAGGAAAAGCCGACCGGTCGAGGCCGCAAGGATGATGACGAACCTGACGAAGCCTCCAGCGATGTGAGTACAGAAGCGCAAAACCCCGGTGGAGACTTGCCGAGTGCAGACTGGGACGGTTTAAACGATCAAACCGACGATGCCCACCTCTACTTGAACAAATTCTACAGTTTCTTCAAGATGCTCGACCTGCTTCAAGAGAAGCATTGTTGTCTAGTTGTAAAATTCCCGCTCAGAAAGCTACCAGCTATTGGTAAATGCAAAAAGCATTTATTGGAAACTGATAAAAACCCAAGGTGTATGTCTGTCGTTCATGTGACCGCGGGAGGGACTGGTTATTATTTGCTGGAAGTCGATACTTCCGACGCCAGTAAGGCGTTATCCACCAAAGTGATCCGCGCCAGTGCCGTTGGCGACATCGAAACGCACCTTTTCGAGATAGAAAGGCAACTGCTTAAGGCGTCTTTATCATGGCCCAAAGAGTATTTAGATAAGCTGGTTGGTGAGCAAAACCACACATGGATACCGCATCAGAAGTCGGATAAAGCAGGTGCATTATCTACAAGCGAAATTGAAAAATGGGCAAGTCGCATCAGTATGTTCATTTCATCATAAGCTGAACTGTATGATCGTGTCCTTTGGTGCCAGTTTAGGATGCCCGTTATCGCACCTGCGGCATCAGCTGTGACAATACCGCTATCTAAAATCGGTTAATCGCTACCAGCTAGGATAATATTTGCCGCTCATAAACACCCAGATTTTCAATTAGGGTATCTATTGAGAGAGGCGTCTTGGCTAGCGGTGGGAATTCAACGAGTATAGGTTCAATCGACGTTGTCGTGGTAAAGTAGAGTAATCATGACACAAGCAAAGCAGATTGTTTTTAAAAGAGATTTTTATGCTAACAGGCAAAATTCGTAATCAGATCGACCAAGTTTGGGAAATGTTTTGGACAGGCGGCGTTGCGAACCCAATTTCAGTCATTGAGCAGATCTCCTACCTGCTGTTTATTCGTCGTTTAGACGAACTGCAAAAGACCGCTGAACGTCGCAGCCAAGCCACAGGTCTACCGCTGAAAAACCCAACCTTTGGACCAGATGAGCAAGCCCTGCGCTGGAGCAACTTCAAAGATAAAGATCCAGACGTGATGATGACCATCGTCCGTGATCGTGTATTCCCCAAAATAAAAACGCTTCAACACGAAGGTAGTTTTGCGGAGCACATGAAAGATGCGATTTTCATGATCCCATCAGCCAAGCTACTCGATCAGGTCGTGCAACTGCTCAGCGCCATTAACATGGACGACAAAGACACCAAAGGAGACTTGTACGAATACCTGCTAGGTAAGCTGCAACAATCTGGTGTAAACGGTCAGTTTCGTACCCCACGTAATATCATCCGAATGATGGTCGAGCTGATGCAGCCGAAAGTGGGCGAAACCATTTGTGACCCATCATCAGGAACCTGTGGTTTCCTAATGGCGGCGGTTGAGTACGTTGAAGAGCATCACGCGAAAGAAGTGAACAAACCGGAAAACCGTAAGCACTTTAATAATGAAATGTTTACAGGCTTTGATTTTGATAGACACATGTTACGCATTGGTGCCATGAACATGCTGCTGCATGGGATTGAAAACCCATCGGTACATTACCGTGATAGCTTGCAGGATCAAGGCAGTGAGAATATCTCCGAAGCCTACAGCCTTATCCTGGCTAACCCCCCATTCAAAGGCTCGGTGGATTTTGACATAGTCGCACCAGATTTGCTGCGCGCACTGGGTAAAAACCCGATAGTTAAGAAAGCAGCGCCTAAGTTCAAAACCGAAATCGACGAACAGGGCAACGAAATTCAAGTTGAGGTGAAACAGAAGGGCCCAACCGAAAAGTCCGAACTGCTTTTTTTAGCCTTGATTCTTCGTATGCTCAAAGTCGGTGGCCGAGCGGCGGTGATTGTGCCGGATGGCGTTCTTTTTGGCTCAACCAATTCTCACCAGAGTATTCGCGAGAAAATCGTTAACGAGCAAAAGCTTGAGGCGGTGATCTCTTTACCTTCAGGGGTATTCAAACCGTATGCAGGGGTAAGTACTGCCATTCTTATTTTTACCAAAACCAATAGCGGTGGTACCGATTACGTCTGGTTTTACGATATGTTGGCAGATGGTTACTCACTGGATGATAAGCGCACGCCGCTGTTCAAAGAGGGGGAAGCGCCGACGCACGAGCAAAGCAACATTGCTGATATCATCGCTCGCTTTAAAACCCTAACCAATGCCGACAATACGCCGAACGGGGATAGCCCAGAATACCAGCGTAAGAGAACCGAGCAGAGCTTTATGGTTCCAGTTTCAGACATCACCAATAACGACTTCGATTTAAGCATCAACCGCTACAAACAAGTGGTGTATGAAGAAGTGCAGTACGACTCGCCAAAAGAGATTTTAGGGCGGATTAAAGCTTTGCAAGAGAAGATGACGAAAGCTGTGGTTGAGTTGGAAGGGTTGTTGAAATGAGTTGGCCGTTAATAGCTCTTAAAGACTTAGTCGATATTAATATCGGGCGAACACCATCCAGAGATAATGCAGATTATTGGGGAAGTGGTACTCCTTGGTTATCAATTAGAGATATGAACCAAGGAAAGATCCTTTTAAAAACAGCTGAGCAAATAACACCTCAGGCGCTTGAAGATACAAAGATTGGGTTAGCTACAAAGGGGACAGTCCTCTTTAGCTTTAAGTTGAGTATAGGAAAAGTTGGAATAGCTGGGCTTGATATGTGCCATAACGAAGCAATTGCTTCAATGCCTATCAAAAAAGGCGTTGACCTGTGCGAAGAGTATTTGTACTTCGCGTTGAAGCAATTGGATTCATCAAAAGACGCTGATCGGGCAGTAATGGGTGCTACGCTCAACAAGAAGAAAATGGCTGAGCTAAAAATCCCACTTCCCCCGCTAGAAACCCAAAAGAAAATCGCGGCGGTGCTTGAAAAAGCCGACCAACTGCGTAAAGACTGCCAGCAAATGGAGCAAGAGCTAAACAGCCTCGCTCAGTCAGTGTTTATTGATATGTTTGGTGATCCGGTGACGAATCCGAAGGGGTGGGATAAAGCACCTTTATCAAAAATAGCTGATGATTTTCTGGGAGGTAAAAGTCTAGTTGCCGCTGAAGATCAGAGTACATTTTATAAAAATCGTGTATTAAAAATAAGTGCGGTTACATCCGGTGAGTTTAAACCCCAAGAATCTAAACCATTACCCAATGACTATCAGCCACAAGCTGAACATTTTGTTAAAGCGGGAGATTTGCTGTTTAGTCGTGCCAATACGACCGAATTGGTTGGTGCGACAGCAATCGTTTTTGAGGAGCATACAGGCTTAGTCCTACCCGACAAACTCTGGCGTTTTGTATGGAAAGACGAGAAGTCACTTTCACCAGTATTCATATGGCAACAGCTATGCGAAGCAGGTGTTCGAAAGGAAATTAGTAAACTTTCGTCCGGTTCTGGTGGCTCAATGAAGAACATCTCGAAAGGGAAGTTAAATACTCTTCAAATAGTTTTTCCTCCTTTGGAGTTACAACAAAAATTTGAACGTATTTATCTGAAACTAAGAGTTGAACTGAGCAATAACCAACAGCAAATTAAATTTGCCGATCAAGCTTTTAACGCTCTTATGCAAAAAGTCTTTAAAAGCGAGTTAGACTTATAACGAATAATAAAAATATGATTTAAAAGGAATTTCAATGTCAGAGACGGTTGATTCAAAAAACGCTCAAGGCTCTATTGTTCACAAGAGTAATTTTGCGTTTATGGACGTTGCCCTTAACGGTGGCAGCGATGTATACACCACGCGTTGTGCCGAAATCCAAACTCGCGCCAAAAATGCGGAGCGCAACATCAAAACCGATCCGCGCATTGCTGGTTTCTATGCCCGCAATGCCTTGGAGCTGATGGCTGAAACCGTATTTGACATTGATAACAGGCTGACTCGCCCTCGCCACGATGCGACCTTAATTTCGCTCATTCATGACAAGGGTTTCAAACAAAACCTCACTACAAACCTGTTTCCGAAGCTCAAGCTGGTGATTAAGCTGGGTAACGAGGCGGTACACAGCAAAACCACACTGCCACAGCGTGATGCTTTGCAAGCGGTGAAAGAGCTGCACCATGTTCTGTATTGGTTTGTCCGCACTTACACCCCTAATCTTGTACGCAGTCAGTTTGTGGTTCAGCCATTTGATGAAACGCTGATTCCACAACAAGTCTCAGTTGATGTGGCTGTAGCGACCAAAGCACTAAGCAGCATCAAACGGGTTCAAGAGCTAGAGAAGCAGCTCGAGCAAGAGGACAAAGTCGAGCGTGAAGCTTACCTCACGCAGCTCAAAGAAAACGAGGCGCTCAAAGCAGCGAACCAAGCCTTACTGGAGCAGATAGAACAAGCCAAACAAAGTGCGGAAAAAGTCACAGATGCCCACGATTATAACGAGGCAGAAACACGCACGTATCTTATCGATGTGCTTCTCCATGAAGCGGGTTGGAAACTCGAGCATAAGCGAGACCGTGAATATCCTGTATCTGGCATGCCAATTTCGCAGGCCAACCCTAATGGGAATGGCTTTGTTGACTACGTTCTATGGGGAGATGACGGCACAGCGTTAGCGGTTGTTGAAGCAAAACGAACCCATCGCAGTGCCGAAGATGGGCAGCAACAAGCCAAGCTTTACGCCGATTGTTTAAAAAAACAGTGTGGTGTACGTCCAGTGATTTTTTACACTAACGGGTATGAAACGTATCTGTGGGATGATCATTTTTACCCGCCACGCCAAGTGCAAGGCTTTTACACCAAAGCCGAACTGGAGCTGATGGTAAAACGCCGCACTGACCGTAAACCTTTTTTTGAAAATGGCCAACCGAACAGCAATCTGGTGATTAACAATGACATCACCAACCGTCACTATCAAAAGTCAGCCATCACCAAACTATTACAAGATTTTCAGCTAGAACATGAGCGCAAAGGGCTATTCGTGATGGCGACGGGCACCGGTAAAACTCGTACCGTGATAAGCCTTGTCGATTTGTTGGTGAAGAATAATTGGGTTAAGAACATTCTGTTCCTTGCCGACCGTAACGCGCTACTCACCCAAGCCAAGAAGAACTTTGTTAAGCTACTGCCTCGTGTCAGTTGCTCAATTCTTGACTCCAGCCAAAGCAAAGACAACATCGATAGTCGTTTGTACTTCTCGACATACCCGACCATGAAGAATTTGCTTGATCGTGGCGCTAATGAGCGACCATTTGGCGTCGGTCATTTTGATTTAATCGTGGTGGATGAAGCGCACCGTTCCGTGTATTCAAAGTATCGCCAGATATTCGAATACTTCGATGGTTTTCTTTTAGGCTTAACCGCAACCCCCAAAGATGAAGTTGAAAAAGATACTTACGGCATTTTTGACCTGCCAAAAGGGATGCCAACCTACGCTTATGAAGACGAAAAAGCGTATGACCAAGGCTATCTGGTGCCGCCAACAAAGATTTCAGTCGCGACCAAGTTCCTACGTGAAGGTGTGAAGTACAAAGACTTATCACCAGAAGAGCAAGAAGAGTGGGAAAACAAAGCGGAGCTGCAAGATCGCGATGAAGTATTACCATCCGAGGTGAATAACTTCTTATTTAATACTGATACTGCAGAGAGGATGTTTGCTCAGTTAATGAGTAAAGATGAGCATGGTGGAATTCACGTTGAAGGTGGCGATGTAATTGGTAAAACCATCATCTTTGCTGCTAATAACCCTCACGCTCAGTTCTTACAAGAAGTATTCAACAACAACTACCCTAAGTGGGCGGGCAAGCTAGCGCGAGTGATCACCTTCAAAGAAACTTATGCTCAAAGCTTAATTGATGAATTCAGTGGCGATGAAAACGAGCGTAAAGACTTTGACCCGAAAAACCCTACCTGCCGGATTGCTATTTCGGTCGACATGCTTGATACCGGGATCGACGTGCCAGAAGTGGTTAATCTAGTTTTCTTTAAAGTGGTGCGTTCGAAGGTGAAATTCACTCAGATGATTGGCCGCGGAACACGTTTGTGCAAGGACTTGTTTGGCCCGAATGACAATAAGAAAACCTTCAAGGTGTTTGATTACTGTCAGAACTTTGAATATTTCGATGCTAACCCTGAAGGTTTACCTGTAGGAGTCGCGAAACCAGTGACTCAACAAGTGTTTGAAAAACGCGTGCAACTGAGCACAGTGATCAACGCTAAGCTGAATGATGAAATGTTTCGGGAACATCACCCGGAAGACTATGAGCGTTATGTGGCGTTTAACCGATACCAGCTGGATCTTCTGCACCATATCGTCAGTGGCATGAACCTCGATAACTTTATCGTCAGACCCAAGCGCAAGGCAGTAGAACCTTTCTTGGAGCGCGAGTATTGGGACAATATCGACGATGCAAAGTTTACTGAGCTGGAAAGCCACATCTCGGCTCTCCCAACTGAAGCTGAAGCTTTTAACTCCGATGAGCAGCTCAATCACATGTCCTATCGCTTTGATAACTTGCTACTCACCATGCAGTTGGCATTGTTAGAGAAAGGCATGCTGCCAGAATCAAGTCGTTTAAGAGTGATAGAGTTTGCCGAACAACTTGAAGCAAAGTCGACTATTCCTGCGGTGCAGGCCCAGTTACAATTTATCCAGGATATTCGGACACAGGAGTTTTGGCTGGATATTCATTTGGTCACGCTTGAGGAACTGCGTCGCAGGTTAAGAAACTTGATGTTTGCGCTTGATAAAGAGCAGAAAGAGCGGGTTTACACCAACTTTGAAGATGAAGTTCAGGGAGTTCATGATGTCACTGCTGTTTATAAAAACCCAAGTGTAGATTTGGCGCAGTACCGAAAAAAAATCGAGTTATACATCAAAGACCATCAGGATCAGCTAACCATCCAAAAGCTTAAACGGAACAAACCTATTACTCAGGCCGATTTAGACGTGCTAGAAGGCCTGCTGATAGATGCGAGCGGTATGAGTGACATGGATGTCTATCGTGAGAAAATCCTGCAGGAGAAGCCTCTGGGGACCTTTATTAGGGAACTGGTCGGTCTGGATTTGAACGCAGCGAAAGAGGCATTCAGTGCTTTTCTTGATAAAGAGTCTTACAACGCGGAGCAGATTCAGTTTGTTGATCAGGTAATCGACTACTTGGTTAACAATGGCATTTTGGACATGTCGCAACTCTTTGAGCCTCCCTTCACCGACAATCATGGCGAAAGCGCCTATGGCTTTTTTGATGAAGGCACAGTGGTAGAGTTGTTTAGTGTTATCCGCAAAGTGAATGCTAATGCGGTGGTTGAAGATAGTAAGAGTGCATAGGAATTCGGCAGCGATTCTATGTTCCTACTGAGCACTTTGAGTATGAAACATTATTACATTGAAAATGTCGTTTTATCTGGGCAAATGATAAATTGGTATGATACTTTATTTTTCTTGTTTCGATTTCTCTGGCCAAAAAATAAGGCTTGCAGAGCACATTAGTGTGAATCTTTATTACTAACCCACATAAGATTGAAAAGGCGCCTATTGGCGCCTTTTTTGTATTGCTAGGTTGCAGGTCGTTCGACAAACAAGCGATCACAGTCAGACTATTTGCTGGATGACAATAAGTCTGAGATCGGCGAACA
>JACCDZ010115349.1_pt1 | contig 18874 bp, 24 predicted proteins | sample 7449551 | NCBI WGS metagenome assembly JACCDZ01 (sample SAMN15323452, study PRJNA562643) | freshwater metagenome | isolation source: river surface water | place: USA:Blue River Watershed | collected 2017-08-18
GCGGCAGGCATCCGCCGGGAAGCCGGCGAGCGCAGCTACCAGGTGCTCAAGCACGAGCACGACGCCAACAGGATCGTGCACTTCTCAGCCTGGACGTCGATCGCGGCCGCCAGGGCGTTCTTCGAATCGCCCCGTCTGGTGGAAATCCGCCGGCAGGCCGGCGTCAAGGCACCAGAGTTCCTTTACCTCGACTTGCTGGACGCGGGCACGCTCGCCGACTGACGCGCAGGACTCTGATGCGTCGGGCGTTCATCCTGCGGGACTCCGCCCTCCTCTGAAAGACTCGCCCCGAACAGGTGACTGCAAGGCCGTTAACCGGCACTATGCGTCTCACCGCAGTCACCCATACAAGGATTTCCCCATGTTCAACCACATCATGATCGGCACCAATGACATCGAGCGCGCCAAGCGCTTCTACGACGCCGTGCTCGGCGTGCTGGGGGCCGGAGAGCCGATTCGCAATGTCGGCCCGAGCGGCCATGTGCGCCTGTTCTACCGCCACGACGGCAGCACCTTCTGCCTCACCCAACCCATCAATGGCGAGCCGGCCAGCGTGGCCAATGGCGCGACCATCGGCTTCAAGTGCAGTTCGCCCGAGCAACTGCAGGCCTTCCACGACACGGCGGTGGCACACGGCGGCACCTCCATCGAGGACGCACCCGGTCCGCGCCAGGGCAGCCTGGGCACGATGTATCTGGCCTACGTGCGCGACCCCGATGGCCACAAGCTCTGTGCCATTCATCGTCCGGGCTGAGGCGGCGGCCCGCCCCTGAGCCCCCGACTGTCAGGAGTCACCTGCATGCACAAACCCTCCCTCGCCCTGCTGGGCGCCACTGGCAATCTGGGTCGCCACGTCGCGCGGCAGACGCTGGAACGAGGCTGGCCGTTGTCGGTGGCCGTGCGCGACCGGCGCCGCCTGGCCCCCGACGTGGAAGCGCGCGCCCAGGTCAGCGAGCTGGACCTGGATACGGCCACGCTGGAGCAGCTGGCGGGCTTCGTGGACGGACATGAAGTGCTGGTGTTCTGTGCCGGCGTGGTGACCCAGGGCGAGGCCTTCGTGGCCATGCTCGAGACGATGATCACCGCCCTGGAGACCCTGCCGGCCGAACGACGACCGGTGTGCTGGTTCCTGGGCGGCGCCGCGCTGCTCGACCTGGATGCGTCCGGCCGTCGCGGCGTGGATCTGCCCAAGGTGCGCGACACCTACTGGCCGCACCGCGTCAATCACGAGCGGCTGAAGCGCAGCGCGCTGGACTGGCGTCTGCTCTGCCCCGGCCCCATGGTGGACAACGAGGCGCTGGGCGTGGCGACACTGCGGGTGTCCGTGAACTCACTGCCCACTCCCCTGCCCGCGCTGGCTCGCCTGCTGCCAGGGCCGCTGCTGCTGCCCCTGTTCGCCGCGAAGATTCCGCAAATGATCGTGCCGTATCACGACGCCGCCGCCCTGATCCTGGACCATGTGCATCGCAGCGATCCGTTCACGCGCTGCCGCGTCGGGCTGGCCCTGCCACCGGGAATGAAAGGGAAGAAGGCGCAGTGGGAGGCACGCCCGCGCGACGCTCGCGACGCCTGAGCGGTTTGCGCCAGCACCGCCGCTCCGATGGCTGCGGCAACTCAGCCCGGAAAGCGCTCGAAGGCCGGCAATTCGTGCGCCTTTTCCATCCACGCCAAGCGCTCCGCCACCTGGATCTGCAAGGCGGGCGCCAGGACATCCGGGTCCTCCAGAGTGGCCGTCTGCACATCGACGAGCCCCGGCAGAATCTGCGCATTGCGATAGAACAGGCCGGTGCCGCACTCGGGGCAGAAGCTGCGCATGGCGGTGCCGGAGGAGTTGATGGTCTTCGGCTGTCCGGCAGTGACAGTCAGGCTTGCCTCCTGAAACATGGCCCAGGACACGCAGGGCGCGCCCGCGCTGCGGCGGCAATCGCTGCAATGGCACAGGGCCACATGCAGCGGACTGCCGGTGAGTTCGTAGCGGATGGCCCCGCAGTGGCAATGACCCTTGTAATGCATGTCAGACAACTCCTTGTGCATGGACACACTGCTGTTCGCGCAGCAGCAGAAAAAGTGGCAGCCCGAGCGACACTCCGACGCACAGCGTGGCCATTACGGGCAGCCAGAGGTGCTGCATTCGCCGACGCCGCCCTTCGACCACGATGAAGATCAGCAGCACCACGCCGGCCACGAGGACATCCAGCCACGCAAACAGGGCGATGGGAGTGGCCATGGCCTGCTCGAGCAGCAGGGGCAGATCGGCGCCGTGTTCCATCAGCCAGGGCAGAAAGGCGGCGTAGGGCAGCAACAGGCCGAGAACACACAACAAGGCATAGACGATCTTCATCGATTGTCACCGGAAAGTGGCGCAGACCCGGCGAGTCTACCTGCCCCGCGACAACTGTCTCAATGGCTGCGGCGAACAAGGGGCGAGACGCTTGCGTGTCCGACGCGAGAACGCCACCATCGGCAGCATCGCCGCGAACTGAGGAGTACGCCATGAACACGCCACACAAGGTCTTCGCCATGTCCTTCGCGTCGGTATATCCCTTGTATGTCACCAAGGTCGAGCGCAAGGGGCGCAGCAGTGAGGAACTGGACCAGGTGATCTGCTGGCTGACGGGCTACGACGCGGCAGCTCTTGCAGCGCAGATCGCCCAGGCCGTGAGCATCGAGCGCTTTTTTGCGGAGGCGCCCGCCATGAATCCCGGCACCGCGCTCATCACCGGCACCATCTGCGGTATCCGCGTGGAAACGATCGCCGACCCGCTGATGCAGAAGATCCGCTGGCTGGACAAGCTGGTGGACGAACTGGCAAAAGGCCGGCCGCTGGCGAAAATCCTGCGCCAGTGATCGGCTCTGTCCGGGAGGGCGACCACTGACTCCTTTCTGCGCCCAAAAAAAAAGCCCGGCAGTGCCGGGCTTTTTTCCGTTCCACAAGCTCAGTCGCGGTAGGTTCTCACCGGTGGCAGCTGCGATCCGGACAGATCGTCCGGCACACTCTGCTCCACGCGCACGGTGTGGGTGAGCGTGCCGATGCCCTCGATGCTGGCGCTGATGGTCTCGCCATCGATGAGGTAGCCCGAGCCGGACGCGCGTTCGACACGGCCTGCACCCGTGCCGCCGGAAGTGCCACTCTGCAGCACGTCGCCCGGGAAGATCGTGATCAGCGAAGACGCATACTCGATCAGCTCGGGGATGTTGTGGATCATGTCGCCGGCCTTCGCTTCCTGCACGGTCACGCCATCGATCACCAGAGTCTGGTGCAGACGCTCCATCGGGTCGCCGAAGAATTCCTTGGGCACGATCCACGGGCCCTGCGGTGCAAAGGTGTCATGTCCCTTGCCCACGAACCAGTCGGAAGTCACGCCATAACCTCCTGGCGGACGGCCCCCGCGGTCGGAAATGTCCATGGCCACCATGTAGCCGAACACGTGGTCATAGGCGCGGGAGGCAGACACGTACTTGCCGGTGCGGCCGAACACGATGGCCATCTCGACTTCCCACTCGATGCGGTCACGCCCGAACGGCATGATGATGTCGTCGCCATCGCCGATGACGGCGCCACGCGTGGGCTTGAGGAAGAGGTAGGGCACCCCGCGATTCTCCTGGCGCTCGCGGATGCGGCTGGCCAGTTCGTCGTCGTTGCAGCCTTCGCAGGCGTGGGTGTAGAAGTTCACGGCGGCGTTCATGATCTTGCTGGGGTACTGGATCGGGGCCATGATGTCGACCTCGCTGACCGGGTGCACGAAGCTGCGCAGCTCGCGTCCTTCCAGCATGTTTTCTTCCACCATCCAGTTCACGAGTTCGTAGATGCGGTACTTGAGACCGTATTCGTACTGTTCGATCAGACCGATCATGTTGTCGGGCATCTCGATGTCCGCATACTGGGGAAGCAGCTCCAGCGCCCGATTGGCGGCAGCCAGATCCACGACGTACTGGTCATTGCGAACGACCAGACCGACTGTCGGCACATCATTGATGGCGAAAGTACCGACCTTGAAGGGCTCCACCGACTCCATGGCCTGGGCGAGCACGTCCGGCGGACTGGCCGCCAGCGCGAGCGCTGCTCCCAGGGTCAGGCTGTACAGGGCTTTTCTTTTCATTGTTCACTCCTGTCAAAGCACTTGCGTGTTGGGTAAGGTAAGGCTGTTGCGACTGTCGGCATTCTTGACCGACCAGACGCCCCGAAGGTAACCCTGAGTCTGCGACTTGTCCAGTTTGAAAAATCGTTTCATCCACCTTGCACGACAAGCCCATGTCCACCAGCACGCACCGACTTGACCGCTATCTGAACCAGACTCTTGGCCTGCCGCGCAGCGCTGTGCGCGTGCTGCTGGCACAGGGGCGCATACACGTGGACGACCGTGTGGCCAGCGCGGGAAACCAGCCGGTGAATCAGTTCACGCGCATCACGGTGGACGGTGAGGCCCTGCCCTGCCAGACCCCGGTCTATCTGAAGCTGCACAAACCGGTGGGCGTGCTCTGTGCCACTCGAGATGCCGTGCATACCACAGTTATCGACCTGCTGGAGCATCCCGCGCGCGACACGCTGCATCTGGTCGGCCGTCTCGACCGCGCCAGCTCGGGCCTGGTGCTGCTCACCAACGACGGCCGCTGGTCCCGCGCACTGATGTCACCCGAGGCGGCCGTCGAGAAGGTCTACGAGGTGCGTGTCCGTGACCCGCTGACCCTGCCGATGGTTGAGGCCTTTGCGGCCGGCATGCACTTCGCGTACGAGAACATCACGACCCTCCCCGCGCGCCTCGAGATCCTCGAGGACACCCTGGCACGCGTCACGCTTGTCGAAGGCCGCTATCACCAGATCAAGCGCATGTTCGGCCGCTTCCGCAACCCGGTACTGGCCCTGCACCGAGTGCGAATCGGTGCCGTGATGCTGCCGGAAGATCTCGTCGAGGCCAGCAGTTGCGCGCTCGACGTGCAGGAGCTGCGCGCCAGCGGCGCATTCTGGTTGACCTGACACCTCTGCTTGCTACCATGCCGGCGCCCGTCAACATTCAACAGTGACATCCATCGTCACGAGGTCTCTGCAATGCAATTGAAAGCTCTCAGCCTGGCCTGTGTGCTGGGTCTGGCCGCCACGGCCGCCATGGCACAGGAAGATGTGCGCCTGAATCGCAGTATCGAAACACTCGCCAAGGGCGAGCCCGTGTTCGGCCTGTTCTCCGGCGACTTCTCGCTGGCCAATGCGCGCGCCCTGGCACGTTCCAACCTTGACTATGTGCTGATCGACATGGAGCACACCGCGTTCAACATGGAAACGCTGCAGCAGTTCCTGCTGGGCATGACCGACACCCAGCGCATCGCGCAGCAGGGTCATACCCAGATGCGCACCACGCCGATCGTGCGTCTGCCGGCCAACGGCCGCAATGATCCCGAGTGGATGGTGAAGCAGATCCTGGACATCGGCGCCTTCGGCATCATGTTCCCCTATGTCGAGAATGCCGAGCAGGCACGTCGCGCCGTGTCCGCCATGCGCTACCCGCAGCCGCGCGGTTCCGAGATCATGGAGCCCGTCGGCGTGCGCGGTTCCTCGCCGGGCGTGGCCACGTGGTTCTGGGGCGTGTCCGATTACACCCAGAGAGCAGACACCTGGCCTCTCAATGAGCGCGGTGAATTACTCACGGTGCTGCAGATCGAATCGGCAGAAGGCGTACGCAATGCCGAGGCCATCATGACCACGCCGGGCGTGAGCGCTATCTTTGTGGGTCCCTCGGACTTGTCGATGAACATGGGGCTGCCGGGCAATCACCCGGAAGTGCAGGAGGCGATCGCGAGCGTGGTGGAACTGTGCAAGAAGCACAATGTGCCCTGTGGCATCACCACCAATGCGGGTGACATCGTGCAACGTCTGGAACAGGGCTTCCTGATGCCGACGGTGGGTTACTGGGGCGACGCCGGCATCTCCGGCAGCACCGAGGCCACCCTGCGCATCGCCCGCGAAACCGCCGGTCGCACAGACTGAGTCCGTCCTCTCAGGGCGCCGTGCAGTGAGCCGCTGTCGGCGCCACCCCGGAGCCCAGGGCCACGGGGGCCGGAGCCTGATACGGATTGATGGGGCGTGACTGGCCGTGATCGACCAGCAGCAACAGCAGGACCAGGATCAGGCTCAGGCCGCCCACGCGCGGGCGGCTGGCTTGCAGCAAGGCCGTCATCAAAGTCCCCCTCCTGCCGCGCTGCCGCTTGGCGACAGCAGGGGCAGCAACAGACGCGGTCGCAGGCGGATGCCCAGCAGCGACCCTGCGAACGCCGCCACGAACCAGGCCCAGCCATGCAGACTGCCCGTGGACACCCCACTGAAGAAGGCCCCGACATTGCAGCCCAGCGCCACCCTGGCGCTATAGCCCAGCACCAGACCCGCCAGCAGCACCACCAGCCAGCTGCGCGCTGACAGCGGCGCCACCTGTGGGTCTGGCTTCTCACGCCAGCGCATGACCAGGAAGGCTCCAAGGATCAGGCCGATATTCGTGAGCGAAGTGACATCGGTCAGCAGCGACTGGCTCAGACGCTCGGCATGAGCAGCACTGCCCCAGAAGGCCGTGCCGCTCAGATCGGCGCCCGCCGCACTGACCAATTTCGCACCCCACAGCCCCAGTCCGTAGACCACGCCCCAGGACTGCCCGGCGATCACCAGATTCAGGCTCGCCAGCAGGGCGACGAGCAGTGCCGCCAGCCACAGCCGCCCTTGCGGCAGCCGCTTGCCTGGCACGGCACGTCCCAGCGCCAGGGCGGCCAGCACGCCCAGTCCCAGCAAGGTGGCGACCAGCCCGCCGGCCGTGCCGAACAGCCCCTGCAGCGTGAGCAGTGGCAACACGCCGAGACTGCTCCACCAGCCCAGATGCAGGGTGCCGAGGAAACTCCCGGCCACGAAGCCGAGCAGCGCCACCAGGGCGATCGCATTGCCGCTGCCCGCATTGACCAGGGTGCCGGAGCCACAACCCATCACCACTTGCATGGCGGCACCGAAGACGAAAGCCGCCACGATCATGGCCAGACCGATGGGCGCGTGTGCGCCATTGAGTTCCGTGGGGAAACTGGCCAGCAGGGGCATGGCGACACAGGCCGTCAGCCCGATGGCCAGAAACTGGGCCAGCAGACCGCGCGCATCGCGCTCGGTGACGAGCGTGCGCCAGGGTCCGGCAAACCCGAAGCGCAGCCCTTCCAGGGTCAGGCCGAAGCCGAGCCCGACGAGCAGCAGCAGCGCCGCACGCGGCCCGGCAGTGGCAAAGGTGAGAAAGACGGCTGCCAGAGCCAGCAGCACGAGGGCGGCCCTGCGCGGGGCCGAATGGCTAGTCGAAGTGCTCATGCATCAGGCGCCAAACAGAGTGTCTATCCAGTCGGTGGTCATCTGCCAGTAATGGCGCAAAGCACTCGGCTGATTGTCCATGGGGCGCGCCTGCAGACTCCATTCCGCCATGCTTTCGGCGTACAGGCGTGTATTGGGCACATGCTGCAGCTCACTCAGGATGAACCAGTTCACGGCCGCCTGATGCCCGGTATTGCAGAAGGACACCGTGACCGGGGCGTCCTGCTGCGGATAGGCCGCGCGAATCGCACTGACCTGGGCCCGCGGCTTCAAGCGGGCGCCATCGAAGAAGTTCTCGAACGCCAGATTGCCGGCGCCGCGAATGGTGCCGGGCAGGCCGGTGCTGGCCTGCAGCCCCTGAAAGAAACTCGGCGGCCGTGCGTCGATGAGGCGGGCACCGCCATCTTCCACCAGGGCCTCGAGCTCAGCCGTCGTGACGCGCCAGTCGTCACGCCACTGCGGAATGAACTGCGAGGGTGTCACACTGACTGGATCGGTGCTTACTGGCAGGCCCATCGCAGTCCAGGCGGCGAGGCCGCCATTGAGAATCGCCAGGTCCTGCACGCCAAGCGATTTCAACGTCCAGTAGACCCGGGCGGCTGCGCCGAAGTCGGCCGCGTCGCTGCCTTGATGCACCACCACCACCGGGGTATCCGCCGTGATGCCAAGGCGCTGCACCAGGGCGGTCAGCGCCCCTGCCTGCGGCAGCTGACCGGGGTTCTCCTGCGGCCCGCGAAACTGCGCATAGGGTGCCGACACCGATCCAGGCACATGACCCGCGGCATAGTCACCCGTGACCTGCAGCACGCGCGTCTGCGGCACCCGTGCCATGACTGACGCCAGCTGCTGCGGCTCGAGCAGCGGCCACCACCGCTCAGGGGTGGCCAGTGAGGGGCCGGCCGCGAGAGTCAGCACGGCGCCGAGCAACAGGGAACTGAATAGGCGATGCAGGGTCATGATCGTGTCCAGAGAGAAAGTGCAACCATTCCAGAATCAGGGCTTGCGCAGCTTGACGATGAACTGGTCGGTCACGCCACGGATGCTGGCATCGAACACCGTCAGGCTGCGGTCGTCAGCGGGATTGCGCAGCAGATCGCTGGTCCCGTCGACGATGAAGCCGGCCGCCGCCGCCCCTGCCAGGACCTTGTCGAGTTCGGCACGGTGCATCGGGCCGTTGTCGTTTCCGGCATTGCCCGCGTGGTCGATGACGCCCAGCACACCGCCGGACTTGAGCACACGCTTCATTTCCGCCAGGAAGCGGGCTTCCGTCTGCGGATCGGCATTGCGATACAGCTCGTGATATTCCAGTGCGATCACGGCAGCATCGAGCGACCCATCGGGCAGCCCGAGATCGTGCGGGTCGCGGTTCAGTCGCTCGACATTGGCCAGGCGCCCCCCCGCAAGACGGTCGTTGATGGCCTGCTCGGTGCGGGTGCCACGCTCACCGGTCAGGGCAGACGGCGCGTTCTGCATGTAGACCTTGCCGTTGGGGCCGACGGCATTGGCGAGCACTTCGGTGTAATAGCCACCCGAGGCAATCAGATCCACCACCGTCATGCCCGGCCCGATGCCGAAGAAATCGAGAGTTTCCGCCGGCTTGCGGCGGGCATCGGCCTCCTTGTCGGCAGCCGGTCTGCCTTCGGCGGAGGCCAGGGCAGCAGTGAGGGCGGCAGCATTCTGAGCCTGCACCGGAAGCGTGAACAGACTGGCCACCAGAGCCAGAGCGAGCGCAATACGAGTCATGGGCGTGTCCTCGAGTGTCGAACCATTTGCTTGTTGTTGTGTGTCGAGCCGGAACGCGTGCAGTAGTAGCACACTTGCCCGTACAAGAAAATCATCGTGGCGGCCCCTGGCCGGCATTGAGAGTCCAGCGAGGCAGTCGTTAAGATGGCACCGGCGCGCCGCAGTCGGCCGCACTCAGCCACCGAACTCCCGAAACCCCATGCACGAGCCACCCTCATGATCCGCAGCGCCCGTTCCGACGATGCCCCACAGATTGCAGCCCTGTATTCCCACTATGTCCAGTCCACCACCATCAGCTTCGAGGAAAAGACGCTGACCGGCGAGGACATGGCTGGCCGCCTCGGCGCGGTGCAGTCGGCCGGCCTGCCGTGGCTGGTGGCGGAGCGCGAGGGGCAACTGCTCGGCTTCGCCTGCGCCAGTCCGTGGAAGGTGCGTCATGCCTATCGTCACAGCGTGGAGATCTCCATCTACCTGCATCCGCAACAGCGCGGCACCGGCATCGGCAGCGCGCTCTACACCCGGCTCTTCGCCGCTCTGCATGAGCTGCCGATTCATGCAGTGCTGGCCTGCATTGCCCTGCCCAACGCCCACAGTGTGGCGTTGCACGAGAAATTCGGCATGCGCAAGGTGGCCCACTTCGCGGAAGTGGGCTACAAGTTCGGGCAATGGCTGGATGTCGGGTACTGGCAGCGCAATCTGGACGGCGACGTCTATTGATTGCGCTGCCGGCCGTCAGTTCTGGACGAGATCACCGTTCTGAATGGCGAGCTGGAAACGCAGGCGGGCGTTGTCCAGATTGCGTTCGGTGTCCTGCAGGAAGCGGGCACGCACGTCGAAATTACCGTTCAGGATCAACTCGTTGCCGATGCGCACCGCGGTGCGGGGGTCACCCCGGGCAACCAGATTGCCGTTGGCGAGCCCCAGTGAACAGTGGCCGCCGCCGAAGGGCACATAGCGATTGTTGCCGTTTTCGCCCGTCGCAGCGACGAAGGCTTCCTGATTGGTGAGACTGGAGAAGCACCAGCTCACGCCCTTGAGCTCGGCCTTGAAGGCATTGCAGTCGGCGACTGCAATGGTGTTCTCGTCAAAGGCCGCCACCGGATCATAGGCGATGACCTGACCGTCCTGCATGCGCGAGAACGCGATGCCGTTGTTGTTGATGTAGACCGGGATGGCTTCCGCAGCGCTGGCGACAGAGGCGAAACCGCTGACCAGACTCAGACCGCAGAACGCGGTGACACGAGCGAGTGCTTTCATGGAACATTCCTTCTTGTTGTTCTGGCGTGAACGTTGAGAGATTATCTGGCAAAGACCCTGTGCGGGTTGTGGAGCATTCTAGACCCGCTCACAGGCTGATTGCCACGACTTCGCTTGCGGCACCATGACGCAGGCCGGCCCCTGGGAGCAATCAGCGCCGGCCTGCAGGGGCATCGATGCAATAGAAGGCAGTGGACACCAGCGCCCCGCCACTGCTGCGCTCTTCCACATGGCTGAAGCGGCCGCCGAGTTTCTCCAGCGCGCGCCGCGAGCGCAGATTCTGCACGCCGATGTGAAACCATACCGTGTCCGCCCAGTGCCATGCATGATCGAGCAGCAATTGCTTCACTTCCTGATTGGTCGGCCCGCCCCACCATGCCCGAGCCAGGAAGGTGAAGCCCACGGCGATGCTGCGTTCCTGTGACTGCCAGTCGTAGTAGCGCGTGGACCCGATGATGGCGCCACTGGCATTGTCCAGCACCACGAAGGCACTGCCACTGGCCACTGCGCCCTCGAAGAAGGCGGTGCGAAAGACGTCACGCTGCCAGCGCTCAGGCTGCGGGTGCTGCTCCCAGATCAGGGGGTCCGAGGCCGCGGCATGCAAAGCCTCGAAGTCCGCTGCCACGAGCGGGCGAAGCGTCACGCAAGGGCCGACGAGCGTGGGCTGGCTGTCGAAATCGGGCGTCATTGCAGCACTACCCTGGACAAGGTGGCCAGCGCCGCGCGCTGCTCCTCCGTGAGTGACTTCATGAAAGCGCGGGCACTCTGCGTGAAGGACTTCTCGGCATCCGCCAATATGCGCTCCCCGGCCTCGGAAAGTCGCACCAGGCTGACGCGGGCATCCCGTACTCCCTCTTCCTTGTTGATGAGCCCGATCTTCTCCATGGGCAGCAGCATGCGGGTAATGCCGGACGCACTGAGCCCCACCTTTTCCGCCAAGTCTATGCGCTTGAGAGAGTGCGTGCTGGCCTCGCTCAAGGCACACATCACCTGAAATTCCTTGAAACTGATGCCGTGGGCAGCCAGCCATTGGTCCTGACGTTTTTGCAGCCGCGTCTGCACATGGGACAGCCCCAGCAGCAATTTGCCTTCCGTTCCGATACTCACTCGCAATCTCCTTGCTTATTACTTGATATCGCAAGTATCACGCAAGCATAAAGCAAATGTCAATCCTGCCATGGACAGCCGGCTCGCGGGCTTCTATCCTCCTCGCCATTGCCCTGTCAGGAGCATGCGCCATGGACACACATTCCAGGTTTGCCAGACTTTTGCTAGTGAGCTTTCTGCTGTCCCCGGCATGGAGCAGTGCTGACGAACCTCCGGCTGGCACCCTGACCCCCTTCAACAATGTCGGCGTGTTCGACGGCGGCACCGGACTGCTGCACAGTTGTGTCGCCTTGCAGAATGCTGCAGGCGATGTGGAAAAGGACGCCAACGGCCAGGCTCAGCTGCTGGCCCTGACACTGCGTCTGGCAAGCCCCGACCTGGTGTTTCGTGTCGACAGCGCTGCCCCCTTTGACAGCAGTACAGGCAAGGACTGCAGTGGCAGCTTCCGCGCCGGGATCTATCGTGACCACGTGCTGATTGTCAGGGCAGACTCGACGCTGGATGGCCGTGTATTGAGCCTGATGTTCGACCATTTACCCGGGACAGAGACCGACTTGCGCCTGCGCAACGATGCCGCCAGCCTCGCCGTCCTGCGCAACATCACCGGCAACTCCACGCAACTTGGTTCCAGTCTTGGCAGCCTCCAGGTCAGCTCACTGCGCGACTTCAGCAATGGCCTGCGCCCGGCGTCTGTCACCATGACGCTGCCGCAGTGCGCTGACCCGCAGGGCGACGTCAATCTCGTGATTCTGGAACGTGATGGCACAGCCTTCGCCACGGGAACCCCGGGTACCGAGTACACCTGGAACGTCACGGCCCTGGCGGCGGGAGAGTACGTGCTGCGCGCCTATTGCAGCGACGAATCTGCCGTGCGCCTGCTGTACCAGAGCGCAGGGCTGGAAGTGGTGCCAGCGCACTTCGGCATCAGTGCCCATGCCACTGGCAATTTCAGGCTACGACTGGGCGCGCCCACAGCCTTCCCGAGCCCCAGCCCGTCGCCAGCCCCCAATGGCAGTGTCTTTGCGTTCCAGTTCGAAGCGGCCACCACCAGCGAAGACCGCCAGCTGATTCAGGACGCTGTGCAGTTCGCCAGCAGCTTCTATCAGAACACGCTGGGCCGCACCGTGCAGCAGAGCACCATCATCGCCACCTCGCGAACGGCAACCGGATGCACCAGTGGCGGCGCGGCGGCTTTCACTGGCGCCAGGAACATGACGATCTGTGTCGCCAACCAAGGCTGGACCGTGCACGGCCCGGTGACACGCAGAAAGATCATCATCCACGAAGTGTTTCATCTGCTGCAGTTCGAGCAGCGCTGGATTGGCGGACCGCAGCCTGCAGGCCTGCACTGGATGATCGAAGGCGCCGCGGAATACCTTGGCTGGCTGGGGATTGCGAATCAGGGAATGGTGCCCATCAGTACGGCACGCGGCTGCATGCTCAAGGAAGTCACGGATTTCGCAACGAACCAGCCGCCGGGACTTCCGGACCTGAACCTGTTGGAGACAGCGCAGAGTTTCAGCAGGCCGGGGCCCGTGTATCCACTGGCGATGCTGGGGGTGCAGCAACTGATGAACTCGTCCAGTGCTGACGCGCTGCTGACTTACGGGGCTGAGATAGCGGCGGGCAACACGGCCGAGTCGGCCTTCCAGAATGCCTTCGGGACCTCACTGCCAGCCTTCTACCAGCAATTCCCGACGTGGAAGGCGCTGCCGGTTCCGGCCACCTATGAGTGCCGCCTGTAAGGTCGGCACTGGCCGGTACTGCACCTGCAGCCGGAGCATCGGCCATTACAGCCGTTTCAGATCCGGCTTGATGACCTTGCCCATGGCGTTGCGCGGCATGGCATCAAGGACTCGCAAGGTCTTGGGAATCTTGTAGGGGGACATGCGCGATTCGCACCAGGCCTTCAATTCCGGCAGCGTCAGCGACTGGCCGGGCTTGAGCACCACGAAAGCCGTCACGGCCTCGCCCCAGGTGTCGTCGTCGATGCCGACCACCGCACACTCGGCGATCTTCTCGTGGGTGAGCAGCGTGCCTTCGATCTCCAGGGCCGACAGCTTGTAACCCCCGGACTTGATGATGTCCACCGAGGAACGCCCCATGATGCGGTAGTAGCCTTTCTCGCGCACAGCGACATCGCCGGTGCAAAACCATCCGTCGACAAAGCTCTCGGCGGTAGCCGCGGGATTGTTCCAGTACTCCAGGAATACCGTGTCGCCGCGCACTCGAATCTCTCCCGGCACGTCGTCCTGCGCGATCACCGCACCCGCGTCATCGAACAGCGCCACCTCGACGCCCTTCAGCGGCACGCCGACCGCGCCTGCACGGCGCTCCCCGAGATAGGGATTGGAAATGCCCATGCCGATCTCCGTCATGCCATAACGTTCCAGCAGAGTCTGGCCGGTGAGGGCTTTCCACTGATTGAACAGCTTGACCGGACAGGCAGCCGAGCCACTCACATTCAGGCGCATGATCTTGAACGCCGACGTGATGGCCTCGCGCTTGCCCGCATCCAGCGCCTCGAGATACTGAATGATCTTCACATAAATGGTGGGCACTGCCATGAACAGCGTGTACTTGCGCAAGCGCACTTGCGTCATCACCTGATCCATGTCGAAACGGGGGACGATGGCGATGCGCGCGCCTGTCCACAGGCCGCAACACAGGATGTTGATGATGCCGTGGATATGGTGCAGCGGCAGGAACAGCGGAATCGAATCCTTGGCCTGCCAGCCCCAGGCCTCCAGCAGGGTCGTCACCTGGGCGCGGATGTTGCGATGCGTGCTGACCACCCCTTTCGGCTTGTTGGTGGTGCCGCTGGTGAACAGGATCATGGCACGACGCTCAGGCGCGATGACCGGCAACTTGCCGACCCCGTCGGCAAGGGTTTCCGCCACGGTGAGAAGCTCGATCTTCAGCGCCTGGCAAAGAATGTGCAGCGCGACGATCTGGTCGGTGTCCAGCGACAGACAGACCACCAGACGAGTGACCTGGGCACAGGTCAGTGCATGCTCCAGTTCCGGCAGCGCCCCTGCCACGTTCAGCGGCACAGCGATGCCGCCGGCACGCCAGATGCCCAGCAGAGTCGTGACATAGTCCACGCCGCCGGGTATCAGCAGCGCGATGCGCTCTTCCTTCAAGTCGGACTGCCGCTCCAGCAGGCCGGCCGCCATCTTGTTGATGCGTTCGTGCAGGTCGGAATAGGTCCATTCTCCCGCAGTGGTCTGAAGGGCCACGGCCGTGTTGCCAACCCTCAGTGCGGGGAAGGCACGCTGCTCGGTCTGACTGATTGAATTCATTGTGACATCTTCCTTGGGCGACAACCGGCACTCCTCACACGAGTGCGCGAACGATGAAATAAAGCACCGAAGGGCCGAGCAGACAGCCCACCCCGGTGTAGAACGTGGCCGTCATGGCGCCATAGGGCACCAGACGCGGATCCGTGGCGGCGAGTCCGCCTGCCACGCCGCTGGTGGTCCCCATCAAGCCGCCGAACACCATGGCGGACTGGGGATTGTTCAGCCCGATGTGCCGGGCCACGAGCGGCGTGCCGATCATGACCAAGATCGACTTGACCACCCCGGCGGCCACCGCCAGCGCAATCACATCCGAACTGGCTCCGATCGCAGTGCCTGTCACCGGCCCCACGATGTAGGTGACCGCACCCGCGCCGATGGTGGTGATGCTCTCGGCATCGGTGTAACCGAATGCCAGGGCAATCAGCGCTCCCGCGATGAAGGACACCAGGACCCCGGCGAGAATCGACACCACGCCCACGACTCCCGCCTGACGCAGTTCCGACAGTTGCACCCCGAAGGCCGTGGAGACAATGCCGAAATCCCGCATCATGCCACCCCCCATCAGACCGATGCCGGCCAGCAGCCCGATGTCGGCGACGCCGCGACTGCCATCGGTGGCCAGGCCTGCGGCGTAGGCCGCCAGCAGACCCAGAATGATGGCGATGGCCGAGCCGTGGATGCGGCCGCGGGTAAGGTGCCGCGACGCCCAGTAAGACAGCCAGACGGCCACACCGACTACCAGAAATGCCACGACGAGGCCATTGGCCTGCATGACTGTGCGCAGGGTTTCCATCAGGACTCCTGCTCCAGCGGGGGCAGTGGCGGACTCTGCGGGCCGATGCGACTCAGCACGGGCACCAGCGCGAAACTGACCAGGACCGCCAGCACACCGGCCAGTACGGCGAGCAGGCCACCGCTGGCAGCGGCCACAACATTCTGGCTGGCGGCCATGGCCACGACGATCGGGATATACATCGCACTCCAGAACTTCACGCCATCACCGGAGGCGCCCGTGGTGAGCGAACGCATGCGCGGTGAACCACTGGCCATCACCAGCAGCAGCATCGCGAGACCGACACCGCCGACATTCGCCTGCACACCAAGCAATTGACCGAGCAGTTCACCAAGATAGAGACCTGCAAGCAGACAGGCGGCCAGAAGCGCTACGCCGTAAATGATCATGGACATTCCTTGTTGACATTGTGATGGCGGAATTCGGGCCGAAGTATAGCCGAGCAAAAGCGCACTTCACTACCCTTGGACGGGGGATTCAGCTCCACTTGCCGAGACTTGCCCCGTTTTATGAATGGCATTTGAACAGAATGGCGCCGAGGCGCTGTGCCAGATGCGCAGAATCAGGCTACACTCTGCCGCGCTCCATTTATTGACGTGACGATACTGAAACAGGACTGCCTCATGCGAACCCACTCCCTGCTGGCCGCCTTGCTCGCCAGCCTGATCACCGCCCCGGCCTGCGCGCAGCTTGCAGAATCCGCCAGCTTTGCCACTGCCATCGAGACACGCTATCAGGTCAACATCGACGTGCCCTACACCTCGCAAGCCGGCGCCCAGCTGGCGATGGATGTCTATGCGCGCCGCGATGTCACCACCCCGCAGCCGACCCTGGTGTTCTTTCACGGTGGCTTCTGGGTGGCGGGCAACAAGAATGCCCAGATCCTCGCCCTGCTGCCCTGGCTGGAGATGGGCTGGAACGTGGTGAATGTCGGCTACCGCCTCGGCGGCACCGCACCGGCACCCGCCGCGCTGATCGATGCCTTCTGCGCCCTGCGCGCCATCGCGGCCGAGGCCGAACGCTTCCACATCGACACACAGAAGCTGGTCGTGAGCGGACAGTCTGCCGGCGGCCACCTGGCACTTTCCGTGGCCATGATTCCCGACAGCGAAGGCTTTGCCGCCGGCTGTCCCGATGGCAGCACGCCACCCGTGGCCGCGGCCATCAACTGGTTCGGCGTCACCGACGTGCAGGATGTGATCCAGGGCCCGAATCTTGCCGAGAATGCGGCGCGCTGGTTCAATGGCGTCGCCCAGCCGATGGCACTGGCGCAGCGCCTCTCACCCATCCGCTATGTGCGCAATGATCTGCCGCCGATCCTCAGCATCCATGGCGACGCCGACGCCGTGGTGCCCTACGCCCACGGCGTGGAGCTGCATCGAGCGCTGGCCGCCACCAATGTGCGCAACCAGCTGCTGACGATTCCCGGCGGCGGGCATGGCCGCTTCACTGCCGAGGAGCGCGAGCGCATCTACATCAGCATTCAGGACTTCCTCATGGAAGCAGGACTTTGACATGAACGTGCTTTACGACGCCCATCCCGTGATGTTCAAGAACCACCCCTTCGGCTTTGTGCTGAGCATCCTGCTGATCCCGCTGGGCATCGGCATCCTCATCCTGCTGTGGTGGCATCTGCAGAACAAGTCATCGCGTCTTTGCATCAGCGAGAATCACGTGCTCTACGAGAAGGGACTGCTCAGCAAGGAGCGTTCCGAAATCGACATCGACAGTGTGCGTACGGTCAAAGTCAAACAATCGTTCTTCAATCGGATCTTCGGTACAGGCACCATCGAGCTGTACACCTCCGGTGATCAGCCCGAAATCGTGGCTGCTGGCATGCCCGACCCGAACCGGGTGCGCGAGATAATCAAGGCGAATCAGAAGGAAAATTGAAAATGGTGGGTGAGACCGACAAGAAGGACAAGGACGATTCCCGCCGCCTCGCCATCGCGCTGATCGTGCTGGTGCTGTTGCTGGTGGCAGCGGCGGCCCTGATGCTGCCGCTGGTGGGAGAACTGCTGGCCACGCATCTGGCGCCCGGTCTCGGCCTGCGCGATGCCGCCGTGATCGCGTTCTTCCTGACGCTGCTGATCCTGGTGGTGTTCGCCATCGCCTCCGGAGACGGACTGCTGGGCGAACTGCAGTTCATGCTGATCGGTTTTCTCGCATTCTTCGTGATCCTCTGGCTGATGATCGCCTGGATCTTCTGAGCCCGCGTGCGCCGCTGTCTCAGCGGCGCAGTTCCTTGGGCATGCTGAACACGATGTTCTCTTCCACGCCTTCCAGTTCCTCGGGCTCCATGCCGCAGATCTGCCGCAGGCGCTCCACCACCTGCTGCACCAGGATCTCCGGGGCCGAGGCACCGGCCGTCACGCCGAAACGGGTCTTGTTCTCGAACCACTGAGGCTGCACGTCGTCGACACTGTCGATCAGATAGGACTCGCACCCCAGCCGCTCGGCCAGCTCCTTCAGACGATTCGAATTGGAACTGTTGGGCGAGCCCACCACCAGCAGCAGTTCGCATTCCAGCGCCAGCTGCTTCACGGCATCCTGACGATTCTGCGTGGCGTAGCAGATGTCTTTCTTGCGCGGCCCCTCGATGAGCGGGAAACGCTCGCGCAGGGCATCGATGATGCGCGAGGTGTCATCCATCGAGAGCGTCGTCTGCGTGACATAGGAGAGTTTCTCCGGTTCACGCACCTGCAGGCGCTGCACGTCCTCCACCGATTCGACCAGATAGATGCGACCGCCGCTGCTCTCGTCGTACTGGCCCATGGTGCCCTCGACTTCCGGGTGGAACTGGTGGCCGATCAGCACGCATTCGCGGCCGGCGGCACTGAAGCTGATGACTTCCAGATGCACCTTGGTCACCAGCGGACACGTGGCATCGAAGATCTTGAAACCGCGTTGCTCGGCTTCCTGCTTCACCGCCTGAGCCACGCCATGGGCACTGAACACGACGATGGCCGGGCGACCCTGCGCGTCGAGCGAAGGGATGTCCGCAAGTTCGTCGACGAAGATCGCGCCGCGCTGGCGCAGGGTGTCCACCACGAACTTGTTGTGCACCACTTCGTGCCGCACGTAGATGGGCGCGCCGTAGATGTCCAGCGCCCGGTTGACGATGTCGATGGCGCGATCCACCCCGGCACAGAAGCCGCGCGGGTTGGCCAGCTTGATCTGGGCCTGCGCCGCTGCGGGAGCGGGCGTGACGTGTTGAACGCCGTTCATCAGCGAATCTCCATGGCTTGCACGCCCGGCGCCAGCACGGCCAGGATGTGCGCGTTGAATCGAATCTCGCGACCGGCGAGCGGATGATTGAAATCCACCACCAGCGTGTCCTCGTCGATCGAC
>JACCDZ010186614.1_pt1 | contig 18856 bp, 18 predicted proteins | sample 7449551 | NCBI WGS metagenome assembly JACCDZ01 (sample SAMN15323452, study PRJNA562643) | freshwater metagenome | isolation source: river surface water | place: USA:Blue River Watershed | collected 2017-08-18
ATCCAATTGAGCAAAAATGGGGCCATGTAAAAAATACAGTTAAGAAAATTAGAAACAAATTTGAGAATTTTAATGAATGTTTAGATATGGCTTTAATGGGAGTATAGATTTATGTTTTGGTATAATTTGCTTGGGTCAATAACCACTCTAAGTAGAAACAAGTTCCAAGGTAAAATTGGAACATTATTATCTTTAGAGCCTGACCATAGAACTTTACAAGCTCTAGTATTCTGATAGTCAGTATTTCTTGAATTTAAGTTTCTTTTATTTCCATATTGTGGGAAAGAATCAATGATATCTTCTAATTCTTCAAATTGGACAATCACAGAGAATACTATGAAAATTTGCTTCAGATGGGTTTAGTGGATTAGAATATTCTCTTTTGTCAGCTTTTGCGAAGCTCTTCATTTCTGAAATTAGTTCTAATTTTTCTCTCTATAATGCAAAATAGGTTTGAGTTTTGAATTTAGATTATAGACCTCTTCTTTCTTCATAAAAGGAAGAAGAGGTCACAACAAATTTATTTTTTGTCTTTTGCTCTAGTAACAAGAGATTTTTTGCCGCCCGATTGCTTTTGGAAAACGTGTAGTATTTTTTCAGCATCTTCAAAAGGAACTGCAAAGAATGAAAAAGCATCAAACATTTTTACATCATCAATTCTTCTTTGATCAACACCGGTTTTAGATTGAATAAAATCAACTAATCTTCTTGGGTCCATTTGATCATTTCTTCCTTTTGCGATGAAAAGTCGAGCTGTACCTTTGCGATCAATATAACCCCTGCCTTGTGATCCAATTGGTCTATGACCAGTAGCACCGCGATCATCATAGTAGAAGTCTTTGTTTTTCTTATAAGCACCAATATCACTAATTTCGCTGTAATTGCTTTCATTTAATTCATCTTTGAAAGCTAATTTTAATAATGCGGCAAGAGCTGTTTTTGCATCAGAATCTTTTAACATTTCTTCTGCAATTGGTTCTAAGTCAGAAAAATTTCCTGCTGTAATAATTTCAGAAATAGCATTTTTTATGCGTTGTTTTTTGCTTTCAATTACTTCTGCAACATTTGGAACTTTTTGCTTAGTTATTGTGGCATTTGCAATTCTTTGTATTGAAGTCAATTTACGATATTCTGAAGGAGTGATTAAGGTAATTGCGGTTCCGCTTTTACCAGCTCTTCCAGTTCTTCCAATTCTGTGAACGTAACTTTCAGGATCTTGTGGTAGAGAATAGTTAATAACGTGAGTTAGATTATCAATGTCAATTCCACGTGCAGCAACGTCAGTTGCAACTAAAACAGTAAGTTTTTTAGTGCGGAATTTTTGCAATACTTTTTCTCTTTGTCCTTGTGATAAATCTCCATGAATTGCTTCAGCTCTACAGCCTCTGTTAGTAAGCTTATGCGCAATTTCGTCAGCATCAACTTTAGTTCTTGTAAATACCATACCATAAAAACTTTCTTCAACGTCAATAATTCTGAATAAAGCTTCAAATTTATCTGATTGAGAAACCTCGAAGTAAATTTGTTGAATATTTGCTCGACTTATTTGCTCTGAAGCAACTGAAATTACTTCGTAATCATTCATGTAATTTTTTGCCAAACGCTCAATATGAGTTGGCATTGTTGCAGAAAATAATACTGTACGACGTTGTTTAGGAGCTGCTTTTAGTATTGCTTCGATGTCATCAATGAAGCCCATATTTAGCATTTCATCAGCTTCATCTAGTACGATGTAGGACACTTTTGATATGTCCATTGTTTTGCGCTCCAAATGATCTAGAATTCTTCCTGGAGTTCCAACTACAATATCTACACCTCTTTTTAGACGATCAATTTGTCTTTCAATTGGTTGTCCACCGTAAACAGCGATAATTTTGGTTTTTTGTTCTTCAGCAAAGCTGCTTAATTCTTCAGTAACTTGAATTGCTAATTCACGTGTTGGAGCAAGAATTACTGCTTGAATTTTTTTTGATTCAGGAACAACATTTTCAATTAGCGGTATACCAAAAGCAGCGGTTTTTCCAGTGCCAGTATGGGCTTTGCCAATTAGGTCTTTTTTATTTTCAAGAAGGAAAGGAATAGTTTTTGCTTGTATTGGTGTTGGTTCTTCAAAGCCCTTTTTATGTAGGGAGTTAAGCATCGTTTCAGAAAGACCAAGGTCTCTGAATTTTGTTAAGTTTGTCGGCATGATTTAATTTTTGTATATTGAAGAATTTAAAAATTGCTTGATAAATTCTTGGGAAAAAGCCCATTTCTATTGGCTTTCTAGCGTCAATTATGAAGCATAATCTTTTCAAAGTAAAGCTGTTAATTTTTTTGATTTACTCGTACGTACTTTTCTTCACCGTATCTAAATTCTTCAATACCTAATAGAGGATCAATTTTGAAATATGTTAAATTTCCATCAATATTTCCAGAAATTTCCAAGCCTTGTTTGTTGATTTTATATTGACCTTCTTTCTTTTTTGGATCGAATCCAAGAATTAGTAATAAGTTATTGTAAAATCTTGTTAATTTTTTGTTTTTTAGAGAAAAAGCAATATTATCAGAATATTCAAGATCTTGACCGTAACTCAAAGGAATTCTTGGCGCCGCACAAAATAAATGATAAAGCGCTGAAACTTTTTTAGTTTTCAAATTATAAAAATAAAATTGGCTACCAATCCTAAAATGATGAAGTTTTGAAGTTCCATCATTTAGACAAAATTCTCCAGTTTCCTCATTAATTTCAGATGTGATTTCTACTATAGAATTATCACTTTTTTTGAAAAACATTTTATCATCAATTATGAAATTAAGAGCTTTTAGAGTGGATTGATTAAAGTTTATACTTTCTAAAATTTCATTTTTAATTGGAGTTCTATGAAAGTAAACTTTGTTGTTACTGATGAAATTCACAAGATGGAAAGGTATTGTTTTTGCTCCAACTTCTCCTTGATATTGTACTTGCAGATGTAAGTGTGGTTCTTGAGAATAGCCGCTATTTCCACATTCGGCAATTTTTTGTCCAGCACTTACAAAGTCACCAATTTTTACAATCAGAGAGTTTTGCTTAAGATGAGATAATTTTACAAAAAATCCGTAAGAACTTTTTATGATAATGTAATTTCCCCAGTTACGACTGGTTTCAACTTCTGCAATTTTATTATCTTTTTCATTGTAAATACAAGAAGTTACAACGCCATCAATTGGCGACAAAACGTCTTTTGCAAAAGATAAATGGTCTTCAAGATTAAGTCCTTTATTCTTTATAATTTTATTATTTTCATCCAAGGTAACAAAATCTAAAGCATATTTCCAAAAACCTTTATGTGTTATATCACCATCAAAAGCCTGTTGAATTTGCCATCTTCCAGCAACTGGTAAAAATAGTCCAATTTCTCCAAATTTATGACGTTTTTGTAATGTATAATAATTTTCAAGATTATCCTCAGGGGTTGCGAAAAATAATTTATTTAATTTTGTTGGGTTTATTATTTTTAAAGCTAGAAGAAATGACAAAGTAACCAATATGAAAGGAAAAGATAAAATTGGTAAAAACCAAGGGTTCAGTATTTTACTTGCTACAGTAACTATAATTGCAGTGATTATTGTCAGAATTGAGGCAAAAAATATGGATAATTTTGATGGTGTCATAAAAATTCCACCAACTAATGCAAAAACAAGAGAGTAATTGTAGCTTTCACTGTATAAGCTTAGTTCTTGCGTTTGCGTACGAAAAAAAGATTCGGCGTAATTACCAATTGAAAATCCAATAAAAAGAAATAAAGCGCTTAATGGTGAAGTAAGTAAAATTGCGATAAAAAATAGCATTCCAAATAAAGGGTTAGTAAAGCATAAAACAGAGGAAAGTGCATGGAAAAATTGCAGAGAAAAGTTTGGTAAAAAACTTATAATATCAGGTGCTAAAAAATGTTGTGGTAAAGTTGAGAATTTATAAATTTCCGGGTTTAATATAAATATTGTTAGAGCTGATATAAAAAAGGGTAGAGATAAAATTGGAAGATTATTATTTTGAAAGAGCTTTTCCAAAGCTGCTGTGACAATTATTGTAAGAAAAACAACAATTAAAAGAAGTGCTAAAATATGGAAATTAATACTAAATAAATTACCTATAACCAAACCAATTAAAAGAGAATTTCTTAAAGCAGAGTTAGTAAATGAAGAATTTGAATGTGAAGATAAAAAACTCAAAAAAGTATAGCAAATTAATAAAGCAATTAAACCGCAAATCCCAGAATTTGGCTGAATTAAAGTTGCCAAAGCAAGAAAAGCGCCTAAGTAAAATGATTTTAAACCAAAAATTGTAGAGTACGAATTGAATAATGGTTCAAAATTTTTTAATTTTGCGAGCATTTTCTAGGATTCCATTCTATTAATATCTTCAAGATTTTCAGCGCGTCGAATTAATTTTACATTCATATTGTCATCAATCATTACAACTGCAGGACGATACTGAATAAATTGCATCCACTGTGTTACATTATAAGCTCCAACAGGAGATAAAATTAGACGTTGAAATCTCTTTAAGCGGGGCAACAAAATTGCTTCATTTACGACATCAATATTCATGCAAAGTGGACCAAACAAAATAGATGGTTCCAAAATTCCTTGAGTTTCTTCTTCTAGCTCTATTTTGAATTTATACCAAGTCGAAGTATATAAAAGATTAACTCCAGCGTCTAAAACATAAGAACGCCGACCATCTGATAAAAGTTTATCTGCAACAACTGATGTTATTAAAAAACCTGCTTCATCAACTAAGTGACGACCAAGCTCAAAAATTAATTTTGGAGGATTTTTGCGATTTTTTAGTAAATCAAGATGCTTGCCAATTTCATCTGCGTAATCTTCAACATTTGGGACACTAATTTCTGGAGATTGATAAACAGTTTTTAAGTAATTTTTACTAGCAAAACCTCCTCCAAGATCAATGAATTCAAGTTCGTATCCTACGAGTTTTTCAACTTCAGTCATAAAACCAATCATTTTCTCAAGCGCTTTACCATAAGCTTTTTGATCGGTTATGAAGGTGCCAATGTGACAGTGTATACCATTAACTTTTAGAAAAGATGATCGTAGTATTTTATTAATAGCTGCAATTGCTTGACCATTTTCTAAATTAAATCCGAAGCGTGACCATGCTGGATAAATGCCGCAGTTAAAATTAATTCTGATTCCAATGCTAACTTTCTTATTTAAAGATTTTGCGATTTCTTCAATATCAGAAATTTCGTCAAAATGATCGATATGAATTTGAGCATTTTCTTCGACTGCTTTTATCAATGATCTTTTTGATTTAAATGGACCATTAAATATTATTTTATTTCCCGGAACGCCAAGAGCGCGCGCTTTATCATATTCAAAATCGCTTACAACTTCTGCCCAAGAACCTTCTTCATGAAAACAATTGCAAATTTCATTTAAGTAGTTGGTTTTATAACTCCAGCCAAAGCAAACATTTGGATAAATTTTAGACATGACCTTTTTTGCATCATGAAATTTTTCCTTTAATTTTTTCTTTGAAAAAACAAACAAAGGCGAGCCAAATTTTTCTACCAAATCAGATATTTTAACGTCTTCTATAGTGTTTCTTATAAACTGATAATCTTGACCTAAGCTACCATGCTTCAAATAAAGAGGATTGCTTACTTTTACAATGCTTGGTTTTAAATATTGTTTCATAATCCGTTACGGTTTTTATAAGAAATTAAATTTTGAAATGGCTCTAAGTCACTTACAAACTCGGCAGAATAGCGTACCATATATTTTCCAAATGGATAATTAAAATTCTTTTCACAATCTCCATTCTCTAAAATTTCTAAGAGCATTTTAGGCAAGTTTATTCCAATTGCGCTTGCAAAATAAACCCATGCTGGAAAACGAGGATTAATTTCAATTAAATATACTCCATCTTGATTGATTATAAATTCTAATTCAAAAGGTCCACGCCATTTTGTTGATTCAACAAAGGAATCACAAATTTTTTCAAGTCTATTATCTTTAATTGATACTGCTGTCCAAACTTTTCCAATATTTGTTGTTAGTTGCTTTTTTATAGCAACTCTTCCTTTGATTTTTCCTTCTTTGTTGGCAAGAGCAATCATATTTACTTCTTGTCCGCTTACTCTTTCTTGTAGTAAAATTGGAAAACCCCAACTTGCGGCAATTTCCGTTGCTTTTAAAATAGCATTTTCAACATTATAACAAGTAAAAGCTTGGTAATATTTTCCTTTAATTATTACTGGGAAATCGTAATTTTTAATTTCTTCCGTTAGTTCTGAGATATTAAAAATGGTTGTTGTTTTTGGATGCAAACATCCAATTTCTTTGCTAAGCTGAGTTAAATGTTCTTTGTTTCGCAGTTCAAATTGCTCAATAGTTGGCAGTAAGGTTTTTATTCCAATTTTAGCTAAATAATTTTGATTTTTTATCATCAAAGGAAGCTCAACATCAAGACAGGGTATTATTATATCAAGACCTGATTTTTGTTTTATCTCTTGTAAAGAATTTAAAGTTACCTCAAATCCTTCATTAGGGTAAGGCATTAAAAAGCTATTAGAAAAAAGATTAGGAAGATAATTTCCCGGATCATTTACATCATAGCTAATTCCAATTAGGTTCAAGTTTTTTTCAGTTTCAATAAGACTTCTTGCAACGCCACAACCTGGGCCTGGGTTATCTGTTGCGTTAATTCCAGAAATTGCGATAACTTTCTTCATTTTGTAAGTCCGTTTATAAAAAGATTATTCTGAAATTCTAAAACATCTGAAAGAGCTTGTTCAGGACTAAGATTATAGTTTGTAGCTATAATTTCTGAAACTTCTTCAATTGTTTTGTCTTGTTGTAATAGAGAGACTATTAAAGAAGCAGATTCATTTATTTGATAACTATCTCCGTTTCTTGAATCAAAAGCTAAACCACTTTTACTTATGCTTAAATGACTAATGGCAATTTTCATATTAGATTTTATTTAAAGAATTATTTTGCACATGTAGAACTAACCCCAACAGCTTCTGAAATGTTTTTAAAGCCATCTTGTTCAACCATTCTGCTTAATTCTCTTTTAATTTTCTCAACCAAGCCAAAACCTTCATATATAAAAGCAGAATAAATTTGAACTAAAGAAGCTCCACATTTAATTTTTTCATAAGCATCAGCAGCTGAAGAAATACCACCAATTCCAATTAACGGAATTTTGCCATCTGTAAATTTATAGAAGTTTTTCAATACCTCGTTAGATTTTGTTAGTAATGGTTTTCCACTCAATCCACCAGTTTCTGAAGAGTTTTTATTTTTTAAATTTAAGTTGCGGTCAATAGTTGTATTGCTTATTATCATGCCATTAACTGAATTTCTCATCACAATTTCTGCAATGTTATATTGCTCATCTAAATTTAGATCTGGTGCAACTTTTAGTAAAATTGCAACATCTTTGCCATTTTTATTTTTAAGCTCATTTTTTTTCTTCATTATTTCATTTAAAAATAAATCAAGATGATCTTGTTTTTGTAAATCACGCAAGTTTTTGGTATTTGGCGAAGAAATGTTTATAGTAATGTAAGAGGCTTGATTATAAAACCTTTCAAGAAGAGGTAAGTAGTCTTCCAGAGCGTTTTCAGTATCTTTATTTTTACCAATGTTTATTCCCAAAGGAATTTGAATTTTTTTGCTAATTTTATCAATATTTTCAGCAAAAATATCAGCTCCTAAATTATTGAAGCCAAGACGATTGATAATTGCTTTGTCTTCTTCAAGTCTAAAAATTCTTGGTTTATCATTTCCTTGCTGTGGAATTGGTGTTACAGTTCCGCATTCAACTGCTCCAAATCCAAACTTTTCTAAAGTTAGTGCAACTTGAGCATTTTTATCAAAACCAGCGGCCATTAAAACTGGATTTTTAAAATTCAGTCCGAACTCTTTTATTTGTAAGTTATTATATTCACGATTAAGACAAAAAAGCGTGGCAGTTTTTGGACAAAAACGTAAAAAATCTATGGCTAAATTATGCGCAATTTCAGGATCAATCTGAAAAATTGCTGGGCGAAATATTTTGTAAATCATAATTGATTAAAGTTTGGGGAATTTGCTACTTGTTATATTCTTTGTTAACCAAATTAATGCTTTTTTAAAGTTCCTTGCGGTGAAAAAATATTGCAGAAGTCACTAGACTTCCACTTATAATTAAAATTACTATAGAAAAGTTCTGTAACAGAGGATTTTTTGATAAGCGTTTTTTAAAATAAGACATTCTTGAATTATCAGCATAGTTTTTTTTCTGAGCTAATTTTGCAAACTTATTATTTTCATTGGTAATTTCTAAATCATTCGAAGTGTTCAAGTTAAAGGAACCTAATAATATTTCTTTTTGTTGTTCAGACTTATTTTGTTCAAATTCTTGATTAATTTTCTCAACATTTTTGCCAACAAAAAACATTAAAAATGCTGCAATAAAAAAAGGCACAAGAAATACCAATAAAATTGGAATTTGTTTTAAATTAATTTTGAAATTGGCTAGAGAAAAATCGTCAGTAATAATTGTTAGAACGCAGACAAAATAGAAGGTGCTTAAAATAGTCGCTTCTTTTAATACCTCATAATTTGAGATTACTAAGTTTAAAAGAAGCAAAAAAATAAAATAAGAAACGATAATTCCAGCAATCGCATTTACTTTGTCTTTTGTGCAAAAGATAACAATAATTGTCACAATTGCAAAAGCTAAAATAGTTAAGAATTTAGCATCAAAAAACATTGCTTCGTTATCTTGTTTTAGTCGCGTAACAATTCGTTTACAGAAGTTTTTGAACGTGTTTTTTCGTCAACTTTTTTTACGATTACTGCTGCATATAGTGATAAATTTTTATCACCTTTATTGGAAGCAATATTTCCTGGAACAACTACCGAATAGGCAGGAACTCTTCCGTAGAATATTTCACCAGTTTTACGATCAATAATTTTTGTTGAAGATCCTATATAAACACCCATTGAAATTACAGAACCAGTCTCAACAATCACACCTTCAGCAATTTCACTTCTTGCACCGATAAAGCAATTGTCTTCAATAATTACAGGATTTGCTTGCAAAGGTTCTAAAACACCACCAATACCAGCTCCTCCCGAAATATGGCAATGTTTGCCAATTTGTGCGCAAGATCCAACTGTAGCCCAAGTATCAACCATTGTTCCTTCATCAACATAAGCTCCAAGATTGACGAAAGATGGCATTAAAACCACATTTTTTGCAATGAATGCTGAATGTCTAACAACTGCTCCTGCAACCGCCCTAAATCCAGCTTTGCGGAAATCTTCTTCGCTCCAATTAGAAAATTTCAAAGCAACTTTGTCAAAGTGAGTTAAAGAATCACCATTTGAAGAAGATTGGTTTTTGCTCAGGAAATTGTCATTCAATCTAAAAGACAATAAAATGGCTTTTTTAATCCATTGATTTACTTGCCAAATGCCATTTTTCTTTTCGCAAATTCTAATTTCACCGCGATCAAGTAAAGAAAGAGTTTCATTTACAGAGTTTCTAATTTCGCCAGTTGTTGAAAGATTAATTTCATTTCTATTTTCAAAAGCTTTTTCGATAATTTTTGCAAGATTTTCGGTCATTTTAATTTTATTTTAAATTTATAAAAGCCATTCTAATGAGTCGTAAGAATCGCAAGAGACACATCTTGCCGACCATTGAGATGTCGATATATTGCAGCTACTACAAGCGTAATGTAAATGATCTTGAATCATTTCAGCTTTGTGTAAGTTTTGTTCGGCCTCAATATTATTCTTCAAACGTTTTTGACTATAAGCAAGAAGTTTGTATGCTCTATGAGTTTTTTCACTTTTTAAAGATAAACTCAAGAACTCATTTGCCATATTGAAATTTTTAGTCCTAAACGCAGTTATTCCAATTGCAAGTCTCGATAAATAGTTGTCTTTATTTTTCGATACTAACTTTTTCATTTCGTTGATTCTTTTATCAGAACTAGTTTTGTAATTTGTTAGGTCAAAAATTTCAGCTAAGATGATGTGAGAATTTTTTTGCCATATTTTTTTAATTGCCCATTTCGCTTTAAAAATAAAGCCTTTCTTTATCCAACATCTTAAAGCAATTTCTATTGCTGGTAAAAAGTTTTCTTCTGATTTTAAAGCTAAATTAGCATATTTTATCGCTGACCAAAATTCTTTATTACGATAGTGTTCAAATGCAATTGCAGTATTTATTACTGCAGCGTCTCTTTTTTGTAAATCATTCAAGAATTTATCTTGACCATATTCTTTGATTAAATATTTGGTTTCTTTCCATAAACCTTGTTTTTTATAAAGAATAAAAAGCTCTTGAGCAATTTCAATATTGTCTTTTTTTACTGATAGAATTTGCTCGGCATAAGCAACTGCTGATAAATCATCTTTTTTATCTAAGGCTGCTGCGAATTTTGATTTTAAAACTAAAATTTTTGAATATTTGCTGTTTTCAATGCTGGCAAAAAGTTTTTCTGCTTTTTCATAAGATTTATTTTCAAATTCAATTTTTCCCTGCAAAAAAGCATTTAATTTTTTTGCTTTAATTAATTTGGAAGAATTTCTGTATAAGTGTTCAAAAGCTTTTTTGTCTTTCAACTCAATTGCCATTAATAACTCAGAAATCTCGTCAAATCCTTTGCGATGTTTTTTAATTAAATCTTCTAGTTTTCTAACATGGGTTTTTTTGAAAAGAAGTTTGAAAACAGATGGAAAACCAATTGTCAAAACTCGAGCAGCTAGGTAAGAAACTGCGCAAATAAAAAGCGTTGCAAGAGAAGTCAGCAAAATTGCAATTAAAACATTAGTTCTAATTTCATAACCAAGCCATGTAATTAAAACTTCTCCATTGCTCTCTAAAATCCAAGCAAAAGAGACACTGATTAAAAAAGCAATGAATAAAAACCACAAAGTTTTAAGCATATTTAATTTAAGGTTTTTAAGTAAGATAAAATATCAGAATCAATTCTCTGTAGCTCAACTGCAATATTAAGTTTAACTAAAAAATCATTAGTTATTTGATGATAAGATTGATCTAACATTAACAGGTTTTGCATCGCTTCTTGATAATTTTGTTCTTTCAGTAATTTTTCAATCCTAACAACAATAGAATCAATATCGTTTGGGTTATTTTCATCAATTCTTCTTATAACAACTAACTGAGAAACTTTGTGACGAATTTTGAAAAGAAAACTTTGTTGTTCTCCTATATCATTTTTGGTTGCAATAATTTCTGGAATTAAGTTTTTAAAATCAGTAATTAATTTTTCTGAACCAATAAAATCTTTTAAAATTGGTCGTAATTGCATAACTTTTTCATGCAGATTTGAATCAAGAATTGAAATAGTTTCAATATCCTGTAAATTTTCTTTGAATGTTTGATTGGCAAAATTTTTGGCAAAAACTTTTTGCCTTAAATTAATGTAAGAAAAAACCATTTTAGAAAAAGTTTCGCGACTTTTATATTTTTCAAAATCTTCTCTTAAAACCTTTATTTGACTTCTTAGTTCATTAATTTGAATCTGATTTTTTAACAACATTTGATAAACAAATTCTGAGCCTTTTTCTTGAAGTTCAGCAATTGAAATTTCTGCCAAATCATCAGGGTTTTCTTCTGGTGAATTCAAATATTCTTCTGAAATATCAAAAATCCCATTATCAGAATTGTTCGTTTTTTCTGAATGATGATTGTTTTTGTTATGCGAATTTTGCAAGTAAGAAAAAGCAAAGTAAGAAGATATAATTATGAAGGCAAAAGTTGAAACTATCATTAGAACAAGCTTGTTGCTTTTTTTATTGGTCTGATTTGCGGAGATGTTTTCTTCAGTCATAAAATTTATTTAAAATTAAATTTTTAGCAAAAGTTGTTGAGTTTTTAAAAACTAATTTCTGATCTAATTGTTGCGCAAAAATTTTAATTTCTTCGCTTAAACATACAAACTCCGTATTTTGGAAAGCTTCTTTTAGATTATGCTTATTTAATAAGTCATAAAATATTTTAGTACTATTTTTTGAGTATAGTAGTACAAAATCAAAATTTTTTCTCTTAACTTCTTGTAAAAAGATCTCTGAAAAAAATTCACTAGGAATAGTTTTATAAGAGATAATTTTATCAACAAAAATTTTATATTTGTTTAATTCTTGCTTAAAGTCCAGCGTTATAACTTCACCACAAAAATATAAAAAGTTTTGTGATATTTTTGTGCTTTCAATAATTAGTTTTTGTAAATTTTTAGCATTTTCTTGCTGCGGATAAAAGACATTTTTATATCCGGATTTTAAGAAAGGCTGGGCGGTTTTTTTTCCAACAACAAAAATATTTATTGTTTGATCAAATTTTAAATTAGAAAGTGTTAGAAGAGCATTTTTTGCTGCGTTTAAGCTTGTTAAAATAATACCATCATATCTTTTTTGTTTTAAAATTTTTAAGTCTTGTTCATTAAGAGAAGCATTTTGAACAGTAAAAAGAGGTTCAATAAAAACATCATAGTTTTTGCTTTGAAGAAACTCTAAGATATCTTTTGATTGATTATGTGGTCTTGTTATTAAGATGTTTTGTTTCATGTGTTTTTCAAAAACTGTTGCCAAGTTAAAAAATAAACCTACAATGCTCGCCCTCTTTTGTAAATCTTTGTTTAATTTCAATTTAAAATAAACATGAATATTCATGAATATCAGGCAAAAGCCCTGCTTAAAAAATTCGGAGTTGCTGTGCCGGAAGGTCATGTAGCTTTTTCTGTGCCAGAAGCTGTTGAAGCTGCTAAAACACTAGAAGCTTCAGGAAATAAAGTTTTTGTAGTAAAAGCTCAAATTCACGCTGGCGGACGTGGTAAGGGTGGTGGTGTAAAAGTCGTTAAATCAATTGAAGAAGTTAAAGAAAAAGCTTCTGAAATTTTAGGTATGACCTTGGTTACTCATCAAACTGGTCCTGAAGGAAAAGTTGTTAAAAGACTTTACATTGAAGCTGGTTCAAATATCAAAAAAGAATATTACTTATCTGCTGTTGTTGATCGCAAAACTAAAACTGTTGTTTTCATGGCATCAACTGAAGGTGGTATGGAAATTGAAGAAGTGGCTGCTCATAGTCCAGAAAAAATTATTACAGTTTCTGTTGACGCTGCTGCTGGAATTCAACAATTCCATGCAAGAAAATTGGGTTTTGGTTTAGGATTAAGCGGGGAAACTTTAAAAAAATTCATCAAATTAATTTTCTCGCTATATAAAGCATTTATCGCAACGGATGCATCTCAGCTTGAAATCAATCCTTTAGTTGAAACTGCTGAAGGCGATATTATTGCTTTGGACGCAAAGTATAATTTCGATGATAATGCACTTCACCGTCATGAAGAAATCAGAGAATTACGTGATTTAGATGAAGAAGAGCCTCTTGAAATTGAAGCCTCAAAATTTGATTTAAACTATATTAAGATGGACGGCAAAATTGGCTGCATGGTTAATGGTGCTGGTCTTGCAATGGCTACAATGGATATCATTAAACTTTACGGTTCATCTCCTGCAAACTTTTTAGATGTTGGCGGCGGAGCAACTCGTGAGAAAGTTACGGCAGCTTTCAAAATTATCTTGTCTGATCCTAACGTTAAAGGGATTTTGGTTAATATTTTTGGCGGAATTATGCGTTGCGATATTATCGCTAACGGTATTTTAGAAGCGGCAAAAGAAGTTAATCTAAGTGTTCCTTTGGTTGTTCGTCTTGAAGGAACAAATGTTGATTTGGGCAAAGAAATTCTTGCCAAGTCAGGTCTTGCAATCATTCCTGCTAATGATTTATCAGATGCTGCTCAAAAAATCGTTGCAGCCGTTAAATAACCTAAATTTTTTAAAAAATGTCAGTTTTAATTAATAAAAATACAAAAGTTATCTGCCAGGGTTTCACTGGTGCTCAAGGTACATTTCACTCTGAACAGGCAGTTGCTTACGGAACTAAAATGGTTGGTGGTGTTACTCCAGGAAAAGGTGGTACAACTCACTTAAATTTACCAGTTTTTGATACAGTACATGATGCTCGTAAAAAAACTGATGCAAATGCTTCGGTAATATATGTTCCTCCTCCATTTGCAGCTGATGCAATATTGGAAGCAATTGATGCTGAAATTGAACTTATCATTTGTATCACTGAAGGAATTCCTGTTCTTGATATGGTTAAAGTTAAAAAAGCTTTATCTGGCTCAAAATCAAGATTAATAGGACCAAACTGTCCAGGTGTTATAACTCCTGAAGAATGTAAAATTGGTATTATGCCTGGTCACATTCACAAAAAAGGTTCAATTGGTATCGTTTCTCGTTCAGGAACTCTTACTTATGAAGCAGTGCATCAAACAACTAAAGCGGGACTTGGTCAAACAACTTGTATCGGTATTGGTGGTGATCCAGTTAATGGAACTAACTTTATTGATTGCTTAGACATGTTCTTGTCTGACTCGGAAACACAAGCAATGATTATGATTGGTGAAATTGGTGGATCAGATGAAGAAGAAGCTGCTTATTTCTTAAAAGAACAAGCTAAAAAAGGTCGTAAAAAACCTTGCGTAGGCTTCATTGCCGGAAAAACGGCTCCTCCTGGAAGAAGAATGGGTCATGCTGGTGCTATTATTTCTGGTGGGAAAGGTGGTGCTGAAGATAAAATTGAGGCTATGAAATTAGCTGACATTGCTGTTGCTGACAGCCCAGCTGCTTTGGGCGAAACAATGCTTAAACTTTTGAGAAAATAAGCTCACTAAAAGTTTAAAAAAATTTACACCACAAAAAAACCATTAAATAGTCCTTAAGTTTTTTAATTAACCACATACTTAACCAAAAAAGGAGAAAATTATGAGCGATCGTAAAAAAGCATTAGAAGCAGCATTATCACAAATTGATAAGCAATTTGGTAAAGGTTCCGCAATGAAGTTTGGCGCAAAACCTATAACTGATATTGAGGTAATTCCTAGTGGATCACTGGCTTTAGATGTTGCGCTTGGAGTTGGGGGATATCCAAGAGGAAGAATTATCGAAATTTATGGTCCAGAAAGTTCTGGTAAAACTACATTAACATTGCATGCAATTGCTGAAGCTCAAAAAGCTGGACTTTCTTGTGCCTTTGTTGACGCAGAACATGCTTTTGATCCATCTTATGCTAAAAATTTAGGCATTAACTTAGATGAGATGATTATTTCTCAACCAGATAATGGTGAAGCAGCTCTTGAAATTGCTGATACTTTAGTACGTTCTGGTGCAGTAGATCTTATCATTATTGACTCGGTTGCAGCACTTGTACCGCAAGTTGAACTTGAAGGTGGTATGGCAGATAATCAAATGGGTTTGCAAGCAAGGTTGATGAGTAAAGCTTTAAGAAAGCTAACTTCAACAGTTTCTAAAACTAATGCTACAGTAATTTTCATTAACCAAATTAGAATGAAAATTGGTATTATGTTTGGATCTCCAGAAACAACAACTGGTGGTAATGCTTTAAAGTTTTATGCTTCAGTTCGTCTTGATATTCGTCGTGGTACAGCAATCAAAGATCAAGAAGAAGTTTTAGGAAACGAAACTAAAGTTAAAGTTGTGAAAAATAAAGTTGCTCCTCCTTTCAAAACTGCTGACTTTGAGATTATCTACGGAGAAGGTGTTTCAAGAATTGGTGAAGTGATTGATCTTGCAACTAAACATGATATTGTTGAAAAATCTGGTTCTTGGTATGCTTACAAAGGCAATAAAATTGGACAAGGTAAAGAAAACGTTAAAACTTACTTAAAAGAAAATCCTAAAATTGCTGAAGAAATTGAAAATTTAGTAAGAGAAAAATTAGGAATTTTTAAAAATAAAAAAACTACTAAATCTGATGATAAAGTAGTGGAAATTAATGAAAAGAAACGTAAAGTTTCTGACGCCGAATAAAATTTTGTTTGCATAATTTGCAAAACTAATGTCGCAACACAATGTTTTTCTGTGTTGCAACATTAATCTAACCTAGAGTTACAACTTACCTGTCACCCTGAGGAAAGCGAAGTATCTCAGGAGTTAACTCTTGAAAATTATCGCCTGAGATACTTCGCTTTCCTCAGGGTGACAGCAAATAGATTTGTCTTTTAGTCAAACAAAGTTTGACTAAAAAAGCAACGCAGTGTTTCACAATACATGCACCCGTAGCTCAACTGGATAGAGTATCTGACTACGGATCAGAAGGTTAGAGGTTCGAATCCTCTCGGGTGCGCCAACTCTCTCAAGGGTTCAGACAAAATAGACCCTTCCAAAATATCCTTCATGGGACACTCTTGGGACGCTAATTTGCAAAAAATCCCAATAATTAATCACTGTCTATAAAAAAATCCTCTTCCATTTTTGTTGTCATTTTGTCAGTCAAAAACCTAACAAAACTTAACTTTTTTGACTTCAATTGTCCCATAAATGTCCCAAATATTTAGATGGCAGAAACTTATATTCTTTATTTACTTGGACTAAATATGATTTTACATCTGATTATGTAACTTATGTTGTAATTTGTTGCCTTTTATTTTTCTTAATTATAGATTCTTGCCATTAGCAAATTTTCACCAAAGAAATGGCAACAATAGAAAAAAGATTATCAACAGATGGAAGTGTAAGTTTTAGGGCGAAAGTTCGTCTCAAAGGTCGCCCTGCACAAAGTGCAACTTTTGAAAGGCTTACTGATGCAAAAAAATGGGTGCAAGATACTGAATCGGCAATTAGAGAAGGCAGATATTTCAAAACCGCAGAAGCTAAAAAACACACAGTAAAAGAATTAATTGAACGCTACGAAAAAGAAATTTTACCAAGAAAACCAAAAAGTATTGTTGACCAAAAAATTCAGCTTAACTGGTGGAAAGATAATATTGGTGCTTACCTTCTTTCAGACATCACACCATCATTAATTACAGAATATCGTGGTAAATTATTGTCAGAACCAAGCAAGAGAGGCGGATTAAAAAGAACTGATGCAACAGCAAATCGTTATTGCGCCGTTCTTTCTCACTGCTTCACAGTTGCCTTTAAAGAGTGGGAATGGATGCAAGAAAACCCAATGCTGCGAATTAAAAAACTTAAAGAACCACGAGGCAGAGTTAGGTTTTTAAGTGATGAAGAAAGAGAAAGATTGCTCACAGTTTGCAAAGAAAGCCAAAGCCCTTTCCTTTATCTTTTGGTTGTTCTGGCAATCAGCACAGGTGCAAGAAAGATGGAACTTTGCAGCCTTAATTGGGAAGATGTAGATTTAAAGCGCGGCATGATAATTTTACATGACACCAAAAACGGTGAAAGAAGAGCGTTGCCTTTAGTTGGCATTGCCAAAGATTTAATGAAAGAACATTTCAAAAACAGAAATGAAAACACCAACCGCGTTTTTCCAGCAAAGAATTTGATTGACCCAATTGATATTCGCACACCTTTTGAAACTGCACTAATCAAAGCAGAAATAAAAGATTTCAGATGGCATGATTTACGCCACTCTTGCGCAAGTTATTTGGCGATGAACGGTGCAACTCTTGCTGAAATTGCAGGAGTTTTAGGGCATAAAACTTTGTCGATGGTTAAACGCTATTCTCACATTTCAGAAGCACACACAGCAAAGGTTGTTGAGAGGATGAATAGTAAGATTTTTGGGGGATAAAATTTTATGAAAGTTGATAATAAAAACAGCCTAATATCATTAATACAAAAACATGAAAGAATATCTTTAAGAGCCTTTATACATCTTTTTGCTGCTAAAGAATCTGAAAATTGGAAGTTTGAAGAATCTATTCCTAATGATAATTTTGTTTTTACTTTCCACCCTTTATATTGGCGTTATTACTATGACCATGACAAAAATATTCAACATATTTTAAATGTCACAAACTTTTCTCAAATTTGGCAACACGGTAATGAAGAATTATCAGAAATATATAAAAAGTGTGAAGAAGGTGGTTTCCTCTCTTTATCGCTGAATGAATTTATAAGTTGTTACAATATATTTGCAAAACTAACAGACGAAATTGACACTTATAAAATTGGACTGAAAGAAAATAGTCCGTATATCAACCAATATATAGACAGAAGTTATATACCTAGCCGTTTTGGCAAGCTTGGTTTCGGGAAAATAAAAAATAAAGAAGAGTTAACCAATCTTTATGAAGATTCTTTATATTTTTTTAAGATTCTAAAACAAGCTGAAGAATTTTTATTTGAACTACGAGAGCAGGATATTAAGGAGCTTAAATGCTATGCAAATAAAAATTTAGATGTTCTTAAATTTTGCAAGTTTCCAACTATCTACAACTATCATTTTGGAATCATTAATCAGGTTAGAGTTAATAAGACTGACTATATAGAAAAAGCATATGTTGAGTTTGATACCAAGGCATCAATCAAATTTTTTGAAGTATATGGTGGAATTGAAGGCAATATTACGAAAGATTTAAACAAGAAAGAAACCAGAAATAGAGGAAGAAAGCCAAAATTTGATGAGATTAAAGTTTGCAAAATTTTTGTAGAAAGTCTTGATGTTGAATTTGATAAATCAAACACTAACTATTTACAACAAGCCTATGAGGCTTGCATTAATTCAAGTATACTAACTGAATTTTCTGCAAAAAAAGAAAATATTGTTACTTATCTACTAGAGAAGACAAAAGGGAAATATGGTGTCAAAACCACGCTTGATGACAACTTTGCTAAACCACTTTATAACAAAATTTCCAAAAAATCCCCGCCTCTAAAATATACCAAAACATAAATCTATACTCTTAATTAATTCCAACTAAACTTTCCCACAATATCAACTAAATTTGTGGATTTATGGCGAAGGCTTATTCTTTGGATTTAAGGCAAAGAGTTTTTAATTTAC
>JACCDZ010739310.1_pt1 | contig 18822 bp, 7 predicted proteins | sample 7449551 | NCBI WGS metagenome assembly JACCDZ01 (sample SAMN15323452, study PRJNA562643) | freshwater metagenome | isolation source: river surface water | place: USA:Blue River Watershed | collected 2017-08-18
GCTCGATGGACGCCCACGTGAAGGTCTGCGAGGAGCTGTTCTCGGCGTGCAAGACCGAGTTCAAGCATCTGGAGTACTTCTACTTCCACAACTTCATCTACGAAAGCGTGTGGAAGAACAACCTGCGCCGCACCAGCGAGCGCTACCCCACCCATGACCTGCTGCACAAGTACGGTCCGGACTGGAAGGTCGTGTTCGTCGGCGACGCCGCCATGGCGCCCTACGAGATCACCCAGGCCGGCGGCAGCGTGGAGCACTGGAACGAGGAAGCCGGCTACGTCTGGATGAAGCGCTTCATGGAGAAGTACAAGAAGCTCATCTGGATCAACCCCTATCCCAAGAGCAGCTGGGACTACACCGCCTCCACCGGACTGGTGCGCGAGCTGATCAACGACCAGATGCACCCGCTGACCCTGCAGGGCCTGGAAGAAGGCATGCGCTTTCTCTCCAAGTAAGTGCAGTGCCAGCCGGACTAATTACCGCCGCCAACGCGGCAGGTATTAGTTGCTGCGGTAAATCAACAAAAACCTATCCCAAAGCAACACTCTTGCTGCGGGTTGCAGCATCGGTTATGTATGTATCCACAATCGCCACGGAAGCCAGGCCCAACCATGCGCAATCCATTTGCTCCAGCCGCTCATAGTCTTGCTCTTGAGCAGCGCATCTTGTTCGATGCTGCTGCGGCCGTCGCTGTGGAGCAGCAACAGAGCGAACAGGCAGATGCCGGCCACTCTGGCCCTGAGCAAACCACAGCAGTTAATGGATCGCGCCAGATTCTGGCTGTAGATAGCCGTATCAGTGGAGCCCAGGCGTTAGCATCCAGCGCCAGACCCGGCACTCTTGTGGTATTGGTGGACGCAGCACAGGATGGCATGGCGGCGATCTCTGCGGCACTGCAGCAAGCAGGCAAGGTCGACTCGGTTCAGATACTGGGGCACGGCAGCGCAGGCCAGATGCGCCTTGGCTCATCCAGCCTGAGCGCAACCAGTGCAGACACCGCTCGCGCCGCAGGGTGGGCGGCGAACCTGACCGATTCAGCCGACATTCTCATTTACGGCTGCAGCACAGGCGCCGGAGAAGCCGGTGCCGCACTGGTCGAACGACTGGCACAACTGACCGGCGCCGATGTCGCAGCCTCCATCGACGACACCGGCAGCGCAAGTGCCGGGGGCGACTGGGAGCTGGAGCGGCAATTCGGCGTTATCGAGTCGGCGCTGGCAGTAAGCGCCAATGCGCTGGACAACTACAGCGGTCTGATGGCCAATGCCAGCCCGACGCTGACACTCTCCTCTGCCGCACTGGAAACCGTACTGGGCGAACAACTGACCTTCACGGCCACCTTCACCAACACGGCCAGCCAGACAGGCTATGCCCCCTTCATTGACCTGATCCTGCCTGCCACCGGCAAAGATGGCGCAGGTGCAGAAATCGACGATGGCATCACCTTCATCTCGGCAACCTATCTGGGCCAGACGGTCACCGCCTACACCATCACCTTCGACGCCAGCGGCAACGCCACTCATCCGATGGCCAAGGACGGCAGCGGCCAACCGCTCATTGTCAATGCAGCTGCCTATGGCGCACGGGCAGGCGATCAACTGGTGGTGCTGCAACTGCCCTTCGCCAGTGTGATCAGCGGCCAGCCGAACATCGACATCGTTGTCACCGCGCAGTTGAGCAACCTGGCCGACACTACCGGCTCACCGGCGCTGACCATCAGGGCACGCGGCGGCTTCCAGTTTGGCAACGACCCTGCCGACAACCCGGTGAGCGACCCTTCGCTGATCGAGGCGAGCACACAGAGCCTGGTGGTCAGCCCGGCCGGCCTGAAGCTGACGCAGACCATCAATGTGCCCGAGGGTGAAACCGTCACCGGTCCCAATTTCGTACGCAGCGTCACCGTCACCGCCACACCGCCGCCAGGGCAGACGCTGACCAATGTCGACATTACCCAGGTCGTCCCCAGTGAGTTGCGCTACACGTCCATCAGCCCTTCCGCCGGAGGGCAACTCATTTCGATTACCCTGGCCAACGGCAATGTGATTACCGATGTAAGCCTGATTGCGCAAACTTTGGCGGTAGCCCCCCACCTGAGCGCCTATGCAGTCCGTTACGCCAGCCTGAGCGCGACAGCAGATACGGTGGTCAGTTTCTTCGTACCGGAGAAAGATACGAGCGGCGCCGATGTGTTGAATCCACTGACCGGCGACGATCGCACATTTACCTTCGCTGCGCCGTCAGCCTCCGGCCAGTGGGTACCGCTCGACCCTCGCGACCAGACCGTCATTGATCCCGGCCCACCGCCTGTAACGGGACCTAGCGAAATCAACGCAACCGGCAACGACGCAAGTTTCGTCGCCAAGTCGATAGCCCTGCGCAAGACGGTGACGATTGCCAGCAATGCCGGCAGCGCCGGCCTGTCGCCCGGTGACGTACTGCAATACACGCTGAACATCGATCTCTCCGACTACTTCGCCATCGGCAAGACGCTTTTCGGCGCGGGCAACCTGACCATCACCGACCAGCTTGGCGATGGCCAGTTACTTAGCGGCTCACCGCTACTGACGATCTACTTTGAAGGCAACCAGTACGACATCGCGCTGGTAACCACTGCGGGCACACCCGGCGCCGGCGGCACTACACTGACGTTCGACATCGCCCAGTCGCTGGCGAACACGTCCGCAATCTTCGGTGGCGCCCTGATCGGCGACGAGGCCTTCGACGGCATGCTCGAGGGAGCAACACGCGCGGTCATTACCTATCGTTCCACCGTCGCCCAGGCCTACACCACGGCATACCCGCAAAGCGAGATCAACGAGGGCGACAGTATCGGCAACAGTGCCACGATCAGCGGCACCCTCCTGGCCAATAACATCTCGCTGACGGGCAATAGTGAAGCTGACACCTCAGCAGCACTGCTAAAGGTACCGACCAACACCGTGGCGACCTCCATCGTCAGCGTCAACGGTAGCGCAGCTCCGGCCAGTGTCGAACTCAAGCCCGGCGATGTGGTGACCTTCAAGCTAGCTTATGATCTGACCACCGGCGATTACGAGAGCTTCAAGCTGACCGCCTACCTGCCATTGCCATTATTTGACCTTGGCGGCATTATCTGGACCCCGGGCACCGCCCCTGGACAATGGACATACGGGAGCGGCGACAGCAATGCCGACAGCGTCGATTCGGTAACCAGCGGCAGCGGCAACTCACTGGTTTTCGATTTTGGCGACTACGCAACCAGTACCCTTGATGGCAAGCGCATCGAAGTACAGTTCACTCTGACAGTCGGCAATCAGCCTTTCGGCGACAATCGTCCATTGACCGTACTTGGCCAGTCCGACCAACTGAGCACAATTCCAACCCAGACGCACCTCATCTCCAGCGGCGTGGTCAATATCGCCTCCGTCGCCGAGCCGGTATTAACCATCAAACATGGCGTCGTCGCAGTCGATGCCAGCAGCTCCGGGATAGTCACGGGCACAACCGGCAACTGGGCTGCGGCAGGAAGTACCGGAGCGCCGTTTAGCGGCAGCATCACCGATCTCGCAGCCATCGACGGCAGCGTCAGCAACGTGGATGGCGGTGATCTGCTACGCCTTGCCACCGCCATCGAAAACAGCGGCGGCCTCGGCGCTTTCGATGTAGCGACAACCGTTACCCTGCCAACCGGCTTTACGTTCGTTGGAGGCAGCCTGGCGGCGGCCAACCTGAGCATTTACCGCGGTGACGGAACAGCCCTCAGCGCTGGCACTGATTACAGTGTTTCCGGCACCACCATCACCTTCCTTGATGCCGCGGGCCAGCCCACCCTGCTCCCCGGCCGTGCCGGCACCGCGCCAGACAACAGCGGCGCCAACCTGCTGGTCATCACCTATGACGTGCTCACCAGCGTCAGCATTGCCGCCAGCGCCAGCCTGCAATCAAGCGCCGCGCTGAACAATTACAGCAGTGTCAACGGCGGCCCAGACTTCACCCCGGGAGTCAACCCACAGGACACGGCCGAGCAAACCATCGCCGCCCCCGGCATTATCAAGGTCTTCGCCAATGGTTCCCTGACCAATGACGATTCCAGCGCGGCCCACACCAGTGGTGCTGACTTGGTGATTGGCGAGAGCATGCTCTATGACATCGTCGTCACCCTGCCTGAAGGCACGACACAGAGCCTGCGCATCAACGACCTGATCCCTGCAGGTCTGACCCTCGACAGCAACTTTGCCAGCGTCGGCTACCAGATCATCACCACGACGGCGGGAAGCGGCGCCCTCACCGCCAACTTTGCCGGCAGCATCGGCAGCGTCAGCGCCTTTACTCCGGGCGGCGACGGTGCCGATCTTGCCCTCACACTCAGTGCCGCCACAGCCAGTGCCGACAACATCGCCGGCAACAACAGTTTTGTCGTGCGCGTGCGCCTGATCGCCAGCAACGTCACCGGCAACCAGGCGGGCGTCAGCCGACCGAACAACGCCCAGCTGATCTACAGCGACCCCGACGGCGAAACGCCCAACGGCAGTACGCCACTTGACCGGGCGATTGCCCTCAGCGGCAGCCAACCGAGCATCAGCGTCCGCGAACCGACCCTCACGGTAACCCAGACACAGAGCAATACCGGCGGCGCGCTGGGCGTCGACCGCAACGACGTCATTACCTACACGATCACCATCCGCAACGGGGCATCAAGCAGCGATTTTGATGCCTTCGATATTGCCTTCAGCGATGTAGCGACGTCGCAACTCAGCTTCCAAGCCTCGGGCTACAGCGTGACCTATGCCGGGGGAGCGACCAATAACGGCGGTGCTGACTTCGTTCTGAACACGATCGCCAATACCCTGCAAACGGCTGCCAACGCCAATATCGACATTCCCAAGGGCGGCTCGATCACAATCACGTTCGAAGGGCGGGTGAAATCCGACCTGGGCAGCATTCTGGACATCGCCAATACCGCCGAAGTGCAATGGACCAGCCTTGACGGCACAACCAGCAGCGCCACCACAGGCGAGCGCAGTGGCGTTGACGGCCAGCTCAACAGCGGCCTACTCAACGACTACCGGCACAGCCACACACTTACCGTTCCAGTCGCCGCCGGCGCAACAATCAGCCATGTCGGACTGCTGCCTGACACGCCGGTGCCATCACCGGATACCGGCGACGCCGAAACAGTCGCTGTCGGCGAACTGATCTACTACCGCGTGGCCTTCCTGGTGCCCGAGGGTGACACGGCGAATGCAAGCGTAGTCGTCAACCTGCCTACCGGCCTGTCCTTCGCAGGTGACACACGCGTGGCACTGGTCGATGGCGGCACCCCACTCGTCAGCTCGGACATCGTGCTTTCCACCAACCCTGGCGCTGTACAGATCAATCAGGACATTACCGATCTCGAGCAAAGCCTGCTCGCGGCAGATCTGTCCAACGCCGCCACCGCCGCCCTGAGAGCGGCGCTGATCGACACCAGTGACCCGCGCGCGATCAAATTCACCCTGGGCAACGTGCGCAACGACAACAACGATTCGAACCTGCAGATGCTCTATCTGGATTTTTTCGTTCGCGTTGACAACATCGCCGCCGTCGACACCGCCGACAACTTCAGCGTCACGGCCGATTTCTTCAGCGGCGCACTCCTGCAAACCAGCACGCCAGTGGCCGTTGAGCAGATCGTCGAGCCGAACCTGCGCGACCTGCACAAGACCATCACCGACTTCAATCCGAACACTGCCGGCAGCACGGGTACTGCCACGGTCACCCTGGCCTTCAGCAACAGTGGCGACGGCATCGCCTACGATGCGCACCTGACCGACAGCGTAACCGGCGGCGCCAACTACGCCCTGAGTGCCGTGATCATCAACGGCACCTCGTACGCGCCGGGCAGCCTGCCGGCAGACGTCAGCGTGTCGACAACCGGCGGCATCAGCGCCAACTTTGCCACGGTAGCGATCGGTAGCAGCATCACGCTGGTCTACACCGTCGAAGTGCCCAACAGCGCCGCCAGCGCCTCGACCAACGCAACACTGGACTGGAGCAGCCTGCCGGAAAGCTTTACCGACGGCAGTGCGGTTTCCGGTGGTGGCAGCGTCACGGTCGGCGCAGACGGCACGACCAGCGGTGAACGTGACGGCAGCGGCGGCGCCAGCGCGCCGAACACCTATGTAGTCAGCGAAGGTGCTGGACTTGGCCTCATCACCGGTACCCTATGGGACGATACGCAGAACCCCAACGACGGTCTCACCCCCGGAGGGACACGGCTAGCCAACCAGACCGTCACCCTGACCTGGGCCGGCGCCGATGGCGACCTGGCCACGACAGGCGACAACCGCACGTTCACCGCCGTCACCGACGTTAACGGCAACTACCGTTTCGGTGTGCTGCCCACCGGCAACTTTCGCATTTCCGCGGTCAACCCGGTCATCAACTATGTATTTGGCGGGGATACCGACAACGCCAGCGTACGCATCGACAGCGATGCCGGCACGCTGGGCAGCGTGACGGTGGTGGGGCTTGGCGACGGCGCAACGGGCACCGCCGTGTTTGGCTATGTGCGCAACAATGATGCGCCGACGAATACCCTGCCGACTTCGCCAACCACACTTGAAGATACGGCGCTGAACATCACCGGCATCTTTGTCGCGGATATCGACGCCGGCGGGAACGACCTCACCGTCAAACTGTCGGTCAAGCACGGCACCCTCAATCTGACCTCGCTGACCGATGTCAGCGTCACTGAGGGAGCATTGAACTCCGCCACGGTCACCATTCGCGGCGCCTTCGACAAGCTCAATAGCGCACTGCAAAGCCTGATCTATACGCCGTTGCTCAACTACAACGGCACCGACAAACTCACCATCACCAGCAACGACCTGGGCAATTCCGGCGATGCCGATGGCAACCTGATGCCCAGTGAGACTGCCGATGCCCTCAGCGATACCGATACGCTGACCATCAACATCACGCCCGTCAATGACGCTCCGATTGGCGTCAACGACCTCATGCTCGCTATCGAGAAAGGAGGCGTAAACAACAGCACAGGCGGTCTGATCGGTGCAGTGACCGTACTCACAAACGACATCGACGTCGATATCGCCAGCAATGGCGACAGCCTGACGGTGAGCAAAATCGGCTTTGGCGCAGCCGCCCCGACCAAGCCGGTTGGGTTGGGAGCCTTCACCGCTCAACTGGGTGCCTACGGCGAACTGTTTATCAATCCTGCGGGCAGTGCTCGCTATGTGATGGACAACAACAACGCTGCGGTTCAAGCATTGCGCCTGAGCGGCAATACGCTGACCGAAGTTTTTACCTACGAGTTCCGCGACCAAGCAGGCCTGACATCCACCGCCACGATCACCGTGACCCTCCAGGGGCGCAACGACACGCCGGTTGGCATTAACGACGAAGGCGCCGTGTACGAGGCCGGCGGAGTGAACAATGGCACGCCAGGTGCTGCATCCGTGCAGCCCAACGTTCTGGGCAACGACACCGATGTTGACCTGAATGGCGAAAGCAAAAACGTCACCGGCATTCGTTTCCGCCGGGAGAGCAGCGGCACCGGGGCCTTTACCGGCGTGGATGCCACAACCCCCGGCGTCGTGGCCGGCCTGTATGGCCACCTGACAATGAATCACGACGGCAGCTACAACTACGACCTCAACCAGGATGCAACCGCCGTGCAACGCCTGGTCGCTGGCGACACACTGATCGAGTATTTCAGTTACCTGGTCACCGATGCCCTGGGTGACTCCGACATCGCCGAGATCAGAATCACCATCCATGGCGGCAACGACAACCCTGTGGCCAGTAATGATCAGGCGGCCGCGCAGGCGGCATCGACCAACGGCAATGCCCAGGAAGTCAATCCGATCGGTAACGTCATCCGTTTCCAGAGCCTGCCCGGCGCAATCAGCCCCCCCCGGGCAATGGTATCGACACCGATGTTGACCGTACTGATCAGCCCAACAGCAACCTTCAGGTCAATGGTGTTCGGCTGGGTGCCGAGGGTCTTGGCGATACGACCACCAGCGTGACCGCTGCCACCAATATCATCGGCAGCTTCGGCACCCTGACCATCAATCCTGACGGCTCGTTTTTCTATGATGTCGACAGCACCAACGCAACACTGATGGCGCTGACCGCAGGTCAAACGGTGACCGAAACCTTCACCTACCGCGTCGTCGACACGGCCGGCCTGAGCGACCTTGCCGAACTCAACATCATCGTGCGCGGCGTCAACGACCCACCCGTTGCCAACGATGTGTATGCCGTTGCCGTTGAAGCCGGCGGCATCGCCAATGGCGACGCGGGACTGAACCCATCGGGCGATGCAACCGCCAACGACTACGATCCCGATGGTGACCCCATCAGCGTCGTCGCCATCCGCACCGGGCCAGAATCCGGCAGCGGCACTGCAGGCAGCCTTGGCAGCGCACTGCAGGGCACATACGGCTCGCTGACGCTCAACGCCAATGGCACCTACACCTACGTTCTAGACAACAACAATGCAGCGGTGCAGGCATTGCGCAGCTCTGCCAACACCCTGAGCGAGACCTTCACCTACCAGATCGCCGACAACGCAAGCACTCCGGAAACCGACCTGGGACAGATCATCATCACCATCGAGGGCCGTAACGACAATCCGCTCGGCAGCAATGACAGCGCCACCGCCATCGAAGCCGGCGGACTGAACAACGCCGTGGCTGGCACCAACCCAACCGGCAACGTGCTGAACAACGACACCGATCTCGACGGTGGAGAGATTCCCGCGGACCCGATCAACTATGGTGAAACCAAGGTCGTCTCAGCCGTGCGTACGGGCGGCGAAACGGCTACCGGCACGGCAGGCATCATCGGCGCGGCGCTGGTCGGCACTTACGGCAGCCTGACGCTGAACGACGACGGCAGCTACCAGTACGTCGTCGACAACAACAATGCCGCCGTTCAAGCCCTGCGCAGCAGCGGCAACACACTGACCGAGTTGTTCACCTATACCGTCAGCGACACCGCTGGCGCCAGCGACCTCGCGCAACTGAGCATCACCATCCAGGGCGCCAACGACACGCCACTGGCCAACCCCGACACGGCAACCGCCGTCGAGGCTGGCGGGTTGAATAACGGCACCCCCGGCACCAACCCGAACGGCAATGTGCTGAGCAATGACAGCGACGTGGATAGCGGTGATCTCCATACCGTCACTCGCCTGACCAACAGTGCTAGTGTTTCCGGCACCCTCGGCGTGGCGCTCAGCGGCACCTACGGCAGCCTGACGCTGAATGCCGACGGCAGCTACAGCTATGCGCTCGACAACAGCAACAGCACGGTCCAGGGGCTACGCAACAGCGGCAACAGCCTGACCGAGACGTTCACCTACACCATGCAGGACAGCGCCGGCGCCACTTCAAGCACGACCCTGACCATCACCATTCGCGGCACTAACGACAACCCGCAAGCGATCAACGACACGGGGACAGCAGTCGAAGCCGGCGGCAGCAACAACGCCACCCCTGGCAGCAATGCCACTGGCAACGTACTGCACAACGATACGGATGTGGACAATGCAGCCTATGGCGAGAGCAAAACTGTCTCGACCATCCGCACAGGCAGCGAGACTGGCAGCGGCACTGCCGGCAGCATCGGCAATCCGCTGACCGGCACCTACGGCAGCCTGACACTGAACGCCGACGGCAGCTACAGCTACGTGGTCGACAACAACAACGCGACCGTTCAGGCCCTGCGTACCACCGCTAATACGCTGAGCGAAACCTTCACCTACAGCATGCGCGACACGGCCGGCGCCACGGACATTGCGCAGCTGAGAATCACCATCCGTGGTGCCAACGACACGCCGGAGGCAGTCAATGACGGCGCACTTGGCTGGCCAGCGATCATCGGTTCGCCCGGTTCCGGGCGCAACCCGAGCGGCAACGTGCTGGACAATGACAGCGATATCGACTCCGGTGACAGCAAGTCGGTGTCCGGTATTCGCAGCGGCACGGAAACAGCCGGCGGCATCCTGACTGCGGTCACATCAGGCACGTCGAGCGGTAGCGGTGAGCGCATCAACGGCACTTACGGCTGGCTCAACATCGGTGCCGATGGCAGCTACCTTTATGAAGTCGATTTCGCCAGGACCGCCGGACTAGCGCCTACAGACATAGTGCGTGACCATTTCACCTACGAGCTCGCCGACACCGCTGGCCTGGTTGACCTTGCCCAGTTAACGGTATTTATTCGCGGCAGGAATAACCCGCCTATCGCATTGCCTGTTCTTGCGCTCGCAGACGAAGCCGGCGGCATCGCCAATGGCACGCCGGGACTTGACCCCAGCGGCAACGTGCTTGCGCGCCATATCGATCTAGAGGGAGACCCTCTTACCATCACCGGTATCCGCACCGGGGTGGAGTTGGGCAACGGTACAGCCGGCAGCCTCGGCAGCGAACTGGCGGGCATGTACGGCTGGCTGACCCAGCAGGCCGATGGCACCTTTACCTACCGCGTAAACAACGATCATCCGCTGATACAAGCGCTACGCAACACCAGCAATACGCTGGAAGACTTCTTCACCTACACCGTTTCGGACATCTATGGCGCGGTCGATCAGGCAAGCATTGCCATCATCATCCGTGGTGCCAACGACAACCCCCTCGCCACAGATGATAACGGCACGGCAGTTGAGGCCGGCGGCATCCGTAACGCCACACAGGGCAACAACGCCACTGGCAATGTCCTCGCCAATGACAGCGACGTCGATGCCTATGGCGAAACCAAGACAGTGACCACGATTCGCACGGGCATTGAATCCGATAGTGGTATCGCTGGCTCAGCCGGCAGCCTCATCGTCGGGCGCTACGGCGCGTTGCTGATGAATGCCGATGGTAGTTATACCTATACGGTCACTAACGACAACCCTGACGTGGAGGCGCTGCGCAGTAACGCGGAGACACTCACTGAGAGCTTCACTTATCAGGTCATCGATGCCCTCGGCGCAACCGATACCGCCCAACTGAACATCACCATTCGCGGCGCCAACGACACCCCCTTGGCCCGCGATGACAGCGCCTCGGTAACCGATGCAAATGGCCCGGCGGTAACCAGCGGCAATGTATTGCCCAATGACAGTGACGTGGATGCCGGAGAAAGCAAAACCGTCACCGCGATCCGCACCGGTGAAGAGTCCGGCACCGGCAGCAACGGCCTGATCGGTCAGCCCCTGCAGGGCCGCTACGGATTTCTGCTGATCAATGCCGATGGCAGCTACACCTATCGCGTCGACACCAGCAATCCGGACGTGATCCGCGCGCAGGGCCAGGGGCCGATCCTGCAGGATGTGTTCACCTACACCATGGCCGACCGTGACGGCGCCAGCGATCAAGCGCAACTGACTATCACACTGGACATGATGGCGCCCTACATCGGCCTCAACGGCGACTGGGGTGGAAATCCCTACGCCAGCAATAGCCAGGAGCGCCCCACCTACCGGCTGGGTCTGGAGCCTGTGACCTTCGTCACCCAGGCCGTCCGCGAAGTCGAGTTACTGCTCAATTTCAGCGGTAGCGAAACCGGCGGTGAAAAAATACGCCTGGTGCTGCCTCCTGAAATCAGCCTGATCTCACAGGCTGGCGAGCTAGGGCTGAATGACGATCAGGGCGTGCGGCCGCTGGTACAGCAAGCCAGTGGCGAAGGCATCAACCGCACAGTCACTAGCGGCCACGGGCAACTGCTGCGACCGACCTTGCGCTTTCTGGACATCCTCAACCGCTTCGAGAAAAGCAAAGTCAACGGACGCGAAGGGGTGGTTTCCCTGACTGCCGACGGCCTATTACCCGACATCTCGGTATTTTCGGCACAGCTACCGAGCACCGCCAATGACCGTGCGCCCAACAGCCCCGCGGCGGCCTCGTTCAGCCAACAACTGCAACAACAGGGCAGCAAACCCGGCAAGTTGCTGCCACCCGCGCGCCCCGCCAACTAACAGGAAGCCAGTCAATTGAATCTTCGATACAGCACGCTCAGCCTCGCCATCCTGGGCACACTCAGCCTGACTGCCTGTTCTAGTCTGGAGCCCACCGCCTATACCCAGAACGACGTATCTGAGCGCATCGTGCAGGATCGCGCCGCCATGTATGCGGAACAGGAGCCTGTACGTGCCCCGATCGGCTTTCACGAAGCCGTTGCGCGGGCACTCAAGTACAACCTCGACTATCGGCTGAAGCTGATGGAGAGCTCGCTGGCAAAGAATCTGGTTGATGTCACCCAGCATGAGATGCTGCCCAAACTGGTGGCCGGAGCAGGTTATACCTCGCGTAACAACGATTCGGGTGGAACCTCCATCGGCATCGAGACCGGTCAGGAAACCCTTAGTCCGTCGACCTCCGAACAGCGCTACCACCGCCTGGCAGACCTCGACCTGACCTGGTCAACGCTCGACTTCCTGGTGGCCTACGAACGTTCGCAACAGAAGGCCGATGAGGTATTCATGGCCGAAGAGCGCCGGCGCAAGGTCATGCAAAACGTCGTACAGGATGTGCGCAACGCCTATTGGCGGGCGCTGGGCGCGCAGAAGCTGATTAAACAGGTCAACCAGTTGCTGGAGCAGGTAGATGCTGCCATCAAGACCACCCGCACGGCTGAAGAACGTGGCCTGATTCCGCGTCAGGAGTCTCTGACTTACCAACGCGCCCTGCTGGACGCCATGAGCATCATGGCCACCCGGCGACAGGATCTGGAGCTGGCTCGATCGGAGCTGGCCGCACTGATGACGTTACCGCCCGGCACCCAATTCGAGTTGCAGGAAACCGCTGAAGAGGCTCTGCCTGCGGCCACATTCGATTTAGCCAAGCTTGAGTTGACCGCCCTGGAGAATCGCCCGGAAATCATGGAGGAGTGGTACCGCAAGCGGGTTAGCGAAAATGACATCAAGATCGCCAAGGCTGAGCTTTGGCCAAACCTGAGCGTGAGCCTTGGCACTCACCATGACTCCAACGACTACCTCTACAACAACGACTGGAACGATGCCGCCACCCGTGTTTCCTGGAACCTCCTGGGCTTGCTGAAAGCCCCCGCACTCAACAAGGCCCAGGAGAATCAGAACAACACCTCCGATATGCGTCGTCTGTCGCTGTCCATGGCGGTTCTGACTCAGGTTCGCGTGGCCGCCCAACGTTACACCCTAGCCAATGAGCAGCTGCGCTTTGCCGATGACAGCCTGCGCGTGGACCAGAGCCTGCTGGAACTGGCACAGGCCAATGCACAGGTCTCCGCGAGTTCGCAACTCGAATACATCCGCGCCGATGCCCGCACTCTGCTGTCGCGTTATCAACGCTATGCCGCTTACTCTGATGCCCAAGCAGCCTGGGGTCGCCTGTACAACTCGGTGGGCCTCGATGTAATGCCCAATACGGTAGCCAGTCATGATGTGAAATCGCTGGCCGCTGAACTGAAGAAGACCATGTCAAGCCGGGCGACCACCACCCTGACAGTACCTCCAAAAAATCTATGACGAATCTGCAACGCTTTACCCACAGTCTGCTATTGCTTGCCACATCGACTGCTTGTCTGGCCGAAGGATCACTCGCCGATCCGCTGGCAATTCGTGTCCTGCTGGCAGCCGATCAGGAAACCACGCTGGTCAGCCAGATGGCAGGCACCATCGACAAGCTCAATGCCAGTTTGGGACAAAGCATCAAGAAGGGTACGAAGCTGGTGCTAATGAACTGCGCTGAAGCCCGTGCCCGTGAAAGCATGGCCAACGCAGAGCTCTCCAGTGCCAGGGAAACCCTGAGAACCAAGAGCGAACTGCGCAAACTCAATGCTGTAGGCGACAGCGAATTGAGTCTGGCGCGTTCCGCGTCCGAGCGCGCTGCCGCCGGACTTGCCCTCACTCAGGCGCAAGCTCGCTACTGCACTGTCGAAGCACCGTTTACCGGCCGAGTGGTCAAAGTCCATGCCAGACAATTTCAAAGCATAAGCGCGGGTGCAGCGCTGCTGGAAATGGTCAGCGACGGTCCTATTCGCCTGCGCCTGAATGTGCCCTCCAGCATGCTGCGTACCCTGCATGTCAATAGCGACTTCAATATCGAGGTCATGGAAACCGGCAAGCGATATGCCGCCAATGTCACTGCAATCAATGCGCGGGTCGACGCTGTGGCCCAGACCTTGGAAATCGAGGGCCGCCTGCTGGACAACCCGCCCGAACTACTGCCCGGCATGACCGGAACCGCCACCTTCACGGCGAACTGAACATGCAGGACGACCTGATCCTCCTGCTGCAACTGGCCGAGCTGGAAAGCCTTGCACGCCAGGCTGAATCACTGCGTGAACTCGGCCATCACCTAGCCAACGATGCCCATGGTCTGCTCGACTACCGACAAGCACTGGTGGTTGCCAACGAAGCGCAGCACTGGCAGCTGATGAACATCTCTGGCCTGGTCAGTGTGGACGAGAACACACCTTACCGGGTCTGGCTTGACGGCACCCTGCCCTGGCTGCGCCAGCAACTCAAAGGCAACGAGCTGGCCTGGCTAGAACTGACAACGGCCGCAGACACCCCTGAAGATATCCGCGAAGGTTTGCGGGAATGGTGGCCGGCCGGTGTTTGCGCCCTGCCCCTGACTTCGCGCAGCGGCCAACTGCTGGGCTGGGTGCTTTTCCTGGTGGATCAGACTCCCAGCGCCACCCAGTCAGTACTGCTCAAACGACTGGCACTGAGCTGGAGTTACTGCTGGGAAATGCTGGCGCCCAAAGCCAGCCTCTGGCGGCGCTTGTGGCAACGCAAGTATGCTTGGCGATTCACCCTTGCCGTCCTGCTGATCCTGCTGATACCCATGCGTCAGAGTGCCCTGGCCCCGGCCGAAATCACCTCGCTCGACCTGCAACTGGTTAGCGCGCCGATGGAAGGGATAATAAAAACCTTCCATATCCGCCCCAATCAAACGGTCAAGCAAGGCCAGCCCTTGTTCTCCCTGGATGACACCACCCTGCTGCATCAGCAAGCAGTGGCCGAACAAGCAGTGGCCGTCGCGGATGCCGAACTGCTGGCCGCCCGCCAGGGAGCTTTCAACAGCAATGACAGCAAAGCCCAGTTGCCAATCCTGCAGAGTCGTGCCCAGCAGCGCCGGGCGGAGCTGGAAACGCTGCATGGCCAGTTGCAGCGCATGACGGTAATGGCACCGCGTGATGGAGTGGCGGTTTTCACCGACCCCAACGAATGGCTAGGCAAACCGGTAGTCACCGGTGAGCGTGTGCTGCAGCTGGCCAACCCGGAGCAACCGGCCATGCTGATCCAGCTGCCGGTTGCCGACGCCATCGAGCTATCGGTCGGCACGCCGGTCGTGCTTTACCTGACAGTACGCCCACTTAGCCCGCTCAGCGGCCACATCCTGGAAACCAGCTACCAGAGCACGCTCACCGCTGAGGGCATTCCCAGTTATCGTCTGCGGGCCAACGTGGACAAAGACGACAATGCACTGGCTCGCATTGGCCTCAAAGGCACCGCCAAGATCAAAGCTGGCTGGTCGGTTCTTGGCTACGAACTAGTACGACGACCACTCGCGGCCCTGCGCGAGTTCACCGGACTGTGATGGAACTGCCCGAATTTGCTCCACCGCTGCGCGAAGACCTGCGCATTCTGCACACCGCTGCTCACAAGGACGGCAGCCCCGCCTGGATCATCGAAGACCCTCTGCGCAACCGGCACTACCGTATCGGCTGGTTGGAGTTCGAGTTTCTCTCGCACTGGCAACTGGGCACGACCGAACTGCTGACTCACATTGCTGCCAACACGACACTGCAACCAGCAGCCGAACAGCTCGTCGACTTCATCGGTTTTCTCAAGAGTCATCATCTGTTGCGTTGCAGCCCCCAGGAAAGTCAGAACCTGGCCGGCCGCGACAAAGCCAGTCCCTGGCTGCAATGGCGCTGGTGGCTGCACAACTACCTGTTCTTCCGCATTCCCCTGATCCGCCCTCAGGTCCGCCTGGCCAAACTCGCACGCCAGCTTAACTGGCTGTTCAGCCCAATCACTCTCATCGTGGTTCTGGCGCTCACCCTTACCGGGCTGATTCTCACCTCGAGGCAGTGGGATGTGTTCAGCAACACCTTCTTCGAATCGCTGTCCATGGAGGGCTTGCTCGGTTTTGTCGGCGCGCTGATTGTCGCCAAGACACTGCATGAGCTGGGCCACGCCCTGGTGGCAACCCGACTTGGCGTACGAGTAGGACACATGGGCGTGGCGTTTCTGGTGTTATGGCCGATGCTCTACACCGACACCAGCGAATCATGGCGCCTGTCCAATCCGCGCCAGCGCCTGGCCATTGCAAGTGCCGGCATTCTCACCGAACTGATGATTGCCGGCCTGGCTACCCTGGGCTGGGCACTGACCCAACCCAGCCCCCTGGCCAAGGCATTCTTCTATCTGGCCACGACCAGCTGGATCCTCTCGCTGGCCCTCAATGCCAGCCCGTTCATGCGCTTTGACGGCTACTTCATTCTTTCTGACTGGCTGGACTTCCCCAATTTGCACGAACGCTCCGGCGCCATGGCCCGCACCTGGTTGCGTCGGCGGCTGCTGGGTTTGCGTGACGACTGGCCGGAACCGCTACCCAGGCGCCAGCGCAATGCCCTGATAACCTTCGCCCTTGCCACCTGGCTGTACCGGCTGGTGCTGTTCATCGGTATTGCACTGATGGTGTATTACCTGTTTTTCAAAGCCCTTGGGATACTGCTGTTCATCGTGGAAATCATCTGGTTCATCGCCCTGCCCTGCTGGCGTGAATTGAAAGTATGGGTCGCAAGACGGGCGGAATTGCCACGCAACTATCGCCGCCGCTACCTCCTGCTTGGCATGGGATTGCTGGTCATGCTGGCCATTCCCTTACCCGACAGAATCAGCGCCCCGGGCGTAGTCCATTCGGCACACGAATGGACCGCCTACGCACCGGTGGCCGCTCGCATCGATCTGCTCAGGCCGTCCGGCAGGGTTGCTCAGGGTGCCGAATTGGCTCGTCTTGAAGCCCCTGAACTGAAAGAGCGAGCGGCGGCAATTCAAGCTGACATCAAGGCGTACGACTCGAGGCTCGCCGGGATTTTCGAACAGCGCCTGGGGCTCCAGGAGCAAGCCGCAACCAGCCGGGCACTAGCCCAGGAACTGGCAAGGGCGCGGTCGGTCAGGGCCGAGCAGCAGCGTCTGCAGCTACTGGCCCCGTTCGCAGGCCAATGGCTGGATATCCCCGCCGATGTGCAGCCGGGAACCTGGGTCAATTCCCGGCAACCGCTGGGCATACTGATCGATTCGCGCAACTGGGTGGCTATTGCCTATGTCACTGAAAGTGAAATCGATCGTTTGGCCATCGGCAATCCAGGCTGTTTCTACCCTGAAGGGCAATGGCAGCGCCTGTGTGGGCGTGTGCAGAATATCGCCCCGAGCCCAGTCACACAGTTGAGCCGCGCTCAATTGGCAACCGTGCACGGCGGTCCGGTAAGCGTGGTACAGCGCAATAATCAGCTGATTCCGGAACAAGCCTTGTATGAAGTGCACCTGCAGCTGGATCAAGCGACCAACCATATACGTGAACAACGAGGCACAGTTCACCTGCACGGTGAGTGGCATAGCCGCTTGTACGATTGGCTGATCCTGGGCCTCAGCGTATTGATTCGAGAGAGCGGTTTCTAAGCACACACCATCCCCCTGCCCAAGCAGAAACACAGCTTGTAAAACATGCCTGCGCCGCCACCGCGACAATCGCAGTTATGCTTTGGTTCCCTTGGTTTTCAACAGATTCAAATGCCAGCCTTATCGGAACCTCCCAGTCGCTGCTTTCCACAGAAGGAAAGCCTGCAGAAACCACTGCCCTCCGCGGTAGATCGCTCGGCGCTGCCCCTTGGCAATCTGCTACCGGCACTGCTGACTCCGCTGGAGCATTTCCCGCGTATCGATCTCGACAGTACCCGCGCCGCCATGCGCACGGCGGTCATGCACAGCGCGCACAGTTACCTGCTGGTGTTCCGTAGCTCCGAAGAAGACTTCTCGCTGGGCTATGTTCACAGAACGCCCCTGGCCATCGAGCTGCTGACCGGCAACCGCGCCGATGTACAGCGCCTCGTCACCCTGACGCCCTACCTGCCCATCTTCATCAGCCTTGGCGAGGCCTTGCGCCTACTCGGCCGCAAGCAGGCCGAGCTGGGGATACTCTGTGATCTGCAGGGCACAGCCCTGGGTTGCTGCACACGCGAATGCCTGCAGCAGCTGGCGCCGGTAAGCGCTGGCCAGCAGTCATCCTGCTGAGTGCCCCGGGCAAGACATCGAATACCGAATCAATGAATAGGCAGTGCGCAGAAAACGCACTGGGAGAACAACAATGGAATTTTTCGCCCTGGCTTTGCTGATCGTCCTCAATGGCCTGTTCGCCATGTCGGAGATCGCGCTGGTCGCCGCCAGAAAAGCCCGGCTGATGAAGCTCGCGGCCGATGGTGACTCGTCGGCCGCCGTGGCACTGAAACTTGGCGAAGACCCGACCAAGTTTCTCTCGACCATCCAGATCGGCATAACCTCCATCGGTATCCTCAACGGTATCGTCGGTGAGGCCGTGCTGGCTGCACCTCTGGCGGAATGGCTGAAATCGCTTGGTGTCGACAGCGCCACGGCCAGCATCGGTGCTACCGCCGGCGTGGTAATCGTGATCACTTATGTTTCCATCGTGATCGGCGAACTGGTGCCCAAGCGCATCGGCCAGCTCAACCCGGAAGCCATCGCCCGCCTGGTTGCCCGGCCGATGGTGACCCTGTCCTTCCTGACCCGCCCGTTCGTGCTGCTGCTGTCCTGGTCGACCCACACCATTCTGCGCATCA
>JACCDZ010100970.1_pt1 | contig 18820 bp, 24 predicted proteins | sample 7449551 | NCBI WGS metagenome assembly JACCDZ01 (sample SAMN15323452, study PRJNA562643) | freshwater metagenome | isolation source: river surface water | place: USA:Blue River Watershed | collected 2017-08-18
CCGGGATGGACGAACCTCTGGTGTGTCAGTTGTTCCGCCAGGAGCACCGCTGATTAGCTACGTTCGGGAAAGATAACCGCTGAAAGCATCTAAGCGGGAAGCTTGCTTCAAGATGAGAATTCCATGGCTTAGGCCGAGAGACTCGCAGCTAGATTACTGCGTTGATAGGCTGGATGTGGAAGTGGGGACTAAAGACCCATGGAGCTGACCAGTACTAATAAGTCGATTACTTGATAACTTTTTGCTTGCGTCCACTATGTGGTTCCCGAGGTATGGGAACCAAAAAATCACACTTCAATGTGTGCTTTCGAAACATAACTCAATAGTGTTTCGGCGGCCATAGCGGAGGGGAAACGCCTGGTTACATTCCGAACCCAGAAGCTAAGACCTCCTGCGCCGATGGTACTGCAAGGGTGACCTTGTGGGAGAGTAGGACACCGCCGGACTTAATTTAACAAAATGGCCACCTTTCGAGGTGGCCATTTTGGTTTAACTTTCATTTGTCGAGTAGATAGATGTTGGTTTATCAGGCATTTGTAGAATGCTTACAGGAGATAAATATGCGTGAACGTGATTCGGGACAAGGTTCTGGCCGAGGAGGCCGGGATCGTCGTCAGGATGCACCGAGTGGTCGTGGCAGCAGACCAAACTCAGGGGGTTCACGCCCAGCTTGGCAGGAGCGCGTAGCCAGACCAATTGACTACGACAAACCAAAGAGCCCGCCGATTCCAGACGAGATCACCGAAAAGGATCTTGAACTTGGCATTCGTGTGCAGCTGAAGACTCTTACACCTGAAAATGCCGAAAAGGTAGCCCGCCACTTGGCGATGGTTAGCATTTTGCACGACCAGGACCCAGAACTTGCTCATCGGCACGCACTCGCTGCTGCCGAGCGAGCCGGACGCATCGGTATGGTTCGCGAGACCGTTGGTGTAACTGCCTACGGCATCGGTGATTTTGCACTTGCCCTTCGAGAATTACTTACTTACCGCCGAATTTCTGGCTCGAACGATCAAGTTCCTCTGATGGTGGACTGCGAACGTGGCCTTGGTCGTCCTGAACGCGGGCTGGAGTTGGGTCGCGAGGTTGATCGAACCAAACTGTCGCCCGAAGTGCGGGTTAACCTAGCGATTGTGATGTCTGGCGCCCGTCTTGATCTTGGGCAAAATGAGCTGGCGCTTGCAGAACTTCAGATTCCCGAGCTGAACCCAGAAAAAGTCTTTGACTACTCAGCACCACTTTTCCACGCCTACGCCGAGACCCTATCGGTCTTGGGGCGTGATGAAGAATCTAAACGTTGGCGCAGGTTGGCCGAGCGTGCCGAACAGGCATATTCTGGTTACAGTTCCCCGGAGGATGAAGTTTTCTCTGTGCTTGAAGAAATTGAAATTCCAGAATTTGTAGAGAAGCCAGTAGAGCGCGAAGCATGGAAGCGAGAGGCGAGAGATGACCGATAAAGCAAAGGACCAATCAGAAGCCAAGGTGGCAAAACCTGATGCTGAGAAACCAGCGGCAAAAGACCAGGCGGCCCCCGAGTCTGCCGAAAAGAAGAGACCTTCGCTTGATGAGATTCGCAAATCTCGCAACACTTTTGGCGGTGGCGGTGCATTTGGCGGCGGAAAAATCGGTGGTGGAAACAGTCGTGGTAAGGGTGGCGGCTTGAGTCGTCCGGGCGGAAGCGCGCGCGGTCGCTAAGGCGAACGTAGTTTTTGTTCACCCAAGATCTGATACCTACGCGATTAATACGTGATGAATTGAATCTTCTGACTATGTTTGGCAAAAAGAGCGCGACCGTTTGGGGCAAGTACGACACTGTGCTTTGCGACCTGGATGGCGTGATCTATGAGGGAACCGATGCGATAGTTGACTCGGTTGAGACCATCAACACCTTTATTTCGCAGGGAATCCCGGTTGGTTACGTGACAAACAATTCATCTCGCAAGCCAGAAACAATCACAGATCAGCTTGCCGGTTTTGGAATTCACACCGCACCAGAAAACGTGATTGGTTCTGCCAAGACTGGCGTGGATATTTTGGCAACCTTAATTCCGGCCGGGTCAAAAGTTTTGGTGGTTGGCGGCGAAGGCTTGCGTTCACGTGTGGTTGAAGCTGGTTTTGAACTCGTTAAGAGCTCGGACGACAAGCCGGCCGGTGTAATTCAGGGTTTTGACCCAACCGTTGCTTGGACCGATTTGGCCGAGGCATCGTACTCGATTGCCAACGGCGCCAAGTGGGTGGCGACCAACCAGGATTGGACCATTCCTCGCGAAAAGGGCATTGCACCAGGAAACGGAACTTTGGTGTCGGCGGTGCACACCGCCGTAGGTCAGCTGCCAATCGTAGCTGGCAAACCTGAACCGGCGATTTTTAAAACTGCTGTCGAGCACTTTGGTGCCAAGCAGGCGATTTTCGTTGGTGACCGGATCGACACCGATATCCGCGGTGCAAATCGCGCGGAGATTGCATCGGTGTTGGTAATGACTGGAATCAGCACTCGCAAGGAAGTTTTGGGTGTAAAAAAGGAAGATCGCCCAACTTTTATCATCGAGACAATGGCCGAATTGCTTGTCGACTATGACCAGCCTAAGAAGACCAAGCACGGATACTCGTGCAAGGGAACCGAGGTTGAATTGCTCGGTAAGAAGGTGATGGTAACTCAGGGCGACCCAAAGAGTATCAGTGCGTTGCGGGCTGCTTGCGCAGTTATTTACAACTCAGAAACCCCAATATATGCGCTGGATGTAGAACCAGCGCTTTACGAATAGGCTTAAGGCATGTCTGAAGATCTAACCCAGCAGGTAAAAGAAGAAGTAGCTCGAGTTTCGGCCTTGCCGCTTGAGGAGCAGCCGGCAGCATTTGCGGCGATTCGTGACCAGCTTGAGCGCACCTTGAATTCAGACGAGGACAGCTCTTCTTCACGCCAGGGCGAATAAGTGCGCATTGACGCAATCACGATTTTTCCGGACTACTTTAAGGCTCTGGATTTATCGCTGCTAGGCAAGGCTCGCGAAAAGAACCTGATTGATCTTCACGTTCGTGACCTTCGTGACTTCACCTTTGACAAACACAAGACCGTTGACGACAGCCCCTACGGTGGTGGTGCCGGAATGCTAATGAAGCCAGAACCCTGGGGATTGGCTTTTGATGAGATTCTTCCGGAAGACGGCGATTGCACCGTAATTTTCACATCACCTGCTGGTGAACAATTCAAGCAGGCAACCGCGCACGAGCTTGCATCGGCCCAGCATCTGGTTTTTGCTTGTGGTCGCTACGAGGGGATTGATCAGCGAGTGGTTGATTACGCGCAAACTAAGGCCAAGGTGCGATTGATCAGTCTTGGTGATTATGTTTTGAATGGTGGCGAAGTTGCCGCGCTGGCGATGATTGAGGCAATTGCCCGTTTGATTCCCGGAGTGATCGGGAATGCCGAGAGCTTGATCGAGGAATCACACTCTGATGGTTTGCTGGAGTATCCCAGTTACACCAAGCCTGCCTCTTGGCGAGGCTTTGATGTTCCAGAGGTTTTGACCAGCGGAAACCATGCGGCAATTGCCGCTTGGCGACGCGAACAGCAAATCGAGCGCACCAAGCGAGTGCGCCCGGATCTGCTATCCGAATAAAACTCTTCCAAAACCCAGATAAATACTGGGTTTCCAGCCTGTTGGCTTGTAGCACAGGTTGCTCACATCGGTGTTCGACAGGTAAACTAAACAGGTTATTCGCCTTAGATGCTCTGCCGCAGGGGAGTTAGGCAAATGAATGACAAAACATCAATTACTTACCCGTTGTTGACCTGCGCGCAGTAACAGAAGGCGATACAAAAATGCACATTCTTGACTCAGTAGACGCAGCGTCTCTTCGCTCAGACATTCCTGAGTTCCGCGTTGGTGACACAGTGAACGTTCACGTAAACATCATCGAAGGTAACCGCAGCCGTGTTCAGGTTTTCAAGGGAATCGTTATTCGTCGTTCAGGCGAATCAGTTCGTGAAACCTTCACCGTTCGCAAGATTTCATTCCAGGTTGGTGTTGAGCGTACTTTCCCAGTCCACTCACCAGTAATCGAGAAGATCGAAGTTGTAACCCGTGGTGCCGTTCGCCGCGCGAAGCTTTACTTCCTACGCGATCTTCGTGGCAAGAAGGCAAAGATTCAGGAAAAGCGCGACAACGCTTAAATCTGGTTAGAAATCCAGTTTTAGCATCTAGCCTTAATACATGACAGACCTAGGGCAGTTTCCAAGCCCAACAAGAAAAGCACCACGCCGCCGCAGCAAATGGCGCAGATTTAGAAAAAACATTTTCGTTTCTTTCTTCATAGATCTGCTGGTAATTGCCGGTACCGCGTTGGTGCTTTCTCTTTTAATAAAGACATTTTTGATTCGGTCATTCTTTATTCCTTCGGGTTCAATGCTCGAAACGCTGCAGATTGATGATCGGATTATCGTGAATCAACTGGTGCCAGATCTCGTTCCGCTTGAGCGCGGTGACGTAGTGGTTTTTAAAGATCCAGGTGGTTGGCTTGGTACTGCAGACGAGACGCAGCTTGATCCAATTACCGCGGCGTCTGACTGGTTACTCTCGGCATTTGGCATCACCGCACCGGACAGTAGTCAACATCTCGTTAAGCGAGTCATCGGTGTTGGTGGCGACCGTGTGATCTGTTGTGATGCAGATGGAAAAATCACCATCAACGGGGTTGCAATAACTGAAAGATATTTGGGAGCAGATAAAAATCCCTCCGATATTGATTTTGACGTGACCGTTCCAGCAAATTCATTTTGGGTAATGGGCGACAACCGTGACGGTTCGGCCGATTCCAGATTCCATACCGATTTACCAAGCAAGGGATTTGTTTCAAAAGAGTTCGTGGTTGGACGCGCGTTTATGGTGTCCTGGCCATTCAGCAACTTCACTTGGTTAGATAACTATCCAGATGTCTTCAAAAACATTCCCAAGCCTTAACCTCGAGCAAGAGTTGTGGGCTGCGGGAGCCCGTTTCGTTATCGGTATGGATGAAGTAGGGCGTGGCGCAATCGCCGGACCGGTGGCCGTGGGAGTTGCCTTACTTGACCGCCAAGATGCCCGAGCTAAAACCAGCTGGCCAGACAAGCTCTGCGATTCAAAATTAATAAGTGAAAAAGTGCGCAATGAAATTGTGGGGCCCGTCACAGAATGGGTCTCAGCTTCGGCCGTTGGAATGGTCTCAGCCGCAGAAATTGATGACCGTGGAATTGTGGCAGCCCTTGCCCAGGCAGGGTCAGGGGCCCTCGCTCAAATCCTTGAGAATCAGGAACTGCGTACACAAATAATCCGTGACGGTGCTGTGATTATTCTTGATGGCTCGCACAACTGGCTGGGGCCTAAAGCAAGTGGAATAGATGTAATGGTGCGAACCAAGGCTGACCGCGACTGTGTTTCAGTTGCAGCGGCATCTGTGATTGCCAAAGTTGCGCGGGACAACCTGATGATCGAACTAGGTAAGCGAATTACAGGATACGAGCTTGAGGGGCATAAGGGCTATGCCTCTGCCGCCCACATTGCAGCGGTCCGCAACCTTGGGCCGAGCAGCGAGCACCGGGTGACTTGGCTAGGTAAGATTTTGGCCGACGAATCCACAACCAACGCGGTTTCGGATTAGTTGGTCGGCCTAGGGGAATAGACTTTCAGCAATGGATGAGAACGAATTCGAGGACTACGACAGAGAGGCCGAACTGGCCCTTTATCGCGAGTATCGCGACGTCGTGGGAACCTTCAAATATGTAATTGAGACTGAGCGCCGTTTTTACTTGGCCAATGAGGTCGAGATGCAGCGGATTGATACGGTCAACGACTTTTATTTTGAACTGAACATGAAGGATGTTTGGGTTTGGGACATCTACCGCACCGATAGATTCGTGCAGAGCGTTCGAGTGTTGACCTTCAAGGATGTCAATGTTGAAGAGTTAACTGGGGCCAGCTTCAACCTGCCTAAGGAATTCGCAGTCGGCGAGTAGCTACTTCTCCACAGATTCAGCCACCGCATCGAAGATTGGCAACAGTCATTAGATGCTATCTGCATGGCGCAAAATCAAATTGTTGGAAAATACGGTGAAGACCTTGCTGAGCAGTACCTTCGTGATCGCGGCTACCAAATTGTTGACCGAAACTGGCGTTGTGCTTCAGGTGAGATTGATTTAGTAGCCAGTCATCATGGGCGATACATATTTGTAGAGGTCAAAACTAGAAATGGATCAGGATTTGGCCACCCGTTCGAGGCAATTACGGCGCAAAAAGTTGCAAGGATGCGAAGGTTGGTATCGCAGTGGTGTCTCGCAAATCAAAAATCCGGCGTCGACGTGCGACTTGATGCAATTGCTGTTCTTATCAGTGGCGGACGAGTAGCCGTTGAGCACCTCAAGCAGGTTTTCTGATGCCCGGCAAAAAAATGTTGGCCAAGGCCTATGCCATCAGTTTGATGGGCCTGGCCGGAACTGTTGTAGAGGTTGAGTCAGAGATTTCCAGCACACTGCCGGGATTCATCTTGGTTGGTCTTCCGGACGCCTCACTAAGTGAGGCAAAGGATCGGGTCAGGGCTGCGATTCAAAACTCCAGTTTGAAAATGCCAGATCGCAGGGTCACCGTCAATCTGTCTCCCGCGTCGGTGCGGAAACAGGGTTCTAGCTTTGACCTAGCAATTGCCGTGAGCGTGATGGCTGCGGCCGGGAGCCTTAGGGCCGACTCAGTTTCCCAGTGGATTCACATAGGTGAGCTTGGGTTGGATGGTTCGGTACGTCGAGTAGCGGGTATCCTTCCGGCGTTGCTGGTTGCGAAGGCTGCGGGAATTGAAAATGCAGTTGTGCCATCTTCCAACTTTGCCGAGGCGAGCCTGGTTGATGGCATGAACATAGTTCCGGTGGATCATTTTCTGCAGGTAGCGCAGATGCACGGTTCCATAGCTGTTGGTGATGTTGATGCAATTCCCAAAATGTTGCCTAGAACCCCTGAGCAAAGTGACGAATTGAAAGACCCAAATAATTTTGTGAATCTAGACATTGCGGATGTGCTTGGGCAGGAAGAAGCCATTGAAGCCCTAGTTGTGGCTGCAGCCGGGGGTCATCACCTGTTGATGGTTGGCCCACCGGGTGCGGGAAAAACCATGATGGCTGAGCGGCTGCCTAGTCTTTTGCCGGACCTGAAACTAGATCAGGCATTAGAGACAACCGCAGTGGTTTCTATTGCTGGCAATCGAAGAATTTCCGAAGGTTCGCTACTATTTCGTCCGCCGTTCGAGGCCCCGCATCACACAGCATCGGTTTCGTCGTTGGTAGGCGGCGGCCTTGGCATGCCAAGACCCGGTGTTATTTCTCTGGCAAATCATGGTGTCCTGTTTTTAGATGAAGCTCCCGAATTTCAAAAACCGGTACTGGAAGCTTTGCGGCAGCCACTTGAATCGGGTGAGGTGGTAATAAATCGTTCCGCCGGTACAGCAAAGTTTCCGGCTAGGTTCCAACTCGTCTTGGCGGCTAATCCTTGCCCCTGTGGGTACGCAATTGGATCAGGAAAATCCTGCCGTTGTTCCGAGCAGCAGCGACAAAAGTATCTTGCTAAATTGTCTGGCCCGCTATTAGATCGCGTAGATATTCGACTCCAAATTGAATCGGTTAGCCCAGCACAAATGGCAATTGCGCGAAACAAGGCCAGTGGTGCAACCACCGGGTCGCGACAACTGCGCGATTGCGTGGCGATTGCTCGCCAGCGCGCAGAAGCACGGCTTGCAAGCACACCGTGGCGAACTAACTCTCAGGTTCCTGGTTCGTACCTTCGTAAACACTTTCCTTTATCTACATCTGTCAGCGAAAGGCTAGAGAAGGCATTGGATCATGGCCGAATAAGTATGCGCGGCTACGATCGTTGCCTTCGAGTGGCTTGGTCAGTAGCCGATTTGGCGGGGCGTGATTTACCGAATGAGTTCGACATCGCAAAAGCAATTTTCCTTCGGGGCAGTGATGATCTGGCAGGAGTGAACAATGGCTGAATTAAGAATATCTGAGCAAGAGTTGCATGCTTTGCTTCCTAACGTTGTTGAAGATGAATTAGAGGATAAGTTTTCGCGAAGTGCCTGGAGCGTGATTTGTGAGCCGGGTGACGGATTTGCTGGTTTTTTGATTTCCATGATGGGAGCTTCGGCAGCTTTGGAAGCCGAGATTAATGGGCTCTCTAGTAGGCAACTTAAGCAGAATCTAATTTCGCTCGGCTTTGCTCCGGATAATTTAGATTCGTTTGGTGTCTTTGAGAAATTACATGCTGAGGCACGGGAGCGGTGGCGTCCAAGGTTGAATCTGGAACTAATTCGAACTGCACTATTCAAAATCACTAAAGTAGGTGGTTTTGTGATGACTCCGTCGGACCCGGACTGGCCGGAGCAATTAGGTGATTTAGAAAACCATGCTCCGTTTGCACTTTGGGTTAGGGGCAGTGGCGCGGCACTTCGCAAACTCGAACATTCAATTTCAATCGTTGGATCACGAGGCGCCACAAAATATGGTGAATTTGCAACTGACTCAATGGTGTCAGCACTGGTGCCAAAGGGGTTCTCAATAGTTTCCGGCGGAGCCTACGGAATCGATGGAATGGCTCATCGATCCACGCTTGCGCTAAAAGGCAACACCGTTGCGGTAATGGCTGGCGGGCTCGACCGGTTCTATCCAACGGGAAACAGCGATCTGCTGAGGCGAATCTCGCAGACCGGTGCGGTAATTAGCGAGGTTCCGCCCGGCACGGTACCCAGCAAATGGAGATTCTTACAAAGAAATAGATTAATTTCGGCTCTAGGGCAAAGTACCTTGGTGATTGAAGCCAACTGGCGATCAGGGGCACTAAACACTGTGTCGCATTCCGAACGATTAGAGCGACCGATTTACGCCGTGCCTGGCCCAATAACCTCACCCAAGTCGGCCGGCACGAATAAATTGATTGCCGAAGAACGCGCCAAATTGGTAGTTGACGGTGATGACCTACTTGAGCGATTGGGTGAGACGATTCGAATCACCAGCCAATCGGAACTTGACGGGCTGGGTGCAATCGAAAAACGAGTTTTTGACGCAATTGGTTTTGACGTCTTGGAAATCGCAGAGATTTGCAGTTCAGCAGGCCTCACTCGAGACGAAGCCAGATTTGGGCTTTCCAGTTTGGAATTAGATGGTTTGGTGCTGAGGCGTGCCAACACCTGGACCAAAAGCCAAACTAAAGTTTGATATGTGAGCACAAGTTTTGCAGAGGCGATTGTTGGGTTCGAAACGCACCTAGACGCCGGTCGCGGATACTCTGCAAACACTGTGAAGGCTTACCTAATCGATGTGCAAGACCTTGCCGCTTATCTTGAGAAACAGAAGCTTTCCAATCTTGAGGATCTTGAGTTGGAACATATCCGGGATTGGCTTTGGCAAGTCACCCAAAAGGGCGCCACAAAGGCAACCGTTGCAAGAAAGAGTGCGGCAGTCCGGTCTTTTACCGCATGGGCCCTAAAGAGTGGATTAACTAATTCTGACCCAGGCTTGCGACTGCGGTCTCCGAAGGCTAGCCGCACGCTACCCAAGGTGGTCTCGCGAGAGAGCCTTGCCATGGTTTTTGATGTCCTTCAAGAAAAAGCCACCGCGGACAATCCGCAAGGGGTGCGGGATCTGCTTGCAGTTGAACTTCTTTACGCCAGCGGCGCGCGTGTGAGCGAACTAGTTGGATTAGATCTGGAAAGTATCGACTACAGCCGGAACATAATGCGTGTGATGGGCAAGGGGTCAAAGCAACGAATGATTCCTTTTGGCCAGCCTGCACGAGATGCTCTGGATACCTGGATTCGAATCTCTCGGCCAATGCTGGCGAACGAAAAGAGTGGCCGAGCCCTGATTCTCAATTCGCGCGGCCAAAGAATCGGTGTGCGTCAGATTTACAGTTTGGTTGCGAATATCTTGGAAGCAACGCCAACCGGTTCCGCAGGCCCCCACTCTCTGAGGCACAGCGCGGCTACTCACTTATTGGATGGCGGTGCGGACTTGAGGGCCGTCCAGGAATTGCTTGGCCACGCGAGCCTAGGAACAACCCAGATTTACACCCATGTTTCGATTGAGCGGCTTCGCGATGGTTACAAAAATGCCCACCCTAGGGCCTAGGCAGTAGCCTGCTTGGGTTGAGGCCTCCGATAAAAATCAGCGGTGAGAGATAGGCCCCAGCACTTCTAAGTGAAAAATGCATACACTGAGCTCCCGGGCAGTGGTTCAAATAACTAAAGTTGCCCTGGCAAACCTGTGCCACCGCTTGACCAGCAAAAACTCTCTCGCCGCGAGCAAGATCCGTGCAGACCGGCTCAAATTCCGTCAGGTAGCCACCATCGTGCAACAGGGATAACAAGGGCCGATTTGCCACTCGGCCAGAAAACCAAACCTGCCCGTCCGCGGGTGCCAGTACTGCTTGTCCATCTGAGACCAGATAGTCAACCCCACGATGGCCGGCTGAGTAGTCGCTATTGGGCTGTCGATACTGATTTACCAGGCGGATCGGTGCTTCAAGTGGTGGATTCCAGATGCCGACTGGTAGCTGATTTGCCGCCAGAGCTGAGGCCTGGACCCAGACAATCAACCCGATAGCCATCAGGCTGATTAGGGTCGTACTTCGCCGTAAATTTCGCATGGCATTAGGTTGATGTATTGCATTCGGGGCCAGTTAAACATTGGAAAAACGGTGGATAACCCCGATATCCCGCTGCTAGACTGTGAGGTAGCGGCAAGCTCGCGAAATCCCCAATTCTGAGGCCTTCAAAAGCATGCCGACTTCGCGTGTCGAATCAGATTTACCTTTCACTCAGTCCAAAGCAATTTGGCGAAAGGGATCCGGCACCAGGTGTGTCAATCAACCGATTGAAACAGTAAAACTGAGTGGCGCCTTCGCGCGCCAAAAAGGAGACACTGCTCATGGCAGTAGTAACAATCCGCCAGCTGCTTGACAGCGGCGTGCACTTCGGGCACCAGACCCGTCGTTGGAACCCAAAGATGCGTCGTTTCATTCTGACTGACCGTTCAGGCATCTACATCATTGACCTTCAGCAGTCACTTGCTTTGATCGACAAAGCGTATGACTTCGTAAAGGAGACTGTTGCTCACGGCGGCAGCATACTTTTTGTTGGTACCAAGAAGCAGGCTCAGGAGTCAATCGCGACTGAAGCACTTCGAGTAGGTCAGCCATACATTAACCAGCGCTGGTTGGGTGGTCTATTGACCAACTTCCAGACAATCCAGAAGCGTCTTTCACGCCTAAAGGAACTAGAAGTTATGGACTTCACCGGTAAGACCAAGACTGGTCTAACCAAGAAGGAACTTCTGATTCTTCGCCGTGAAAAAGACAAGCTAGAGAAGGCACTGGGCGGTATCCGCAACATCACCAAGACTCCATCAGCGATCTGGGTTGTAGACACCAACAAGGAGCACCTAGCAATTACCGAAGCTAAGAAGCTTGGTATTCCCGTAATCGGTATCTTGGACACCAACTGTGACCCAGATGAAGTAACTATCGGTATTCCTGGAAACGACGACGCTATTCGTTCAGTTCAGCTGCTAACCCGCGTTATCGCAGATGCAGTTGCTGAGGGTCTGATTGCACGTCACTCAAAGCCAGAAGCGGCAGCTGAGCCTCTAGCTGAGTGGGAGCGCGAGCTTCTTGAGCAGGGCAGTGCTACTGGTGAAACCAGTGCAGCAGCGGAAACCGCACCAGCAGCAGAGGCTGCAGTAGAGGAAGCAAAGTAAACATGGCAAACTACACAGCTCAAGATGTAAAGGCCCTGCGCGAGCGCAGCGGCGCTGGAATGATGGACTGCAAGTCAGCCCTTGATGAGGCTGATGGCAACCTAGACAAGGCGATGGAAGTTCTTCGCCTAAAGGGACTGAAGGGTGTTACCAAGCGCGAAGGCCGCACAACCAGCAATGGTTTGATCGTGGCTCGCGTAAACGGCGGCACTGGTTACCTAATCGAACTTGCTTGTGAGACTGACTTCGTGGCTAAGGCAGCAAAGTTTATTGAGCTTGCTGACAAGGTTGCCGATGCAATCGCTGCAGCGGGAGCCACAACTCTAGAGGCGGCTCTTGCAGCTGACCTAGGTGGCAAGAGCGTTCAGGATGCAATCAACGACGAAGCGGCAATCATGGGCGAAAAGGTTGAACTCCGCAAGGTTGGTTCACTAAAGGACGCAGCTGTTGACGCTTACATGCACCGCACCAGCAAGGACCTACCACCGCAGGTTGGTGTTTTGGTTGCTTACTCTGGTTCCGATGCAGAAACCGCTCACGACGTTGCTGTGCACATCGCAGCATTCTCACCAAGCGTTCTAAAGCGCGAAGATGTGGATGCAGACGTTGTTGCAACTGAGCGTCGAATTGCAGAAGAGACCGCACGCAACGAAGGCAAGCCAGAGGCTGCGCTTTCAAAGATCGTTGAGGGTCGCGTGACCGGCTTCTTCAAAGAGAACGTGTTGCTGGAGCAGGACTTCGCGAAGGACACCAAGCAGACCGTATCTAAGGTGCTTGAGAACGCAGGCGTGACAGTTTCAGGTTTCCTACGCTTCCGCGTGGGGGCCTAAGCTCAAATTTGAGAAAGGCTCGGCCGTTTTCGGCCGGGCCTTTTTTGCTGCCACGCCTAGGATAGAAGCAGTGTCCAGGGACTATTCAGGAGGATCCAAGTGCCACAAAAAAAGCGCCGTGTATTGCTAAAACTTTCGGGTGAAGCATTCGGTGGAGGCACCCTGGGTGTCAATCCTGACATCGTTGCCGAAATGGCGAAAGAAATTGCCGAGGGCGCAAAACACGCAGAGGTCGCTATCGTTGTGGGCGGCGGAAACTTCTTTAGAGGTGCCGAACTGTCACAGCGCGGCATGGAGCGATCACGCGCCGACTATATGGGCATGTTGGGCACTGTGATGAATGCACTAGCCCTTCAAGACTTTTTAGAGCAAGCAGGTGTTGACGTTCGTGTGCAGTCAGCAATCACCATGTCGCAGGTAACGGAGACCTACATTCCTTTGCGCGCGATTCGTCACCTTGAAAAGGGACGCGTTGTAATTTTTGGAGCCGGTGCCGGTTTGCCTTATTTCTCAACCGATACAGTCTCGGCCCAGCGTGCTCTGGAAATAAAAGCCGACGAGGTCCTTGTTGCGAAAAACGGGGTAGATGGTGTTTACACCGCAGATCCTAAGAAAGACCCAACAGCGACGAAGTTGGAAACAATCACTTATCAGGATGCACTGATTCAAGGCCTAAAAGTGGTGGACTCAACAGCTTTCAGCCTATGCATGGACAACAAGATGCCTATGCGCGTCTTTGGCATGCAGGGCAAGGGTAACATCACTGATGCCATCAAGGGAAAGAAAATCGGTACCTTCGTTACCGCCTAAATTTTTTAGCAAACAGGAGAACAAGAATGATTTCAGGAATTATTGCGACCGCTGAAGAGAAGATGGCAAAGGCAGTTGAGTCTGCTAAGGAAGATTTTGCAGGTGTCCGCACCGGCCGTGCTAATCCTCAGCTATTTCAGAAAGTCATGGTTGATTACTATGGCACCCCAACTCCGCTTGGGCAGTTGGGCCAACTTGCAAACCCTGAAGCACGCACGATAGTGATTACCCCTTATGACAAAGGTGCGTTGAAGGCCATCGAGGCGGCATTGCGCGATATGCCGAATTTGGATGCAAACCCACAAAATGACGGAAACCTAATTCGGGTATCCTTGCCGGACCTCACCGAAGAACGTCGTAAAGAGTATGTAAAACTCGTCAAGGCCAAAGCAGAGGATCACCGAGTTGTGGTGCGCAATTTGCGTCGCAAGGGAAACGATGATTTGGCTGCTCTGAAAAAAGATGGCGAGGCGGGCGATGACGACATTGCGCGCGCAGAAAAAGAGCTGGACGCCTTAACTAAGTCACACGTTGATGCAATTGACGAAGCGCTGAAGCGCAAAGAAGCAGAACTACTAGAGGTCTAATTGTCAACACCAGTAACCGGCGGGCGCAGTCTTTCTAAGTCTGTTGCCGTTGGGATTCTGCTCGGAGTAGTTTTTCTGCTGTCGGTTCTTATTTATAAAGAATTGTTTATGGTTTTGGCAGCAGCCGCCGCTGGTGCTGGCGCGTGGGAACTTTCCTCGGCATTGAGGCTCAAGGGCTGGTACGTACCAAGAGTGCCTGCGGTGGTTGGCTCGGTGCTAATCATGCCTGCAGCCTTTTATGGTGGAGCAGAATTACAGTGGCTCGTGTCACTAAGCATCGTTGCAGCCTTGATTCTGTGGCGAACCGTGCATTTGCTTTGGGAAGCACGCGAAGCGCCAAGGCAGGCGATTGCGCACACATTGCGAGACTTTGCCGCCGCAGCCTTTGTGGTGATTTATCTACCTCTCATGACCAGCTTCACCATGTTGCTGTTGCGCAGACCGGATGGAGCGGAATGGATTATCACCTTCGTGGTGACCGTTTCTCTAATCGATACCGCCGGATACCTGGTGGGTAGAAAGTTAGGCCGCCACAAGCTAGCGCCCGGAGTTAGCCCAAAGAAAACCTGGGAGGGGCTAGTCGCATCAATTTCGGCCGGTGTAATTTCTGCCGTGGTATTCACTCAGATTTTCTGGGGCTTTGATTGGTGGCTTGGTCTAGTTCTCGCCGCAGTGCTATTACTAGCAGCTGTGTTCGGCGATCTAGCTGAGTCTCTGATTAAGCGAGACCTTGGCGTAAAAGACATGAGCAGCCTGCTGCCTGGCCATGGCGGCATCATGGATCGGCTAGATTCAATTTTGCCTTCGGCTTTGATCACCTACCTTTTCGCGCAAATCTTTCTGCCGCTTTAGACTTAGCCCGTGAGTTATTCCTTTCCGGCGGCTGCCCCAAATGAGCCTGGCTATGACAAAAATCAAGTCGACAGCTTTATTAATCACGCAAGGGCTCAGTATTCTGATCCGTCCCTAGAGGTAGTCACTTCAAATCAGCTGAGAAATACCGAATTTGATTTGGTGCACGGCGGATATGACATAACCTCTGTTGACACTGCGATGGATCGTCTTGAGGACGCATTTTCGGCAAGAGAAATTCAGCGACAGAAACAACAGCGTGGTGATGGAGCCGTACAAGATCGGCTTGAGCGTGTCAAAGAAATCGTGGTTGGTCGAATCTTGAGGCCGAAACGAAAGAGATTTTCAAACGTGGGTTATCTGCTTCGTGGTTACGATCGCAAGCAGGTTGATACCCTATGCGACCAGGTTTCCGTGCATTTGGCTTCAGGTACTCCACTGCAACTAAATACGGTGCGTAGGGCAATCTTTAAGGCTAAACGCGGCGGATATGTTGAGAGCCAGGTAGATGCCTTCATTGATCGGGTTGTCGAGATTTTGCAGATTGAGAAAAATCGCTAAGCACCGTCTAGTTGCACTTTCAATAATCTTTGCGAGTGCCAGCGCTAGCCTTGCCTTTATCGACACGGCTTTAGCGGCAACCGATACAACCGCCATTGCAGCGGTAGAAAAACTCCAGGTCAAGGGCAAGGCGCCCAAGACTGGTTACGAACGCAGCCTGTTCAGCGACGGCTGGGGAGACATAGGGTCTTGCGACGCCCGGAATTTTATTCTTAGACGTGATTTGAAGTCAGTCACTTTAAGAGATTCCTGCAAGGTTGACACCGGAACTCTGAAGGATCCGTACACCGGTAAAATTATCAGATTCAAATATGGAGTGGGAACTTCTAGTGCTGTGCAGATTGACCACGTGGTTGCACTAAGTGATGCCTGGCAAAAGGGCGCGCAGCAACATAGCGCAGCCAAGCGGTACGCGTTCTACAACGACCCGCTGAACCTGCTTGCTGTAGATGGACCAACCAACGCCAGTAAAGGGGACAGCGATGCATCCGCCTGGCTACCGCCAAACAAGGGGTATCGGTGTTCGTACATCGCTCGGCAAGTTGCCGTCAAACTTAAATACAAGATTTGGGTGATTGAGGCGGAAAAAGCGGCCATGAAAAGGGTCCTGAGTGCCTGTCCGAGCCAAAAGTTGCCAATTCGCTAGCTATGGCGCATCAATCTAGCCCAAGGTAAACTGGAGTTTTGCGGGCGATTTCTAGCCCGAAATGAAGGGCAGTTATGGGTAGATACGAGGCTGAAAGAACATCTCTTTCGCACCGGCTAGCCGGCGGCATCGACCAAGCCCTCGCTAAGACACCCTTTACCAGGCCCAAATTGCCGCGTCTGAAGCGCCATGCAACCAGGCCACTCTGGGGGTTTGTTTTCTCCGTAGGATTCCTGTTGGTAAGTATCGTAGATCCTTACTCCGGCACCATGGCAAGCGCAAGCACTATGCAGGTATATGACTTCGAGGGTGGGTCCCCGGAGCAGACCTACGGCTATGCAAGTACCCAAAAAATCTCATACTCTCGAGGTGGATTTAACATCGTGACCGGTGATGATGCCGCGGCTATGTTCGTTGAGGCGGCCGGTGCCCCTGAATCCGGTACAGCAAAGGCCTATGCGCTGGAGTTGCTGATGTCAATGAAATACGGCGACGACCAGTATTCATGCCTGGTCAAGTTGTGGGAACGTGAGTCAAACTGGCGTCACACAGCTCGAAATAAATCTTCTGGAGCCTACGGTATTCCTCAGTCTCTTCCTGCTACAAAGATGGCTACCGAGGGGCCCGATTACCTCACCAACCCTGAGACTCAAATTCGCTGGGGTGTGAAATACATCAAGGGTCGCTACGGTTCGCCTTGCGGAGCCTTGGCTCACTCCGACAAACTTGGCTGGTACTAATGCCGCGAAACAATCGCGCAAAACGCACCAAGCGATCAGCAGAGCCTGAAGAACTAGATTTATCTTCACTGAGAATGGGAATTCGCAGGACGGAGATTAAGCGTGGGGTGGAGTACACGACTCAAACCAGCATCGGTGCGAATGCGGAAGAAGACAAATCGTGGATTTGTCCACATTGCAATTTGCAAATTTCAAAGGGACTCAGTCACATTGTTGCCTGGGATTCGGTGCGCGGCGTTGAAACTCGCAGGCATTTTCACAACGCCTGTTGGAAATCCTTTCAAGGGCAACTGCTTTGAGCGCAGAAATCTCGATTAGGTCCAGTGTTGAGCTTCCGGTGCAGCGCGAGGCCATTGATTTGCATACTGCTGATGGACTGAAACTAGTTGGTGAACTGGCAACACCAATTGGAAAACCACCGGTTGCAACACTGATTACCCTGCATCCCTTGCCTACACATGGTGGTTTCATGGACTCGCATATTTTGCGCAAGGCCTCTAATCGATTGCCTGAGTTAGCCGAGATTGCCGTATTGCGGTTCAACACCCGTGGCACGGAATCACCCCACGGAAAAAGCCAGGGAAGCTTTGGCGAAGGGGTAACTGAACAACACGACGTTGAAGCAGCTATTGAATTCGCAAAATCAAGAAACTTACCGAACCTATGGCTGGTGGGCTGGTCATTTGGAACCGAACTGGCTCTTAAGTACGGGCACGATAAAGATATCGTCGGCGCAATTTTGCTGTCACCTCCGCTTCACCGAGCAAATGATGATGATTTAGATCAGTGGGCGGGAAATCATCGAAACCTTATCGCGCTGGTTCCGGAGCATGACGACTACCTGCGACCTGAACAGGCCAGAGAGCGTTTCTCGAGAATCCCGCACATCGATATAGTTGGCGTTGATGGCGCCAAACACCTTTGGGTAGGCGAGAACGCAACCAAACGAGTTCTCGATGAAATTGTGCTGCGGGTGAATCCAAGTCGTTATCCGCTGCCGGATAGTTGGACTCCGGCTTCTGCCTAGAAAGTCGTTAGCGCTGTTCTTGGTACGGAACCAGCACTTGGCGAATGATCAGGATTATTGAAGCGGCAATCGGAATCGCCACCAAGGCGCCAAGAACACCTAGCAATGCGCCACCGGCTAGGGCGGCAACAACTACAACTGCCCCTGGAACCTCCACCGCTCGGCTCATGATTCTTGGGGTAATCACGTATGCCTCAATCTGCATGTAAATCACATAGACGACGGCAACTATCAGGGCGGTCGTCGGCGAGACGCTAAGGGCAACCAGCGAGGCGATGATTGCGGAAGTAACTGAACCCACCAAAGGAATTAGGGCTAGCAAAAAAGCAATAAATGAAATTACTAAAGCGTATGGCACGCCGGTAACCGTCAGCAGGATGAAAACCAGCAGCGATTGAATTACACCGATAGTTACTTGGCTCATAACGTATCGACCCACCGAGCTGGCTATTTGCTCTGCAATGTCTGAGAACTTATCGCGTTTTGATGCGGCTACCAAGTTGTAGAGCCAGTTCTTGAAACTTTTCATCGAAGCCATGAAGTACAGGCTCAGAATTATGACGATTAGGGCTCCAAAGAAACCGTTGAAGATTGATAATCCAACTTGAACAACACCACCAAGCATCTTTGGCCAGTTACTGGAGTCACCAAGGTAAGCTCCAGCATTGCTAAGAGCATCTGAAATTGCGCCACCCAGCTGAGAGTCAAGTTTCACAATGAAAGGAATTTGGTTTACGCCGGTCAAGAAAGCAGGTGCAGTTTTAATGAAATTTGCGGTTTGCGATGCCAGGGTAGGGAATACCGCGGCCACTAGAAATGAAATCACTCCAAGTAGTGAAACCATCACGATTAATATCGCGTATCGCCGGCGAATACCAAGACTCGAAATTTTCGTTACTACCGGCTCTAGTCCTAGAGCGATAAAGATTGATGCTGCAACATAGGTGATGATGTTTGCCAGGGTAGTGACCGCACCGCCAATCACAAGTGCAGTAAG
>JACCDZ011687414.1_pt1 | contig 18813 bp, 20 predicted proteins | sample 7449551 | NCBI WGS metagenome assembly JACCDZ01 (sample SAMN15323452, study PRJNA562643) | freshwater metagenome | isolation source: river surface water | place: USA:Blue River Watershed | collected 2017-08-18
AAAGCGGATCTGCAAATCTTCTTCAAAGAAGTTACGCAGGAAGTCGTGCAAAATGCCTTTGAGTTCGGTAAAGCTGACGTTTTTGTCAACCATCAAACCTTCAACTTGGTGGAACATTGGCGTGTGTGTCATATCGTAGTCATTACGATAGACACGGCCTGGAGAAATGATCCGCAGCGGCGGCTCTTCAGTTTCCATGGTGCGGATTTGCACACCTGAAGTTTGCGTGCGTAACATCAACTTCGGGTTGAAGTAGAATGTATCGTGGTCAGCACGAGCTGGGTGATGTTCAGGAATATTCAAGGCATCGAAGTTATGAAAGTCATCTTCGATTTCTGGTCCATTTTTAACTTCAAAACCTAATTCGCCAAAAAAGCTTTCAATGCGACGAATGGTGCGAGTAACCGGGTGCAAACCACCTTGTTCGATACTACGACCTGGTAAGGTGACGTCGATTTGCTCTGACGCCAGTTTTTGCATCAGCACGGCTTGTTGCATGGCGTCACGTTTTGCATTCAGTGCATCTTGCACTTGTTGCTTTACGTCATTAATTTGAGCGCCAGCAGTTTTCCGGGTTTCAGCATCCATACCACCAAGTGACTTCAACAACTCGGTGATGCTGCCTTTTTTCCCAAAATATTCAACGCGCACATCTTCCAGCGCCTGACCATCTGCAGCTTTCGCCACAGCTTGTAAGGCAGATTCTAAAATGGCAGTTAGGTTCATTGTATTCCTCAGCCCAGCCTGATTTACATCTATCGATTAAACCAGCAATTCTACACCAGAATCGCTAATGAAAGGCTGTTTTTACTGAGGATTTTTCGTGAAATTGCGCAATTTTCAGCCGAGAAGCTGGTGCTGAGCGAGCACATCTTTGACAAATGGGATGGTGAGGCGCCGTTGATGGATCATGGACGCCTTATCCAGTAAGTCCAGCAGACTAACCAAGGCCCGGACATCACGCTGTTGGCGATTTAATAAATACCGAGCGACTTCATCGGTTAACTCCAAGCCGCGGATCTTAGCTTTTTGCTGCAACAAACGTTGTTTATCATCATCACTAAGTAACCGCAATTGAAAGGCGGTGCAGGCCTGCAACCTTGACACTAAATCAGGAAGGGTAATACCAAGTTGCGCAGGTGCTTGATCGGCAACAATAATCAGTTTTTTGCCTTGTTCTTGCAAACGGTTATACAAGTCAAACAACGCAACTTGCCAATGACTATCACCGGCAATTTGCTGAATATTGTCGAGGCAGACTAAATCCAGTTGCTCGAGGCCATCGAGCATCCTAGGACTATATTGTCGAAATTCATCGAGTGTCAGCAACTGACTGGTGAGCCCTAGCTCTTGCGCATACACACAAGCGGCATAAAGCAAATGTGACTTACCACTGCCAGAGGCGCCAAATAAATAAATAGCACTTTGATTTTGTAACTGAGGCGATAGATATTGCCGAATATATGCAACTGCGGGGCTAGTATCAGCACCATAGTAACTTTGCAAGGTTTCGTCGTCCGGCAGTGTCACTGCCAGCGTATATTGGGTTGGCTGCATCAATGACCAACAAAAGTAAAATGGTTGGTCTTTATCAGCACATCAGTGGCTGGCATTTCGTTAGCCGCAGGTAGCGTTTCATCGGCCGCCGGCAGTGAGGGTTCAGCCATGGCCGCTGTATCTGTTGTTGTGTCTGCTGTTGTGACTGATGAGGCGTCCGCTGTTGTGCTATCCGCATTCTGCGCTGTCCCCATAACAGAACCAGAGTTGGCAACAGGCAATGCTGATACATCATTATTTGTCGTCGCTTGGGTATTTTCAGTTGCAGTAGAATCAGCTTCAAGTTGGGCATCCAGTTGGGCCTCTGCGGCTAATGTTTCTGGACTAGTTTGCGGCGCTGGTTGCAACTCGCTTTCAGCGCGAAGTTGACTTACTAAACTGATATTTCGGAAAAAATCATCTTCGCTTGCCGCAAGTGCGACATTAAACACAGCTTTCCCCTGCTGAAACTCTTTCAGACTATAAGACTTCACTGTCAACATTGACCCAAAAATCTGTTGCACTTTGACTAAATCGGCCAGGTTTTTGATTGCATCAACAGTTAAAGTTAATACTGCTGCATCGCCTTGATTTTTATTGATGTTAATGGCGTATTCGCCAGCCAATTCCGCAGCCAGTTGGCGGCTAAAATCAATAGCAAGTTGCCGGGCGTCCAAATTGGTATACTCATGACTTTCTAACTGACCGTTACGCCACTGCTGGGCAGTTAACCGAAAAACCACGCTGCCAGAAGCATCAGTATATTGATCAAACAGCAGATTATGGATATGGCTTGCTTTATATCTGACGGATGCGGACTGTATTGCAGTCCACTCCCCAGCCCACAAGGTTTGCTCATTGACGAGCGCCAAATCGTCAACATCATAAAATGGAAAGACCAAACTTAAACCCAACAAAGTGGCTTGTTCTTGCAACGCTTTACGCAGTGGATGGGCAATATCTAACACATACTGCGGTACATCCTGCATTTTTTCGCTAAACCAGATGAGCTGATCAGGACGACGACTCCCCCAAATTGCGATTTGCTCTCGCTGCAACAACGCTGTGATTTTCTGTTCGTCGAGATGAACCTGCATCATCGGCTGGGCGTTGACTTGTAAACTTTGGAACTGCTTGACGTAACTCGCACTATTTTTTAACTCAAGGGCCACGGCTGGATGCGATAAAACAGCCTCACTCCCCGTCAACTTCACCAGAACTGCTGACAATGCGGCACGCTGCCACTGGCTTTGCGATTGCTGCGCCGGCACTTGCGCTTGAAATAAATCAGTAAATTCGGCAGCTGGCAGTTTGAAACTGGCCGTCACTAAAAAACCTAAGGTGCACAAAGTCGCTGCCAAATAACGCATGGGATCAAGTCCTTATCGAGCCAGAATCGGGAATAATCCCTTAAGCCCTAAACTGATGAATTCAATCGATATCGCGGCCAGAATCAAACCCATTACCCGAGTGATGATGTTCATACCCGTCTGGCCAAGTTGTTTAGCTATTTTACCCGATAAGCGCATCAAAATGGCAATTATGATGCCGACAATAACAATTTCTGCGGAAACAATAAGGTAGTGCTGCCAGTCATGTGCCCGATTACCATACAAAATAATGGAACTGATAGCTCCAGGGCCAGCCAGCATCGGCATGGCTAGCGGAACTATGGCAATCGATTCTCGGGTACTCGCTTCAACTCGCTCGGCTTCAGTATTTTTTGCACCACTGGTTTGCGCATGTAACATTGAAATTGCCATCAGCAAAATCAAAATACCACCACCCACTCGGAATGAATTCACTGAAATACCGAAGAAACTTAAAATCAGTTCGCCAAAAAATAAGGTGACCAATAAAATGATGGTTGCGGCTTTTGCTGCAGTCATAGCGACATATTTTTTATCATGCTCACTGTGATGCGCGGTGAGTGATAAATACAGTGGCAAAGCTCCAAGCGGGTTAAGAATGGCAAAAATACCAATGAAAATTTTAAGATATTCCTGCAATTCAAGCATGATATTCCCTTGTTAATAGAGTTTAGTAAATAAGTCATTGAAACAATTTGTCGCGACGAATGCAATAGATTGTCATCGTCATGATGATAAAGATAACTAAATTATTCCTATGCAAAACAATAGCTTTCTACATGCGCTCAGACTTCGTACTTGAAACTTCAAAGCCGAGATAGCGTTCAGCCGATGCATCTTAAAAAATGCCCTGAGTTAAACGAAGTCTCGTAAAACAATACAGCCACCAAAAGGTGGCTGTATTTTTCAATTACATCATTAAATCAAGTACGCGATTATAACTCGATTTTATTGGCGCGAATCGTTTCGACTAAGACTGGATAAACAGCATCCATGGTCGCGGCATCTAATGCCTTACCATCGCTATCACTCAACTGAATTAGAGTGCCTTGATCTGACTTGCTTAATTTAACTTGGTATTCTTTCTCAGCTAACGGCAACACCGGCGCTGAATTTTCGCCCCAAATCGCATCCCAGAAACCAGATTCTGGTTTGGTAAATTTAACAAAATACCGGTATTCAGTGCGGTTCAAATCGGTGACTTCTAACGACACACTTTCGAACAGAACTTCAAGTTGTGCCCAAGCAGTATCAATTGGCAATTTGGTCAACAGCACCGCATCTCCAGACTCAGTCGATACCCGGGTTAATTGCACGTCTGGTAATTTCGCTTTAGCTTCGCGAATTGCGGCCAACTCGACAGTGGCAATATGATCGATAATTCGGTTTAAGAAATGCGCTTCCTCGCGACGCTGAGCCACTGTGGTCAATTTCACTTCCGGATCTTGGTACTTCATTTCCGCCAAATGCACGCTAACCCCAATGGTACGTCCGTGCGTTTTCGGCTCTAATGTCACCACAAACTGGCCTTGTTGGCTGAGTTCTTGATCTTTCCAAAACCAGAAGCCGGTTTCTTCATATTGACTCACCCAACCAGTCTTGAACTCAAGATCTTTCTTTTCAGTGAGTTCAATCTGATTGATTTGCATAAAGGCAGCAATATTTGTCTGCAGATAAGGTAATAATTCACCGGTATATTCTGAGCGATCGAACCAAACCCGCACATTTTTATCTTCTTCTTCCACACTTGAGTTAGTGGCTACCGACAAAATTTGCACTGGCGGGCGTAAATCAAGTTCTTCTCCGCGTTCACCGGCAGCAACTTGCGCTGGTAAGTCGAATTGACCAGGTTTGCGCTGCGCAGACAAACCTTGCGGAATTTGTAATTCAGCAATACGAGTTTCATCAACAACTTGTTCAGTTTCTTCAAAGCCCAACATCGAGCAGCCAGTCAGCAGTAACGTGGCAACCAATGTGCCAGGGATCCAATATTGCACCTAAAAACTCCTAAAATTTTAAATTCGCTTGGTGTAGCGCTTGTTCGATTGCAGACTGGTGAATTGGTTCCAGCTGTGTGAGCGGTAATCTGGCAAAATCTGATTGAATAAGGCCAAGTCGCCATAATGCCCATTTCGATGGGATTGGATTACTTTCAATAAATAAATCGCGGTGCAATCCCTGCAACGTCTGATCAATCTGTTCGGCAGTCGCTTTGTCTTGTTTGATTGCTGCTGCAATCATTTGACTCATCGCTAAAGGTGCCACATTGGTGGTTACTGATATAACACCATGGCCACCTTGTAATAAGAAAGCACAGGCACTGGCATCGTCGCCGCTTAAAAGCAAAAATTCAGCGGGGCAACGTTGTTGCAATTCCGCCAAACGTGCTAATGAACCTGTGGCCTCTTTAATTCCAACAATATTTTCAACTGCACTTAATATCGCGACGGTATCGGCTTGCAAATCAACACCTGTGCGGCCTGGCACATTGTATAGCAAAACTGGTTTGCTAGTTGCCGCTGCAACTGCTTTAAAATGCGCAACCATACCCGCTTGCGTTGGCTTATTGTAATAAGGCGTGACGGTAAGGAAGCCATCGATAGCCAGTACATCCAGTTGTTTGGTTTTTTCGACTGCTTCGGCAGTAGAATTTGAACCATTACCCGCAATAATCTTTGCGCGCCCTTGCACTTCAGCAATGACAAACTTCATCACAGCCAATTGTTCATTAAACGGGATTGTCGCAGCTTCGCCGGTGGTACCCATGATAATCAAACCGTCAGTACCATTATCAACCTGATAATTAAGCAGTTTTTTAAGACTTACATAATCAACCTGCCCATCAACAGACATAGGGGTGATAATTGCAACAAGACTACCGCTGAACATAACCGAGACTCCACAAATTTCAGGCTGCCTATAGTAATGAGCAAGACCGCTTAACACAAGCAACAGCGTTCCGCTCTGATGAATTTTCAATAAATTATGCTAAACTGCGAGGCCCTATTCGCCTTGGAGAGATGCAATCAGATGGCGCAACAATTAGTAGTCACCGCCATTGGTGCCGACCGCACTGGGATCGTCAGTCAACTCGCTCGTTTAGTGAGTGACTGCAATTGCAATATCGTCGATAGTCGAATGGCGATTTTTGGCAACGAATTCACATTTATTATGCTGCTGTCGGGCGATGCTGCCGCCATCAGCAAAATTGAATATTTGTTACCAAGTTCAGCTTTCGAACTGAATTTGCTGACAATGACAAAACGCACATCTTCTCGGGTACTTCCGCAACTCTCTGCACCTTATATCATTGAATACACAGGTGTTGATAAAGTCGGCACCCTAGGTGCTATTTCCAGTTTATTGGCAGAACACCAAGTCTATATTGGCGCTTTGAGATCTGAAACTATCCATCCGACCGTAGATGGACCGGCCCATACCCATACGGTAATGACTGTGCAGTTGCCAACCGAAATGGCTGTTGAACAGTTACGGGACCTAGTGATGAAAAAACTAGCGAAGATGCAGCTAAGTGGCCATTTTGTATTGCAAAGCTAACCGACAGCGATTAGCGATTAGCGATTAGCGATTAGCGATTAGCGATTAGCGACAAAATCCGCCATTAGCATTGAAATTCATAAGAATAATCAGCGAGATAGCAGCATGCAAACGATTAAACAAGGCGAACTTGCACCAAATTTCAGTTTACTCAATCAATTCGGCGAGACAGTTGAGCTTGCCGCCTTGCTTCGAACGGGCCAAGTATTGGTCTATTTTTATCCTAAAGCGATGACTCCAGGATGCACAGTCCAAGCCTGTCAGCTGCGCGACCACCAGCCACAGTTCAGTGAGAAAAATGTCACTATTGTTGGCATCAGCACGGATCCAGTAAAAAGCTTGCTGAAATTTAATGAACGTGATCAGCTGAACTTCATCCTGTTATCCGACCCAACGCATGAAGTTGCTGAAGGCTTTGGCGTCTGGGGCGAGAAAAAATTCATGGGCAAGGTCTATGATGGCATCCATCGCACGAGTTTTTTAATTGGTCAGGATGGCAAAGTGGCGCAAGTGTTTGATACTTTCAAAACATCAAACCATCACGAAGTGGTATTAGCTGCTTTAGCCTAAGCAGCTTTTTGCCGAAACTGCGAAATTGGAGCAATTACCCATGAAATTATTTTATTCACCAGCCGCCTGTTCATTAGCTTCGCATATCGCCTTATATGAGTCTGGCTTAAAACATGACATCGCCAAAGTCGATTTGCGCAGTAAAACGCTGGCTGACGGCAGCGACTATCGGCAAATATGTCCACAGGGTTATGTTCCGGCATTGCAATTAAAAAATGGCGAATTGCTAAATGAAGGTCCTGCGATCTTGCAATACATTGCCGACCAAGCACCAGCAGCCAACTTAGCGCCCGCCAATGGTAGTTTTGCTCGCTATCGTTTGCAAAGTACCTTGAATTACATCGCCACAGAAATTCATAAGAATTTCAGCCCATTATTCGATCCAACTGCGAGTACTGACGCCAAAGCAAGCGCTGTGGCTCGACTCAATACCCGATTACCACAGTTCGACCAACTGTTGGCCGCGCAAAACTACCTAGTCGGCGATTATTTTACCGTCGCAGACGCATATCTGTTTACTGTATTGGGCTGGGCTCGCATGGTTAAATTTGATTTAAGCCCTTTTGCCAATCTAATAGCGTTTAAAGACCGCATAGCGACACGGCCATCAGTGATTGCCGCAATGACCGCAGAGGGTCTGATTCGATAACAGGAGTTCAAAATGCGTCTGACACCTACCATGTTGACTTGTTTATTTGCGGTCGCTTTCCAGAGCAATGCAGCAGACTCGGCGTTCTTATCAACCGAAACAGCCAAATTAAAAATCGACACGGTAGCCTCGGGCCTATCCCACCCATGGGGAATTGAATTTCTGCCCGATGGCCGCATGCTCGTCACCGAGCGTGATGGCCAGTTACGTATTGTCACAGCCAATGGTGAACTTAGCGCACCAATCGCCGGCTTACCCGCTCTGGCGGTCACCGGACAAGGTGGTTTACTCGATGTGTTGCTGGATAAAGATTTTGCAACCAATCAGCGGATCTATCTAAGTTTTGCTGAGCCAGGACCGAACAATACCAACAGTACTGCAGTGATTAGCGCGACGCTTAAAGATGCAACCCTTGAAAATAGCCAAGTTATTTTCAGTCAAAACCCCAAATATGACAGCAAATACCATTTTGGTGGACGCTTGGTCCAAGAACAAAACGGGAATCTGTTTATCACACTGGGCGACCGCGCGACGCAGCGGGCGGATGTGCAACCACTCACGACGCTGATTGGCAAAGTGGCTCGGATCACCCCAACGGGACAAGCCGCTGTCGGCAATCCGTATGCCGAAAACCAAACCGCGTTGCCAGTAATTTGGTCTGTTGGCCACCGGAATATTCAAGGTGCCACCTTGGATCAACAAGGCCGGCTGTGGACCCATGAACATGGCCCACAAGGTGGTGATGAAATTAATATCACTGCTGCAGGCAAAAACTATGGGTGGCCCTTAATTACCTACGGTGAAGAGTATGGCGGCGGTGTTATCGGTAAAACCAGCGCACCAGGCCTTGAGCAGCCATTACATTATTGGGTGCCATCCATTGCGCCAAGTGGCATGAGTTTTTACCAAGCAGCGTTATTCAAAACGTGGCAAAACAATTTATTAGTGGGCTCATTAAAATTTGGCCAATTAGTTCGTCTCGAAATCAAAGATGACAAAGTGGTGCATGAAGAGCGCATTCGCATTGGCAGTCGAGTCCGTGACGTGCAAGTCGGCCCAGATGGTGCAGTCTACCTACTGACAGACGAAGATGACGGCAAAATTTTAAAATTAACCCCTTTGCCATAATCTTGTGATTCGACACGCCTTGCAGTCTTCAGCAATTCTTTCAAGCAAAATGGCCACTGTTAGCCGCTTTGGCCCTTTGCGATTAACTCTCGCTTTGCAATGCTGCGGCCTGCTGAGTTTGGGGAGTAGCCTAAGTATTCGCGCAGATGAAGTGAACTCTGCCATCGAACGGATTAACGTTTCGTTTATTGAACAAAATTATGCCTGGCTTCGTACCAGCGCCGCACTGCAGCAGCGTGATTTCACTGGCCAATTCCCACCTATTGATAGTGCAGCATTGCTCCAAGGCATGGCAGGACTGCAAGCCGATCAGCGTGGTAATTTCGCCCAAGATAGCCGCATCAGTATTCGCGGTTTTGGTACTCGTAGTAGCTTTGGTGTGCGTGGGCTAGAGATGACTCTAGACGGTTTGCCGTTATCTACGCCTGACGGCCAAGTGCAACCGTCGAGTATGATGCTAGGACAGTTACAACAAGTCGAAGTGCTCAAGGGGCCCTTCGCCGCACTCTACGGCAACGCGAGTGGTGGCGTCATTGCCTTTCAAAGCAAAACGGCCTTAACTTCGGGTATCCAATTACAGCATCAGCATGCGGCATTACTCGACAGCCGTAGTTTATTAATCGGCAGCGAAATCGGCGAACTTGCTTGGGCTCAAAGCGATCACCAAGGCTATCGCGCTCACAACAGTGCGCAGAAACGCCAAGCATATTGGCGAAAGGCCTTTGAACTGGCGCCGGAATTTACCTTGAGCTTACGCTATGACTGGTCACAAGATCCGCACTTAGAGGATCCCCTCGCCCTGACCGAAGCCGAATGGCGCCAAGATCCGACGCAGACAGCCAATGCCGCAATACTGTTTGACACGAAAAAGGCTTCAAAGCAGCACGGTTGGAGTGCCAAGCTAAATTTCGATGCTGATGAGCAGAGCTGGCAACTTGCCAGTTGGCAGCAACAACGACAAATTCAGCAATATTTAGCCTTTACCGGTGATTCACCAACCAGTGCTGGGGGGATTGTCGATTTAACGCGCCAGATCCAAGGATTAAAAGGCCAATGGCAGCAACACATCGACATTGGTTATTGGCAGCTGTTGGCAAGCGCAGAGAACAGTACTGACCAACGGCTTGGCTTTGTAAATCAATTTGGCAGTCTCGGTGCGTTACGCCGGGATGAAACCGGCGACGTGAGTACTCGTGATATTGGAACTAACCTCCATGTCACTGCGAACAGCGATTTCGACCTATTTGCTGGCGTGCGTCTCAGCCGCCAGAGTTTTCAGGTAACCGATTGGTTTGTTACGTCAAGTAATCCAGACGATAGCGGTCGACGAGCAGACTCATATACGCATTGGGCTCTGGGGACTACTTATCAACTCAATCAATGGCAAAGCCTTAACTTCAGCGTCGGTGAAGGCTTTGAGAGCCCAACGCTCACTGAAATGGCTTACGCAAAAGATACGGCAGGGTTAAATCTTGGCCTGCGCGCGGCAAAAGCTTTGCAATGGCAAGCGGGCTGGAAGTATGCAAAAACGCAATCGATTTTTAGTTTGGACTTTTTTCATATTGATACTGACGATGAGCTATTGATCGATCAATCGATCGGCGGTCGCACTAGCTATCGAAATGCTGCAAATACCCGTAGGTATGGGGCAGAATTCAGCGCCGAATGGCAACAAACTGCGCACTTGCGCCATCAACTAAGCGCGACAACTATTGATGCTCGCTTTCGCACACCCGAGCAAACATCAATAGATGGCCGACAATTACCAGGATTGGCCAAACAGCAGTTGAGTTGGCAACTGAATTGGCGCCCATTCCCAAGCGATACGTGGCAACTGCAAAGTACTGTTGAATACAAAAGTAAAATGGCAACCGATGACCGCAACCTGCAATTCGCACCTTCTGCGGTGTTATGGCGATTACAAAGCCGCTGGCAAGGCGAAGTGTTCTGCGGACAATGGCAAGCTTGGCTTGCCGGCGAGAATATAGGAAAAACGCAATACGTCGGAGCAGTAGTCGTCAATCAAGGCAACGGCAGAAGCTTTGAACCTGGGCTACCTCGACAATTGCTTGCTGGAATTCAATACAGTTATCAGCTAAATTGACAATTCGACAAATCACAAGGAGGACGTGATCTAAATTTACGCAGTAGGTAGGCAGATTGATGAATGTGATAAAACCATTGGGTTTGTTGTTTTTACTACTACTGAGTTTCTGCAGCACCGCTACAACCCCGCCCACTATTCGTCTCGCGCAGTATCACAGCCCTCCATACTATTTTGCCGAAAACACAGAAGCGCCAACCGGACTTGCCATCGATTTGTTACGTCCAGTACTCCACCAACTCGGTTGGCAATTACAAATTGTTATCTGCCCTTTTCCACGTTGCTTAAAAATGCTGGAACGTGGCGAAGTTGACGTGATGCCCGGTTTATTACGGAACACTGAGCGCGAAATGTTCATCCATTTTGTCCAGCCACCAATGATGAGTTTTCATTCCTCATTTGTATTTTATGCTCACACCGATAGTCCAACCCCGTTGCACAATGAACAGCAATTGCAGGGGCATTCGATCGCGGTGATGCGCGATGCGGTTTATTACTCTGGCTTTCAGAAAATTCCGAACTTGACGAAAATACCAGTGCTCTCTGAAGCAAAAGCCTTAGAAATGGTGCTGCAAAAACGAGTGGATTACACCATCATGGTTGAAGAAACCGCCGCGGGAGCTTTCGCCACTGCAGGCATAGATCCCACTAAACTGGTTAAACAACCCTATTCGGTAGCAAGCGATATATTGGGGTATTTTGGTTTTTCAAAACGATCAGTGAATGCGCAATACTTACCAGAACTCGAACGAGCAATGGCTGAGCAACAACGCTTGGGCCTATACCAGCGGCTGTGGCTTCGTTATGAGATCGCTGAACACCCAAGTTCTAAGTGATTTCCGCTGGCAAGTGTCGAGGCACTTGCAGCGCGTGATAAGTCGCTTTGACCATTGATGCCAGTGGAATGGCGAAAAACACCCCCCAAAAACCCAGTACTCCGCCGAAAAACAATACGGCAATGATGATATAAAGTGGATGTAAATCAACAACTTTCGCAAATAGCAATGGCACTAATATATAAGCGTCGATCGCTTGAATAATACAATAAGCCAACAAAAAATAACCGGTCGCTGCCGATGCACCAAACTGCGAAAATGCCACTAAAACCACAGGCACAGTAACGACAAAAATACCGACATAGGGGATTAACACCGAACAACCGACTAAAACCCCTAGTAATAACGCATACTGCAAATTAAAAAAAACGAACAGCACATAAGTCGCTGACACAACCAGGAACAATTCCAGTAATTTGCCGCGCAAATACCCCATTATTTGACCGTTCAGCTCTTGCCACCACTGCCGAAGGATCCGACGTTCATTGGGTAGCAATGCGGTAATTTGTCCAAGTAACAGCTGTTTATCGTTTAACATGAACAACACCATCATCGGCACTAGGACTAAAAACACTAAAACTCGGGCGAGTCCCGTCACGCCGGACCAACTAGTGGCAATCATGGTATCAGCCATGGTCAGCATGCTACTTTCAATTTTCATGATAAAGTTTTGGATTTGTTGCTCACTAATCACGCCAGGAATGGTCTCGGGTAATCCCTGTAAATAATGCCGAGCACGTGAGAGTATTTGCGGACTTTCCGACACTAAGGTTTGTCCCTGCTGCATAATCACCGGCAGCAGCGCTAATACCGCCAGCACCAAAGCCAAAATCATAATGCTAAGCATCATTAACACTGCGACACTGCGGCGCATTCGCCATCTCACCAGCCATTGCACTGGTTTTTCCAAAAGGTACGCTAAGGTTAAAGCCACAAGGACCGGCATCAACACATTGGTCCAAAGGCTCAGTACAGCAACGATAATTGCCATAACCGTAAAGAAAACCCGATACTCGGGAGTGGTATATTGCTGGAACAGCCGGCTAAACCAAGTGGAATTCATTGCGATAAATCTCAAAGCTAGTCACTACAACTCTATGACAAAAAACAGAATATTTCATAGGTTCGGCAATTTAATTCAATTATTCTCGTTAAATCACCAGCAAAAGTACAAGATCACTGGCACTAGTGGCGAATAAAGGCATAAAATTGATTTATTGTGCACTCAGTTTTTATGCAGGTCAGAGGCAGGTCATCCATGAGTCAATCCGGCAATCGTTCTAAGCTTCCGGCTAACCCGACACTGAAAGATATAAACTGGTACAAAAAACAGATTAACTGGGGCGATTTGCCACCATTTTACCATATGGTCGCGCAGTCTCTTGGCGAATCCGAAGGTTTGCTCACTCATGGTTTTGACAATGCAGTCAAACGCATTATTGATAAACGCAATTGGAATCTAAACCAACTCGGCGGTTATATCGATGATAACAACATCATCCATTGTGACAACAAACCGCGACTTGCACTATATCAGGTATTTACTGAACGTGGTTTTGAACTTCATGCCGTTCCGTATGCCAAAGATCAAGAAATTGACCAGTATGTGAAAGGCAATCGCTTGATGGAATTCAATTTGTGGGACCCGCTGAACATGCGACTGATTTTGCGGGTCAACCAATTGCATAAATTTATTGGATTTTACTTTGAACATGGCGATGATGCTGATTTCGCGTTGATCCTGCACGCGCACAAAACAGTACATAACGTCATCCAGTTTCTCCAAGAACATGTTCATGTTGTAAAAGTTTCAGGGATTTCCATCCGCAATTTCTTTGATACACAAGAGCGTTTGGTCGGTGAAATAGATGCCGATGCGTTACAGCTTTCGGCATTAAAATTAGGGTCTTCTGAGCAGAAAAAATAATGATGTATCGATCGAAGTACGCCATTGCCACGCTGGTAATGGCCATGATGTTAGGTCAGCCATCACAAGCGGCCAATGAATTACCGGATCTAGGCAGCAACGCCTTTTCCTCGCTAACGCCTGAAAAAGAAAAAGTGATTGGCGATGTCATGATGCGCGAAACCCTGGGTCGTTTGCCGATGGCACATGATCCATTGTTGGATGAATATTTGAATACTCTTGGCCAACGACTGGTAACTAAAGCCGATGATGTGCGGTTTCCATTTAATTTCTACTGGGTGAATAGCAAGGAAATCAACGCATTTGCAACCTTAGGTGGACATATAGTTTCAAACACAGGCACCTTAGCGGTTGCCGAGACTGAAAGTGAATTTGCCTCGGTAATTTCGCACGAAATTACCCATATTACTCAGCGTCATATCGCCAGAGCCGTCGAAGCACGCTCACAATCGGCGCCGTTAACTATGGCCAGTTTGCTGGGTTCAATTTTGTTGGCGACGGTTAATCCGGAAGCAGGGATGGCGGGATTAATGGCGACTCAAGGCGCTTCACAACAAAGTGCCATTAACTTTACCCGAAGCAATGAACAAGAAGCGGATCGAATTGGTTTGCAGTTGTTAGCGAACGCCGGGTTTGATCCTTACGCGATGCCTGAATTTTTCAATAAACTTAATGAAAAGACTCGATTTGCCAACACACAGTTGGCGTTTTTGTATACCCACCCATTGTCGCAAGCACGGATCGCCGATTCACGGGTGCGGGCGCAGCAATATCCGCAACGATTCGTTGCTGATGGCAGCGATTTCCTGTTGGCGAAAGCGCGGATTTTTGCCAGGTATCAGTTAAGCCCAAAAGATGCTTTGAGTTATTTCCAGAAAAAATTGCGCCAACCTGGTGGCAACACCAAAGCCAATCAGTACGGACTCGCCCTCGCCTTTTATGACAACGGCGATATGGCTGGCGCCACAGAAGTGATTGAAGAGCTTTATCGACAAGCACCAAATAACCTCTTTTATATTGACGCTAGGACCGACATCTTATTGGCCACGAACAAAGTCGGCGAGGCGTTAGCGATGCTCGAAAAAGAATATCTACTGCGGCCAAATAACCAAGTCGTCACACTCAATTACGCCAATGCCGCCATCAAAGCGAATTCGCATCGCCTCGCGCTGCATCTACTGAAAAGCTTGTTGTACTACAAAAACAACAACTATCTTGCTTATGAAATGCTGATTGAGGTCTATCGGCAAATGAACGATATGGCAAAATACTACGAGGCAAAAGCAGATCTTTATTACTTACTCGCGATTTACCCAAAAGCTATTGATGAACTCAATATGGCACTCAACCAGCTTGCAAGCAGTGATGAGCTGGAAAATCGACGGTTAGAGTCCAAGAAAAAACAGTGGAAAACCGAATTCACTCGATTGAAACAACTTAATTAAGAGGTTGAATTGTTAACTATTTACCACAACAATCGCTGCTCAAAGAGCCGTGAAGCTCTGGCTTACTTGCAGCAAAAGGGCATTACATTTCAAGTTGTTAACTACCTTGAAACACCACCAAACTCGGCTGAGCTTAGTGCGATCCTAAGCAAACTTGGTTATACCGCCCGTCAATTATTGCGAACCAAAGAAGTCGAGTACCTGCAACTTGGCTTAGACAACCTCGAGCTAACGGATGCCCAGATCATTACTGCTATGTGCCAATGCCCAAAACTAATCGAGCGTCCGATTGTCGTATCCGCGCAACGTGCTGTTGTCGCTAGGCCGACTGAACTATTACAGGATTTCTGTTAATGCCAACGGTGCTGGTGTTATACCATTCACGTCATGGTTCAGTGCGGGCATTGGCTGAAAAAATTGCGATTGGCGTCGCAGCTGCTGGAGCAGTTGCCATGATCCGTACTGTCGCAAATTTAACTACGCAACCTCAACATGCCGAGGAGCAACTGAATCATCCGGTGGTCACTTTGGCCGAACTCATCGACGCTGATGCCTTAGCACTTGGCAGTCCGGTCCGATTTGGTCAAATGTCAGCAGAGATGAAAGCGTTTTGGGATCAAACCACCGCAGTTTGGCTCAAAGGACAACTGATCGATAAGCCGGCAGGGGTATTTACCTCGTCGTCGACACAGCACGGTGGGAATGAAGCCACATTACTTGGGATGATGTTACCGCTGCTTCACCATGGCATGATTATCGTCGGTCAGCCTTTTGATGCCCCTGAATTGCACCAAACGCAAACCGGCGGCACGCCCTATGGGCCGAGTCATGTCACAGGTTTGGCAGACAATAAGCATCTAAGCATTCACGAACAACAACTAGCGATAGCCTTTGGTAAACGATTAGCGCACATCGCAGGAAAATTAGCATGAGTATTTTATTCGAACAGGAATTTCCATTAGCCGCAAAAACTCGCATGTTACTGCGCTTGGGACAGCTTGGTTACGCGATTTTGTTGGTGTTGATTCCGCTGTGGGTACTGTGGTTGGCACCACCAGAGCTCGGTAGTCCCAGAACGTTGTTGATTATTTGGTGGGCACCACTATGGTTACCAATTTGGGGGATCATTCGAGGTAAAGCCTACACCTTTGCTTGGGCCAATTTTATTGTCATGTGGTATTTTTTGCATAGCCTAACCACGCTTTGGGTCGGGGAAGGTCTGAGTGTCTGGCTTGCTGTCATCGAATTAGCCGCTGCATCATTGATGTTTTATGGCTGCACCTATTATGCAAAATTTCGCGGGCAAGAATTAGGTCTAAAAATTCCGAAACTGAAAGATGATTTAGAAAGATCTTAGGCATTCCGCTAAAGGCTAACGGGCTATGGCTGTACTGGCGAATTTTGGTACGGCTTTAGTTCTTTGACGAAAAAACCTTCACTGGTCAAACGGCTAAATGTTTGCAACAACTGCATCCTGTGTACCGAACTTTGACTTACCGCACAAAATACCGCAGATGGCTCAGCCCATAGCGGATCCGCAGCAAATTTAGTTTCAAATCTTTGCGTTTTCATCAAGTCGCCGTAGGTCAAATCAACAGTCATCACTGCGTCAAGTCGGCCTTGAGCCAGGCGCTGCAAGTTACTCACCAACGAGTGCGCGTCATCGCGGATCAGTTGTTCGGATTTAAAGGCGGCCTCTAATTCTGGGTAACGAAAGCCGTGGTTAGTCCCCACCCGCTTGCGGTACAAATCCATAATGGAGCGGATGGGTGGAGAGTCTTGTCGTCTTATGATCAGTTGTTGGGTGTAAAACAGCGGACCGCTCCAATCAAACTGTGCAGCGTCAGCAACCCACTGTGGGCTTAAAAAACAGGCGACATCAGCTTTGCCGCGACTTAACCAAGGTTCTACTCTCGCCCGGGGCACATCTAAGTATTCTACTTGCCCACGTAGACGCGAGGCGACTTCGTCGAGAAGATGCTTACTAATACCACCGGATAATTTGCCATCCACCGAAAAAAAAGCATAAGGCGCAGTATTACTCTCGCTAACAACGGCTCGAATGATTGGTCCAGACACGCGAACCTCGGGCTCAACACTTTTTGCTGTGCCGCAAACGACAGTGCAAAAGCAGCCGATAAAAAGCGCTCGACGCTTGGAAATCATGCAAAAGCCTCATAAAAAGATTAAGTTAAACAACAACTATCCCATCCAATATAGCAACTAACCAAGCAAGGTAACAGCAGGCAAATGTAAAGAGCATGCATCTGCTTCATTGATTATTCGAAATTACTCCCGATCTAAGCGACGACAAGCCGCGTATAAACCATAGATGTTGTGATACCGGAGAGAATATGTCGCTCGAAATTGCTTTATTCCCGCTTAGCCAAATTGTGTTGCCCGATGGTCTCATGCAACTGCGGGTATTTGAGCCTAGATATCAACGATTGGTAAAAGAAGCTGGCAAGCGTCCCTTTGCCAGCGCGCTGCTCAATCCTTTTGTGCAACAAAAGCATCCACAGCGCATTTACCCAACCATAACCCAAGTGCAAATCAGTGATTTTAGCCAGTTAGACGACGGCATGCTTGGCATCACCATTCAGGGAACTCAGCGTTTACAGATTATCGAACGTTGGCAAGAAGATGATGGTTTACACGTTGCTAAGGCCGAATTGCTGCCGAACTGGCCGCAATCAAAACTGGCAGCCGATGAATTGGTACTTTCTGAACAGCTTGCCGAGGTTTTCAGCCAAAACCCCCAGTTAAAACAACTATATCCAGAGTTCAAGTCAGATAATGGCTGTTGGACCGCACAACGTTGGTTGGAGATCCTCACCATGCAACCGCCGCTTAAGCATCAACTAATTGCAGCAACCGACAGCCAACCGGCGGTTGCCATGTTACTGCAATGGCTGCAAGAACAAACACCAACGAATTAATTGATGCCTAGGTATTTGTGCACTTGCACACTTAACCGCCAATTGTGCTGTTTACACATTTCGATGGCCAATTGCGTTGCCTTGGCTTTTTGCGAAATGGGCTGAAGATAGACCAGCTTGTTTGACAGATCGAGGCCTGTTAACAGGTCTAGCAATTCTTCAATATGCTTTTCCATGGCCACAGGGTGCTTGATCTCATTGGCGCGACTAAGTGCGCTTTGCAACACTGCATAACCGCCTTTCATATTCACTTTGGGTGACACTGTAACCCAGGTGGTCGCCGGGGCTAAAATTTCAAAGGTGCCACTGGTTTCAATTTGCGTCGAAAATCCCGTTTGATGCAATAGTTCACAAAGCGGATTTAAATCGTATAAACAAGGCTCACCACCAGTGATCACGACGTGTCTTGCGCGATAACCTTGGTTGCGGATGAGCTGCAATAAACCTTGGGCATCACAATCAGCAAAATGTTCGGAATCGGCTTTTTTCCGCGCAGTATCGCCAAGTTGGATCAACAAATCAGCATTGATCTCCCAAGTGTGTTTGGTATCGCACCAAGCACAGCCAACTGGGCATCCTTGCAGGCGAATAAAAATCGCCGGCGTGCCGGTATAACTGCCCTCACCTTGGATTGTTTCGAATATTTCGTTTACTTTATACACGCTGAGTGGATTTCCTTTAGCATCTGGCGAAATTGCAGTACAATGCGCGCCCCAAATTTAGACACCATTATAACGGGAGCTTGGCCAAT
>JACCDZ011009152.1_pt1 | contig 18810 bp, 22 predicted proteins | sample 7449551 | NCBI WGS metagenome assembly JACCDZ01 (sample SAMN15323452, study PRJNA562643) | freshwater metagenome | isolation source: river surface water | place: USA:Blue River Watershed | collected 2017-08-18
AATAACCAATTTGTGGCGCAAAAGCTGAACATTAACGACATGACAATATTCTGAGTTGAACAGTACAAAAGTCTCCCAAACTAATCAGATCAAATTGACACAACAGCCGAGAACAAGGATTAAAATACACTTTTTCAAGGTATCCCAGTTCATAATCACTTCCTCTTCAAGTAGATAATGAGAAAGTTTGCTGTTGCTTAGCTGTTTAGATATTGAGAACCATGAACTCATTCAATCGTTTCATCCTTGATATATCCGCTTTATTTTTTAAATAATGTGATTGATTTCTTATACATTGCTTTCAACATATCACAATCTTATAAAAAGACGGTATCAAAGGTGACGAACTGAGTATGTAGCTCAGCAGGAAAAGATCATTCTATTTTTAGAACATAGTGTTTTGAATAGGTCTATTATTCTAAGGATAATCTTATTTTAAAATGCAGCTATTCAATAAAGATTATGTTGGAACATCCCATGAAAGTTTTACACATCGATTCAAGTATTATGGCGGATGCTTCTGTGTCTCGTCAGTTGAGCCAAGCCATTGTTTCGCAACTCAGCGAAAAGCATGCGCAAGTTGAGGTTGAATATTTGGATTTGGCAACGCAACCGATTCCACATTTAGACGCAGAAATTTTAATGGGTCAAAATGCAGAACAATCGGCTCTGGGCGAACGTATTATTCAACAGTACTTAGATGCGGACGTTGTGGTGATTGGTGCAGCGATGTATAACTTCGGGATTACTTCGACTTTAAAAGCATGGATTGACCGCATTAGTGTTGCAGGTCGTACTTTCAAATATACTGAAAATGGCCCGGTCGGTTTGGCTGGTGACAAGAAAGCCTATATTGCCAGTAGTCGCGGTGGTGTCTATGGTGAAAATAGTCCTGTTGACTTCCAAGAAGGCTTCTTAAAAACCGTCTTTAATTTTACCGGTGTGACCGATGTTGAAATCATTCGTGCTGAAGGCGTGAATATGGGCCCAGAGCTGAAAGACAAAGCCATTGCAGCAGCTTTAGCGCAGGTGCAAGCGATCTAATAACAATAACTGTAGTTCCATGATTCCTCATTTGGTCAGCGTTAAGCTGACCTTTTTTTATGCGGAATTTGTCTAGTCTTGGTCGAGCGCTTGAGCAAACGTTGCGATATCATCCAAAGCCATTTTAGCTTCTGGAAACCATGCATTAAACATTTGAAAGTTATGCCACATGCCTGTGTATAGTTTAAATGTCACATCTACACCTGCCTTGGTCGCTTTATCTCTAAACCGCTGGGCATCGTCCAAGAGAATTTCTTTCGAACCGACTTGTACAAGGGTCGGTGGGAGGTCTGCTAAATCATCAAATAAAGGTGAAACGAGCGGGTCCGCTGGGTCAATTTGCTCTGGAACATAATAGTCGATGCCTGTTTCAATGGCTTCGATGGATAACAGTGCATCGAGCTTGCTGTTATAGCGAATAGATTCACTGGTTAAGCTTAAATCCAAAAACGGCGAAAGTAGAATTAGTCCACTGACTTGAGGACGTTGCTCATCACGAATACGTAGCGCCAAGGCTAGCGCTAAATTTGCACCACATGAATCCCCCGATAAAATAATATCTTTGGCTTGTATCCCTTGCTCCAATAACAGCAGATAAACATCAAACAGCGCATCAATGGCTTCAGGATAGGGGTGTTCGGGTGACAACGGATAGTCAAGGTGAATGACTTGCATTTGTGTGATAGCTGCAAGGTCTGAGACAAAAGCGCGATGGGTATTCATTGAACCTAAAAAGAAAGCTCCACCATGAATATGCAAAATGAGCTGAGTGGCTTCAGTTTCAGGTTTTAACTCTTCCGCACGCAGGCCTGCAAGACGTAGAGGGCGAATCTGGATCGACTTATTGAGCGGAAATGCACGACACATTTGTTCAAGAAGAAAACGCTGACTACTGGGTGGGAGACTAAAGCGACTTGGGGTTCGAATCGTGGTTTTTAAAAACTGCTCTGTAATGATTTGTTTCCATGGATCGGCAATCTTCATAGTTATTCCATTTTGTTATTTGTTTTACCTTGAGTTTGTGTATTTACCAACATAATTTACAAGGTTACACTAATTGGTCACATTGAAAAATTGAAAAATTGTTGTGACTTTTTAATAATGATAGTCGTCTATACTAGACTAGGGAAATGAAAAAAATGAAAAAAATTGCACTTGCGTTAAGCGTACTAGGATTAACCGCTCTAGCTCATGCAGCAGATCCGCTGAATGGCACTGTTTGGAAAACGATTGATGACAAAACTAAACAAGCGAAAGCATTGGTTAAATTCACTGAGCAAAAAAATGGAACTTTAACTGCGAGTATTCAAGGTATTTTGACACCAGGTGAAGAAAATGCCTGTACCAAGTGTGAAGGCCCATACAAAAACAAATCGTTGAAAGGTTTAACGATTGTACATGGTCTGAAAAACGCGGGTGGTACAAGCTATGACGGTGGATCAATTTTAGATCCGCAAACGGGTAAAACCTATAAATTAAAAGGCAACATTGCTGCTGGTGGTAAAAAACTAGAGCTTCGTGGTTATATTGGCGTGGCTGCACTTGGCCGTAACCAAACTTGGATTCGCGCGAACTAATCTCATCCAACAAAAAAAGCCGAGCAATTGCTCGGCTTTTTTGTTTTTGTTATGCCTTTAGGGCACGAATTGCATCTTCATTGAAACCCACAATAAAACCATCGGGCGTTGCAATCACGGGGCGCTTAATGAGACTGTTATGTGTGGTGAGAGCATCAATCAGCCCTTGCTCTGAAGCTAATGCAGTGTCTTGTTCTGCTTCAGTCAGCTTACGCCAAGTGGTACCTTTCTTATTTAGGACCACATCTGCCCCAATCTGATCGAGCCATGTTTTGACAGTTGTAGCATCAATGCCTTGTTTTTTATAATCATGAAACTCATACGCTAAACCTAACTCATTCAGTAGGTCGAATGCTTTTTTCATTGAATTACAATTTTTAATGCCATACACGTTTAACATGGAAAACCCTTCTGAATTTTAAGCTGGGTTTAGAGTAACGGAAAAAGCAGAGCAGCTCTAGTGTCGCGATTTAAGCCAATAGCGTCATCGTCTTGTCATAAAAGCGTTTTAGAATTAAATCAAAGAAAAATAGAATATAAAAAGAAGAAGCATTAAAAAAGGCAGAGACTAAAAAAGAGAAAACCCGCATTTAATCATCCTGATCATGCGGGTCTCATTACAACGTCCATTGTCACATCCTTGAAAACCAACTATATCCATAGTTCGTTTTAATTTCATCCTACGGCGTCCTGTCCTTGTGCTGTCATCCTGACATCGTCCCTTTGCCGTGGAAATATAATGCACTGATTGATTGATCAGAAAAAGACTCAAAAAACGGCAGATAATGTAGGTTAAAAACTCATATTCAGTAAACATATGCTCACTGAGTATGAGCTAAATACTTACATTTTTCTAGATTTTGTAGTCAATAATGACAGGTGCATGGTCGCTAAACCATGTTTCTTTATAGACCCAAGCATTGACTGTACGGGCTTTCCAGTCAGGTGAGCAAGCTTGATAGTCAATGCGCCAGCCCACGTTCTTCGCACGAGCTTGTCCTCGGTTTGACCACCACGAATAAAGTTCAGCCTCTGGACGTACTTCACGGAAAGTATCGACATAGCCAAGTTCATCATAAATATGATCGAGCCAAGCGCGTTCGTGCGGTAAGCAGCCTGAGGCCTTTTGATTGCCTGACCAGTTTTTAATATCGATGCGTTTATGCACGATGTTGTAGTCACCACAGACAATCACGGATTTATTTTCATCACGCCATTGTTTCAAAATTTGTTTGTATTCTTCTAAGAAGTGGTCTTTACGTACTTGTGCCTCTTCACCAGAAGAACCCGATGGTAAATAGAGTGAACAAATATGCACGTTTTGGTCTAAGCCTAAGTCAAACTCAGCCGAAATAAAGCGGCCTTGAGAGTCGGCTAATTCAAAACCAAGTCCATCAGTAACTGAAACAAACGGTAAACGGCTATAAATAGCAGTGCCAGCATACCCTGGACGTTCAGCAGGGAACAGGTGGGTATGCCAGCCTTCAGGTTTAAATTTATCGGTCCATTGTTCGTGGGTGATGCGAGATTCTTGCATGCAAATCACATCAGCATCTGATGTGGCAATCCAATCAAAAATCCCTTTTTTTTCTGCAGAACGTAGACCATTTACGTTAATTGAAACCACACGTAAAATTTTTTGATCACTTGGATAGCTACTCTTTGGTATCATGCGCAAGTCTTACCTCAATTTGAAAATACGGAGCACCGCATGACAACGCAAGCGACATTTAACCCTCAAGCTTTTATCGAACTCGCATTATCACGTGGCGTGCTTAAATTTGGTGAGTTTACTTTAAAATCGGGTCGTGTGAGTCCTTATTTTTTTAATGCAGGTCTACTTAATGACGGTGAAGCCTTGTCATTACTGGCGTCTGGCTATGCAGCCAAACTGACAGAATGCAACAATGTTGAGGTGGTATTTGGTCCTGCGTACAAAGGGATTCCTTTTGTTGCTGCAACAGCGGTGGCTTTGTCACAAAATCATGGGGTAAGTGTGCCTTGGGGGTTTAACCGTAAAGAAGCCAAAGATCATGGTGAAGGCGGGGTCTTGGTTGGTGCATCTGTTGCAGGCAAAAAAGTCTGGATTATTGATGACGTGATTACTGCGGGCACAGCAATCCGTGAAGTAGTCACCATTTTGAAAAATGCAGGTGCGCAGATTGCAGGTGTGTTGGTGGCATTAGACCGCCAAGAAAAAGGTCAAGGTGAACTGTCTGCGATTCAAGAAGTCCAAAAAGAATTGGAAATTCCTGTGCATGCATTGGTGACCATGAAAGATTTGATGAATTATTTAGAGGCTAAAGGTGAGACAGAAGCTTTAGCAAAAATGGAAGCCTATCGCGTGAAATATGGCGTTTAAGCGTTGAAACAAAAAAGGGAAGCTTCGGCTTCCTTTTTTATTGGCTCTCTCATTCGGTTGGCGTTTGGCTATGCGCACCTTCCCAACCAATTATCGCAGTTTTACGTGTTGTCCCCCACATATAGCCGCCACGTTGCCCTGAAGACTGAATGACCCGATGGCATGGAATTAAAAAGGCAACGGGGTTGCTGCCAATGGCTGTTCCGACCGTTCGTGAAGCACGCTCTTGCCCAATCTCTTGAGCAATATGTGCATAACTGCTGAGCTGCCCCATGGGAATTTTAAGCAGACTTTGCCAAACCTTGAGCTGAAAGTCGGTACCTTTCAGATGCAGTTTAATCTCTGATAGGCTGTGTTGATCTTGCTGAAAAATCGCGAGTGCTTTGCGTTGTAATTCATCCTGATCTTCAATAAATGTCGCACGTGGGAACTGTTTTTTCAGATAGGTCAATGCATCTCGATCTGCTTCGGTAAAGGCCATATGACAAATCCCTTTAGGGGTCGAGGCAATAATGACTGAGCCAAAAATGGTCTCGGCAAAGCTATAGTGAATGTGGAGTGCTTCACCGCCATGTTTATATTCTGCGGGCGTCATCCCTTCGATTTGGACAAATAAATCATGCAATCGACTGGTACTAGAAAGGCCAGTGTCAAAGGTTGCCGCAAAAATATTATTTTCTGTTTGATTTTTCAAAACCGACTTTGCATATTCCACACTAATATATTGTAGAAATTTCTTCGGGCTAATACCTGCCCATTCGCTAAAGATACGCTGAAAATGAGTAGGACTTAAATGAACGTGCTCTGCAATCTCAGTCAAACTGGGTTGCTGTTTGAAGTTTTGTTCAATGTATTCAATTGCCTTTGCCACACGTGCGTAATTGCTATGTTCTGTCATGATTACTCGCGGAAATCATTTAACTTAAGAAAACACTAACAAATCCAGCGAAGCCTGAAAATCCGTTTCTTGCGCTTTATCAGAAAAGGTTAGAAGCATGCATTGATTGGCATAGTCATCCCTTGCTAAGCATAAAAAAGCGGAACAGTGACCTGTTCCGCTTGAGATGGCATTTTAACTAAAGGGGTTTAGAACTGATAGTTCAAACGCATGAGGAAGCTACGTGGTGTACCTGGCATAGAGTCCGAACGCCAATATTCTTTATTGGTCAAGTTACTGACAGCTAAGGTCAGGTTCCATGGATCAGCACTATAACCAATGGCTGCATCGACACGATTGAAACCATCCATCTTGGTCAAGTTATTGATGTTTGGATAGTAAGAGCCCACATAAGTCACACCGACTTCACCATAAAGTTTTTCGGTAGGTAAGTAGCGGACAAATAGGTTGCCTGTATTTTTAGAGGTGTTAGACAATTTATTACCTACATTTTGAGGGTTTTCTTTGTCTTTCTTTACTTCGGCATTAGTATAGCCATAGCCACCACGAACAAATACATTATCCAACACACGGCCAATGAAACTAAATTCTAAACCTTGGGATTGATGTTTTCCACCAACAGCCCATTTATCAAGAATATCTGGGTTTGGTTGGTAGCGAATATTATTTTTACTGATGTCATAAACAGAAAGCTGTGTATTGAGACGCTCATCTAACCAGTCGCTTTTGACCCCAATTTCATATTGTTCATTGTATTGCGGTTCTGCATCATACAAACTTGGATCAGTGTCGACATCAATTGAAATATTGCCTCGTCCACCGTAAGGGGCAAAACTCTTGTTATAAGAGGTATAGAAGCTGTGCTGTGGTGTAGGCTGCCATACAAAGCCAATATTAGGACTTACAGTTGTATCATCATAGTGCTGGGAAATATCTTTTATTTTATTAGTCGATTTAAAATCGTATTGATCATAGCGCACACCGAGCATCATTTTGAGTTCAGGTGTAAAGCTAATCAAATCTTGCACGAAGAAACCTAAACTGCTGCCTTCGTGATAATTATGCTGTCTCATTTGCAAAGGGCCACTACCGCGACTAGATTCGCGTTCACCCGTAAGTGGGTTGACGTAACCATAAATCGCAGAGCCATTTTGATTGGTATTTGCTAAACGTGGTTCGCGCTCTTCATATGCCCAATCACTACCGAATACAAGGTTGTGTTTAGTCATACCTGTATCGAACTCGCCTCAAATATCAAAGGTATTGCTGGTGGTTTTGTTGTCAGTTTGCTGCCAGTAGTAAATCTGAGAGATTTCTCCAACATGGCCCTGACATGTGCCCGCATTACGAATGACGGTTGTCTCTGTGGCGCAGTATCCGCCTAAATAGAAATGATCGAAGTTTTGCTTGGCTTGGCGGTAACTTGTTGCCCAATGAAATTTCCAATTCGGCGCAAATTCGTAATTTAAATCTGAACGAATAACTTGTAATTCATCTTCAATAAAATCGCCGTCTTGCGCAAAACCAGTCTTGATTGAAACACCCGCGGGTAAATTATTATAAGAAGGTCCACGGTCAGGGGTTCGATTTAATTTGTCATAAGTATATTGTGTGGTCCACGTGAGGGTTTCATCATCATTTTTATAAAGTGAAACTTGGCGAGATCATTTCAATTTTACTGTCAATGCCTGAACGGAAACTATCCGCTTCACCGTATTCACCCGTCAAGCGCACAGCCCAGTTGTCATTTATGACTTGGTTAATATCTGCTGTTGCACCGTAGTTATCATATGAGCCTACGTAAGTACCGACGGAACTTTTCGAGTCAAAGTTGGCGTATTTACTCACCATATTGATCACACCACCGCCCGCACTACGACCGTAAAGTACCGAGGCAGGGCCTTTTAAAATTTCAATGCGTTCAATGTTGGATGTGCTGCGACGCACTTGGCCACTTTCACGAATACCATCACGGTAAATATCACCCGAGTCGGCAGAGAAACCACGGAGGGTGATGCCATCACCACGCGTATCGTAGCTGGTGGATACCCCTGGTGTACCTTGTAGCATTACACTGAGGTCGTTAGAGCCATAGATTTTATATTTCTGTACATCGATGGTGTCGATGGTTTGAGGAATATCTTTTTTCTTTAATCCATTCCGTGTGACATTGGCCTGATCATAATCGACATAGCTTTTGATTGGATCAAGTTCACTCATTGCCTCAACTTTCAAGGTAGGCAAAACTGCTGCTGTGCTCGATTTTTTTGTCGTTGCTAGAGAAGAAGGGTTCTCATTATTTTGTAGCATCGTTTCATCAGCATAGGCTGCATGCGCATTTAAAATCATAAAGCTGAGAAGGCTATATTTGAATAGGTTAGAACCACAAAACGGCTGTGGTGAAAATTTCATCATGATTTAAGGCTCGGAGAGAGTGAATGGCCAATAAAAATGAGAAGTATAATCATTTACTAAAAATGAACAAGACTTACGGTAATATTCATTTTTTCTACATAGTTTTACTGGGTTGAAAAGTACAGCTGTACAGGCTTTTTAATTTTTCTAAAAAATTGATAAATAAGCATTAAAATTTGAAGAAAATACAAAAGAATTATTTTTGTGCATTTTCCATGCATTTTTTACAGCTTAAAAGAACGCCTATTTTTTCTTGGCGTCCTTGCTCAGTTTGTACCCAAGGGCGGTTTTGCCACGGTGGAGTATGGCGGACATGTTGTGTGTGACCACAGGTAAGCTCCGCCACCCAATGATGTTCTTCATCTAGATGAAAACCGACAATCGCTTGTTGCACTTAAGTATCTCGACTGTCGTGTTGGATCTGTTCCAAACCGTTTAAAAAACGCTGACACAGTTGATGGATGGCCACCAAATCATCGGGATCTAGACCTAAAGAACACGCCAGGTCAAATGGAATGGCCATAATTTTATCTTTGGCTAAGAGTGCTTTTTCCAGCAGAACGACTTTTTTCATACGTTCATCTTCTTTGACAGCAACACGCTTTAAAAACTGTTTTTCTTCTAGTTTTTTAATAATCGGGGTCAAGGTGCCTGAGTCAAAAAAGGTTTTTTGTCCAATCTCGGTCAGCGTCACATTGTCCTGCTCGTATAAAGCCAACAAAACAATAAATTGCGGATAGGTCAGATCGTAAACCTGTAAGCGTGGACGGTATTGACGAACCATGGCATTGGTTGCGGAATACATGGCAAAACACACGCGGTTTTCTAAAAGTGGGATGTCCGCCATGTTGCATGTCCTTGGGGTGTTAATGTCTGTAAAGCAGTATAAATGAAATAGGGATAAAAGTATATTGCGCATAATAATCTTGTGCACAAGTTAATTGTGTGCGATATTTATTTGAGGTTGAGATCGATTCAGAACTTGAAGCGACTTTAATTAATGACATTTTGATGAATGGAAGAGATGTAATGACCACAATTTATGATTTTCAGGCCGAACTGTTGGAAGGCGAGCAAAAAAATCTGGCCGATTATCAGGGCAAGGTTTTATTGGTGGTGAATACTGCCAGCCAATGTGGTTTAACTCAACAATTTGAAGGTTTGGAGCAGTTATATCAGGACTATCAACAGCAAGGTCTGCTGATCTTAGGCTTTCCCTGCAACCAATTTGCACAGCAAGACCCTGCGAGTAATGAAGAGATCGGCAGCTTTTGTCAGCGTAACTATGGGGTCTCTTTCCCAATGTTTGCCAAAGTTGATGTGAATGGTCCTACAGCACATCCGCTGTATCAGTATTTAACCACTGAAGCTAAAGGCATTTTAGGTAGCCAAAGCATCAAATGGAACTTCACCAAATTTCTCATTAACCAAAAAGGGCAGGTGGTGAAACGCTATGCGCCGATTGTTAAACCTGAAAAAATTGCCAAGGATATTCAACGCCTTTTGACTTAATGGAGAAGGTGTGGAAAGGAGCTGTCGCGTGGTAATAGACACATACTCCCTTTGTTGAATTGAGCAGTTAGCATTTGATTTGTTACTGTAATGTGTTGTAGTTATTTGAATAAAATAGATTTTTTAATCTTTAATTATTACACAACTTGTTGCACCCAAACCTGAAAACTTCGTTATACTTTTTGCCAAGTTTAAAAAATATGAGCGTGAGAATTATGCGTGTACTGGTAGTGATGGACCCGATTGAAACGGTGAATCTGAAAAAAGATTCCACCATGGCCATGTTATGGGCCGCAAGCCGTCGCGGACATGAGTTGGGTTATGCATTACAACACGATTTATATATCGATCAAGGCAAAGCCTTTGGTTTGATTTCTCCCTTAAAAGTGTTTGAAGACTACGATCATTATTTTGAGTTGGGCGAACAGCAAAAAGAGTCCTTGGCCGATTACGATGTGATCTTGATGCGTAAAGATCCACCATTCGACATGAACTTTGTCTACACCACCTATATCTTGGAACAAGCGGAACGTGAAGGCGCGTGGATTATCAATAAACCACAGTCCTTACGTGACTGTAATGAAAAACTGTTTGCCACGCAGTTCCCCGAACTCCAAGTCCCTACATTAGTGACTTCACAACAAAGCCTGATCCGTGAATTTATCAAAGAACATGGTGATGTGATTGTGAAGCCTCTCGATGGGATGGGCGGCATGGGAATTTTCCGTTTATATCAAGATGGTGTGAACATTGGCTCAACTTTGGAAATGTTGACGGAGATGGGCACACGTCCGATTATGGCGCAGCGTTATATTCCTGAAATTGTGGAAGGGGATAAACGTATTTTGCTGGTCAATGGTGAACCGATTCCGTACTGCTTGGCGCGTATTCCACAAAACGGCGAAGTCCGTGGGAATTTGGCCGCAGGTGGGTTGGGTCAAGCACGTCCTTTGACTGAAAACGACAAGGCGATTGCCGCAAAAGTGGGACCCTTCTTACGTGAATAAGGTTTGGTTTTTGTCGGACTTGATGTGATTGGCAACTATGTGACCGAGATTAATGTCACCAGTCCAACCTGTATTCGTGAGATTGATGCGCAATTTGGTACCTCGATTGCCGATGATTTATTTGATGTCCTAGAAGCAGGTAAAGCCAGCTAAATTGACAGAAAAGGAACCTGAAATGGTTCCTTTTTCTTTCATGGAGGTGGTTGGTTTTGAAATAGAGCTGTACTTTGCTGCAAAGTGTATAAATTTGGTTGAAAATAAAGCGGATTATGTTGCCAGACACTACAAATTTTCATCCTGCTTAAATGTATGCGCTCAGATTGTATTTATAAGTACTAAAATGAAGCGAATTGGGCTTTAGAATGATGTTAAATATTTGATTCTAATCAGCTTCATTATTTTATTTTTAAATATAGCCAATTGCGCTGTCGAGCCTGATTGTGTGCTGTAGTTTGAGTAAAAATGCACATCTGATAACAAATCTAGTTTAAACTTGAAAATCAGTAGAAAAAAACAATCAAATGCCTGTTGAAAAAAAGTAAATAATCTTTCGCGGTTATGCGTTTGTGATTACAATTGATCGCTTAAAATTGAATTTTGTTTCCATATTTTTAGAATTGAAGAATTAGACTGTGACCGAAGCAACACAAACAAAGCCGAAACATGTAATGATGATGGCTGCCGGAACGGGCGGGCATGTTTTTCCAGCACTTGCTGTGGCTAAGGAATTACAGCAACAAGGCTGCCAAGTCTCGTGGCTTGCTACGCCTACAGGTATGGAAAATCGCCTGCTTAAAAATCATGATATCCCAATTTATCAAATTGATATTCAAGGTGTGCGCGGCAATGGCTTAGTCCGCAAAGTATTGGCACCCTTTAAAATTTTAAAAGCCACTTTAAGTGCAATGCGTTACATGAAGCAGCTCAAAGTCGATGCCGTCGCGGGCTTTGGGGGTTATGTCGCTGGGCCAGGTGGATTGGCTGCGCGCGCACTGGGTATTCCTGTCATTATTCATGAGCAGAATGCGATTGCGGGTTTTACCAATACGCAGTTATCACGTATTGCCAAAACAGTGTGTCAAGCTTTTCCAAATACCTTTGCTGCACAAGATAAAATTGTGACCACGGGTAATCCCGTCCGCAAAGAGATTACGGAAATTTTAAATCCGTCTTGGCGTTATCAAGAACGTGAAAAAGCAGGGGCCACGCTTCGAGTTTTAATTGTGGGTGGCTCGTTGGGTGCACAAGCGTTAAATGAGCGTGTTCCTGAAGCATTGAAGCAATTGAATGTGCCGTTAAGCGTTTATCATCAGTGTGGTCAAAACCATGCAGATACGACCCAAGCGCGTTATGCCGATGCCCCTGAACAGCTTCAGGTTGAAGTTCACCCTTTTATTGAAGATATGGCCAAAGCCTATAGCGATGCCGATTTAATTATTTGCCGTGCTGGGGCGTTAACCGTGACCGAGATTGCGACTGCGGGTGTGGCTGCGGTTTTTGTTCCGCTGCCAAGTGCAGTGGATGATCACCAAACGGCCAATGCAAAGTTTTTAGCCAATATCGGTGCAGCCAAAATTTGCCCACAAACAAGCATGACGCCCGAGAGTTTAAAAGAATTATTATTACCCTTGATGAACCGTCAGTTATTGTCTGAAATGGCAGTGAAAGCACGTCAGCAAGCACAACCCGATGCAACCCAACATGTGGTTCGTTTAATTCAAGCATTGTAAACCGAGTATTTTATGTCGCCATCTACGCCTGCTGATCAAGCAAAAAAGTTAATTAAAGTGCCAGAAATGCGCCGTATTAAGCACATCCATTTTATTGGGATTGGTGGTGCAGGTATGTGTGGTATTGCTGAAGTGCTCAAGAACCAAGGCTACAAAGTCTCAGGTTCAGATATCAAGGCGTCAAAAACCACGGCTCAGCTTGAAGAAAACGGCATCAAAGTCTATATCGGGCATACGGCTGAAAATATTCAAGGGGCAAACGTGATTGTGGTGTCGACTGCAATTGATGCAGAAAACCCAGAAATTAAAGCAGCCATTGAAACGCGTACACCTGTGGTGCGCCGTGCAGAAATGCTGGGTGAGCTGATGCGCTACCGTCATGGGATTGCTGTTGCGGGAACGCATGGTAAAACCACGACCACTAGCCTTGTCACGTGTATGTTGGCAGAAGAAAATCTCGATCCAACTTATGTGATTGGCGGTTTGCTGAACCGTACTGGTGTGAATGCTGCACTGGGCGCGAGTCGTTTTATCGTGGCAGAAGCAGATGAATCAGATGCGTCATTCCTGCATTTGCAACCGATGGCCACCATCGTGACCAATATTGATGCAGACCATATGGACACCTATGGTGGTAGTTTCGATGTCTTAAAAGATACCTTTGTACAGTTCTTACAAAAACTACCGTTTTACGGCTTGGCTGTGGTGTGTGGCGATGATGCCAACATTCGTGAAATCATGCCGCGTATTGGTCGTCCATTGATCACGTATGGTTTTAACGAAGACAATGACATTCGTGCAGTGGATATTGAACAAGAAGGCATGCAGTCGCACTTTACCGTATTACGTAAAGATCGTGAGCCTTTGCGTTTAACCATCAATTTGCCGGGTTTGCATAATATTTTAAATGCACTTGCAGCGATCGGTATTGCAACCGATGAAGGTGTGTCTGATGCTGCGATTGCACGTGCGTTGGAGAGTTTCAGCGGTGTAGGTCGTCGTTTCCAAGTACAGGGCGAATTTGACATCGACGGCGGCAACGTGAAATTGGTGGATGACTATGGTCACCATCCTAAAGAAGTCGAAGCGACCATTAAAGCGGCACGTGCAAGCCATCCAGATCGCCGTTTAGTGATGATGTTCCAGCCACACCGTTTTAGCCGTACCCGTGACTGTTTCGATGACTTTGTGGATGTATTGTCACATGTCGATCAGTTGTTGCTGCTTGAAGTCTATCCTGCGGGCGAAAAACCGATTGTGGGGGCAGACAGCCGATCATTGGCGCGTAGTATTCGTTTACGTGGCGATGTAGAGCCGATTTTGATCGATCCAGTCGAAGGTAATTTGCAGCATGCGTTGAAAAAAGTGTTACAAGCGGATGACTTGTTATTGACGCAAGGCGCAGGTAATGTGGGGGCTATCTCGGTTGAGCTTGCAAGCAATCATTTATATTTAAAATAATCACGTTTTGTGATTACTCAATGAATAAAACAGTCATAAAGTTTAAGGATATCAACGTGTCAAATGCTTCAAAATTCGGCAAAGTAGCGGTGTTGCTTGGTGGTAAGTCTGCTGAGCGTGAGGTTTCTCTAGATAGTGGTGCAGCTGTACTTGAAGCATTGGTTCGTTCGGGTGTAAATGCAGAGGCTTTTGACCCGCAAGAGCGTAGCGTGACGGAATTGGTCGGTTATGACCGTGCGTTTATTGTGTTACATGGTCGCGGTGGAGAAGACGGTCAAATCCAAGGGGTCTTGGAGTGGCTCAATATCCCGTATACCGGAACAGGCGTACAGGGTTCTGCTATTGGCATGGATAAAGTTAAAACCAAGCAAGTTTGGCAGGGTTCAGACTTACCGACAGCACCCTATCGCATCATTAGCCAAGAGTCAGATTTAGCTGAAGTGGTGGCGAATTTGGGTCTTCCACTGATTATCAAGCCGGTACACGAAGGTTCAAGTGTCGGCATGAGTAAAGTTGAAAAAGCAGAAGATTTGGCAGCGGCAATTGCCAAAGCGACCCAACACGATGCTGTGGTGATGGCTGAAAAATGGATTACGGGACGTGAATTCACGATTTCATTTTTAAATGGTCAACCGCTACCTGTGATTCGTCTACAACCGCCTGCGGATGTGGCTTTTTATGATTATGAAGCGAAATATCAGCGTAATGATGTGGAATACGGAATTCCGTGTGGCTTAAGCACTGAAGAAGAGCAAAAGTTGCAAGCGCTTTGCCTCCGTGCATTCCAAGCGGTGGGTGCAAGTGGTTGGGGTCGTATTGATGCGATGCAAGATGAGCAAGGCAATTTCTGGTTACTCGAAGTGAATACAGTACCTGGGATGACCAGTCACTCTTTGGTGCCGAAAGCAGCAAATGCAGTGGGTTATAGCTTTGATGCGCTTTGTGTCCAAATTTTAGAGCAAACATTGACAGGTGCGGCTCACTAAATGGCGCAATTACCTGCTTCTATGCGCCGTAAACGCGCAGCGATTACTTCAATACACGATAAACCACCGACGCGTAAGGAAAAGCTTGCCAACTTTGGTGGTTGGGTGATGTTGGTCGTTGCCGTGGCGGTGCTGTTGGTTGGTATTTATGGCTTATATCAAGTCATGACAGATGCACGCGTGGCCGAACTTGATGTAGTAGGCGTACGTTCTGAGGCGGAAAAAAATCAGGTGATGGGACATGTTTCAGCAGCCATTACTCATAATTATTTCACCTCAGATTTAGAAGAAATTCGTGATCGAACTTTAGAGTTGGGTTGGGTCGATCGCGTGGTGGTTTCGCGCGCATGGCCGAATGCGATTCGCGTTCGTGTTATGCCACGGCATGCAATTGCACGTTGGGGGACAGGGCGTCTCTTAAGTGACAGCGGTGACGTATTTAGCGAAGTGACGCCGAAAAATAATCAGAATTTGCCTTTATTACACGGTCCAATCAGTCAGTCTAAAATGATGATGCGCCGTTATAATGAAATTAATCAATTATTCCAGCCAGTCAACCTTCGTTTAAAAGAACTATATTTAACGGAGCGTATGACTTGGTTTATGCAGTTCGATTCAGGTTTACGTGTTATCGTAGATCAGGATCAAACCATGAGTAAGCTGCAACGTTTGAGTTATTTGGCTCAAAGTGATTTGAAGCCAGTTTGGGCCAAAGTATCTGCCATTGATTTGCGTTATCGGAATGGCTTGGCCATCCAATGGAAGAATGCTGCCGCACCAAAGATAGTAAATGGTCATTTTGTTGTAACGATTGATGACACAAGCATTGCAGGTGGAGCAGCAGCAAAGCCATAATACTTGGCTTTAAAACAGAGGCATAAAGCCATAAATTAAACAAACATGTGATGGTAGTAGTAAATAATGAATGAAGCGGTTCCCTCAGTTGTTGCGATTGACATTGGGACGCACAAAGTTTCAGTTTTGATTGGTAAGGTACATGCGCCAGACAATATCCAAGTGATAGGAATGGCAACTGCTCGTAACCGAGGCATGAATAAAGGAAAAATTGTAAGTCTTGATAAAGTCATTACAGCGATAAAAAATGCCGTGCAAGAAGCAGAAGATATGGCTGAATGCCGTGTCCATTCCGCGTGGGTCTCAATCCCAAGTGCCGAGTTAAAAAGCTTTTATGCATCTGGACGAACGCCAGTTGAAAATACTGACCATACAATTACAACAAGTGAAGTGGTTCGTGCATTAGAGTTGGCCAAAGCCAGCCACATGACCTCGGATCATTATTTGGTTAGTGCTGTTCCACTGGGCTTTGAGTTGGATGACTCCACTGAGTGGGTACAAAACCCAATACGGATGTCTGCCCACAGCATGATTGGTCATTATCAGTTGATGATGTTACCAATTAGTACCATGCAAAACCTTGATCGGGCCTTAAAAGGCGCGAACATCGGGGTGGAGAAACTGGTGGTGTCTTGTCTGGCAACGGCAGAAGCGAGCCTACTCAAAGATGAAAAAGAGTATGGCGTTTGTTTGGTTGATATTGGTGCAGGTACCACCAACATTGCGGTGTATTTGGATGGTCGTTTGGCTTTGACGCATACTTTGCAGCGTGGTGGCGAGCATGTCACCCGCGATATTGCTGCTGTGTTACAAACCACCACTGAAGAAGCTGAGCGAATTAAATTACTCTATGGGTGTGTCGACATTAAGTCGGTTAAACCGGACCATATGATTCAGATCCAAGGGATTGATGGTCCGCAAACGATTAGTCGTATTGAGCTGACTGAAATCGTGATTGCGCGTTATGAAGAAATCTTAGGCCAAGTTCGCCAAGAGCTAGAGCGTAATGGTGCGATTCATGGTTTGTATCATGGTGTGGTGTTAACTGGTGATGCCAGTCAAATCGAAGGTATGGTGACGTTGACTCGTCGTATGTTGGGTGTGTCTGCGCATTTAGGTAATCCACCTGTGCACGTGACAGCAGATGAGCAAAATATTGCCGCACTGCGTCGCTCTCAGTATGCCACTGCCGCAGGTTTGTTGATGTTTAGTCAGAGCGAAACACAAGAAACCATAGTGGAACCAGAAGATACAGAAAAACTGTCTCTGATTAAACGCGTTGGACGTGCTTGGTCTGGACTCAATGAAAAGCTGAAATCTGTTTTTTAAGTTGAATTTTTTTGGAATATTGTTAAGAAGTTCTACTACGCATCGCTTAAACTTGACAAGCTATGGCTTGCACAGCATGCTTAAAAGCAATTTTGTTTATTAAGATCAAGGCAGTATACGGGCTTAAGTGACTGCCAATAACGAATTAGGAAATCTATAGGTCATGGCCTCATTTGAATTTTTAGAAGATGATCAAACCGATAGCAACGGTCAAGCCCGTTTTACTGTGTTTGGTGTTGGTGGTGCAGGTGGTAACGCCGTACAACACATGCTTGAGTCAGATATTCAAGGTGTAAAATTTGTATGTGCCAATACGGACAAGCAAGCGCTAGACCGTATGAATGCACAATTCAAAATTCAGTTGGGTGAGCAAAGTACCCGTGGCTTGGGTGCGGGCGCCAATCCAAATGTAGGTCAAGCCGCGGCTGAAGAAAGTCGTGACTTGATTCGTCAACACCTTGAAGGCACGGATATGGTGTTTGTCACTGCCGGCATGGGCGGTGGTACAGGTACAGGTGCTGCGCCAGTGGTTGCTGAAATTGCCAAAGAAATGGGTATTTTAACCGTAGGCGTGGTAACGACACCGTTTAACTTTGAAGGTAAGCGTCGTCTTCAGTCTGCTGAGCAAGGCATTGAAGCATTAGAAGCGCATGTAGATTCTTTAATCATCATTCCAAACCAACGTTTGTTAAAAGTTTTCCGTGACATCTCAATGAAAGATGCCTACAAAAAAGCGGATGATGTCTTATTAAATGCGGTCCGTAGTATCTTTGATTTGGTAGTACGCCCAGGTCATATTAACCTTGACTTTGCTGACTTGAAAACTGCGATGAGCACACGTGGTTATGCCATGATGGGTGCGGGTTTAGGTCGTGGTGAAAACCGTGCACGTCAAGCAGCTGAACAAGCGATCCGTAGCCCATTGCTAGATAATGTCACCATTATGAATGCCAAAGGGATTCTGATTAATGTGACGGGTGGTGATGACGTTACCTTTGGCGAAATTGAAGAAATTACCGACGTTGTGAACCAAATTGTCGATCTAGATGAAGGCCAAGTCTTCTATGGCACCGTATTTGATCCAGATGCGCGCGATGAAATCAGTGTCACTGTCATTGCAACAGGTTTGACTCGAAATTCAGCAGATTCTGCTGAGCCAGTGAAGCGTCCAAATGCACATGTGCAGGTAGCACAACATGGGCATGCAACGCAAGCGGTTGTTGAAGATGATGATGTGCCTGCAATCCAGCGTCAGAACCAAGACGTGGCTGCTGCAGCGAGTTCTGCATCGACAGTGAGTGCTGCACGTCCAACACCAATGAGTATTCAAGATTACTTGAAAAATCAACAACGTAAATAGTATTTGTCGATGTGGTTAAGCCACATGTGATGAAGAAAAGGTAGTCTCTGACTACCTTTTTGTTTTTTATCAATGGCTAAATATGCTAACGTATAGCGGTTTAGTGGTGAGATGATATGAAACATGTTGAAACAAAGAACTCTACAACGTGTCGTTAAAGCAAGCGGCATTGGTTTGCATAGTGGTCAAAAAGTCTTAATTAACTTTGTACCACATCATGCGGACGGAGGAATTGTGTTTCGTCGTATCGATCTCAATCCACCCGTCGACATTC
>JACCDZ010080723.1_pt1 | contig 18792 bp, 9 predicted proteins | sample 7449551 | NCBI WGS metagenome assembly JACCDZ01 (sample SAMN15323452, study PRJNA562643) | freshwater metagenome | isolation source: river surface water | place: USA:Blue River Watershed | collected 2017-08-18
CTTCCTCACTCTGATCCTGAAGAGAATCTTTCTGCTGGTAACGTGCAGGGATATCAATCAGGTGCGTATCCTACGACACGTTCGATTGGATTTAACGTGAAATTATTGTTTTAATCATCCTTAATTTGATACAGATGAAAAGAATATTTTTAGTATTTGTACCGCTTTTGTTTCTTGCATCAGCTTGTACAGAGGATCTTGCATCCTTAAACGTAGAGACTAAGAAGCCAGCAGCTATTCCTGCACCTACTTTGTTCTCGAATGCAGTTAAGTCTCTTGCAGGGAACTTAGCTACTGCGAGTGTGAACACAAACGTGTTCCGTTTTACGACTAGCCAATGGGCTATGGCCGTATACCAAGATGAAGCTCAATATGATTTCCAAACACGTGCTATTCCTAACCAATGGTGGAATGGTATGTACCGTGATGTATTAGCTGATTTACGTGAATCATCTCGTTTAATCAATGCAGATGCGTCTTTACTTCCTAAGGAGAAAGCGAATAAATTAGCGATCTTGGATATCATGGAAGTATATACTTTCGGAATTTTAGTGAACTCTTTTGGAAATATTCCTTACTCAGAGGCACTAGATGCAACTAAGTTGTTCCCTAAGTACGATGATGCGAAAACAGTTTCTGCTGATTTAATCACTCGTTTGAATGCTGATATCACTAAATTAGATGCATCTGCAGCTGGATTTACTTCTGGAGAAGATGTGGTTTACAAAGGTTCAGTAACGAAGTGGGTGAAATTTGCAAATACCTTGCGTATGAAATTAGCTATGATTGTAGCGGATGAAAACGCAAGTGCTGCAAAAACTGCTGTTGAAGCTTCTGATGCAGGTGCTATCTCAGCATCTACAGATAACGGTTTATTCACGTATTTAACTGCTTCTCCTAACCAAAATCCATTACACGTGGATATCGTATTAGGTGGTCGTCAAGATTATATCGCAGCGAAAGACTTAATGGATAAATTAACAGGTTGGAATGATCCACGTAAAACAGCTTACTTCTCTACAAACAACGCAGGTAACTATGCGGGTGGTATCGTAGGAAAAGTAAACACATACGTAGATTTCTCTCGTGCAGGTGCTAAAGTAATTGCAGCAGATGCTCCTTACGTATTAGCGGATTACGTTGAAACTGAATTCTTACGCGCTGAAGCAAAAGAAAGAGGATTCAATGTAGCTGGTACAGCTGAGCAACACTATAATAACGCGATCACTGCTTCTATCCTATATTGGGGTGGAACACAGGCAGATGCTGATGCTTATTTAGCTCAACCTGATGTAGCTTATACTACTGCTGCAGGTAACTGGAAGCAAAAAATTGGTACACAAAAGTGGATCGCTCTTTACAATCGTTCTTTCGAGACTTGGACTGAGTTACGTCGTTTAGACTATCCAGTGATTACTGCACCAGTCAATGCAAAATCTGGATTCCCTACACGTTTAACGTATCCTAACACAGAGCAAACTTTGAATGGAACTGCTTACACAGCGGCTGCAGCAGCAATCGGTGGAGACGTAGTAACGACGAAGTTATTCTGGGATAAGAACTAATTCTAGTTTTTAGAAAGGAAAAAAAAGGGCGACCCGTAGGGTCGCCCTTTTTTTGTTTTATTTTTTTATGAAGTAGATAAAAACAATTTATTGTTAAATTTTGTTTATTAATCTGTTAAGCAATAATTTGCCTTACTATTATTATCTCATCATTTGTTTAAACTAAAGACATTATGAAAAAAACAGTACTATTAAGTATGTTCATGTGGCTAACAGCAATGATTCCATTGTTTGCCCAGGACAGATCAATTACAGGTAAGGTGACCGGAGATGATGGTTCGGCTTTACCGGGAGTTAACATTGCCATTAAAGGCACGAGTAAAGGGACTAACACGGATGTGGATGGTGCTTTTAAATTAAGTGTTTCAGCTAATGCTGTGTTAATTGTGAGTTCAGTAGGTTATTCACCTCAAGAGGTCAAAGTAGGTAACAGAACCGTGATTAATGTTTCTCTTGCTTCGGCTACTTCTACCTTGGATGAAGTCGTGATCACGACGTTCGGTACAGCCAAGAAAGCTTCCTTTACGGGTTCCTCTGCGAAGGTTAGTGCAGAGAAACTAGGAGTTAGACCAATTACAAATATCGGTCAAGCGCTAGAAGGTATCGCTCCGGGTATTACAACTACGTCCACTTCTGGTCAGCCGGGTTCTGCTCCAGCGGTACGTATTCGTGGATTTGGTTCGATTTCCTCTTCGAATGATCCATTGTATGTAGTGGATGGTGTACCTTACTCAGCGAGTATTGCTAATTTAAATAATGACGATATTGAGTCGATTACCGTATTGAAAGATGCAGCTTCTACTGCACTTTATGGTGCGCGTGCAGCGAATGGTGTTGTGATGGTAACGACTAAAAAAGGTACGAAAGGAAAAAATTCGATTAATGTAAAATACACGAAAGGTTTTAATACACGTGCTTTGCCAGAATACGATCGCGTAGGTGCTGCGGATTACTATCCATTAATGTGGGAGTCGAATCGTAATAACTTAGCTTACCGTGCAACAAACCCTGTAGCCATTGCGACAGCGAATGCGACGGCTTCTGCCGGTTTAGGTGCTATTGTAGGTACAGGTTATAATGTGTACAATGTTCCGTTTGCTCAATTAGTAGGTACAGACGGTAAATTAAATGCGTCTGCTCAAATGATTTATAACCCAGATGATTTAAACTGGGAAAAAGCAGTGATGCGTCAGGGTATCCGTGATGAGGTAAGTGCAAACTTCTCTGGGTCGAATGGTAAGTCAGACTATTTCTTGTCTGTGTCTTATTTAAATGACAAGGGATATCAGATTAAATCTGATTACGATCGTTTTACGGCTCGTTTAAATGTGAACAGCCAAATGAACAATTGGTTCAAAGTGGGTGCTAACATGAATACAACAGTGACGACTTCAAACCAATCTACGGCTGATGGAGGAACTTCTTTTGTGAATCCATTCTTCTTTACTCGTGGTATGGCTCCTATTTATCCCGTGTATGCGTATGATCCGGCAAGCCCAGGTTCATTCTTGACATTGGAAAATGGAAGACGCCGTTATGACTATGGTAACTTAAGTGCTTTAGGCTTATCAAACCGTCCTCAATATGGTGGTCGTCACGTCATTGCTGAAACGGAATTGAACGAAAACTTCTTCCGTAGAAATTTATTAGGCGGTCGTGCGTATGGTGAGATTTCTTTCTTGAAAGACTTCAAATTCACGAACAGCGTGGGTGTGGATATCACAAACGCAAATACCGTTATTTTTGGAAACCCAGAAATTGGTGACGGTGCTCCGGCAGGTCGTGCTTCAAACACATTTGAGAATATTACGAATTACAACTTATCACAGTTGTTAACGTATAACCACTCGTTTGGAAAGCATAATGTAGATGCCCTAGTAGGACATGAGAATTATAATTTAGTTTCTAATAGCTTAGACGGTTCCCGTTCGCAGCAAATTTTAGATGGTAACTATGAGTTAATTAACTTCACTACAACGACGAATTTAACATCTCAGTATGATATCCGTCGCGTAGAAGGTTTCTTCTCTCGTTTAAATTACGATTATGATTCGAAGTATTTCGTGTCGGTATCAGCTCGTCGGGATGGTTCTTCTAAGTTCTATCAAGAGAAGCGTTGGGGTACTTTCTACTCTGCTTCTGCTGCTTGGCGTTTAGATCAAGAGGACTTTATTAAGGAATTGACGTTTATCGATAACTTAAAATTGAGAACTTCTTGGGGTCAAACAGGTAACGATGGTGGTATTAGCAACTATGCTTGGCAGCCATTGTACGCTTTGGGTTGGAATAATGCAACAGAGCCAGGTATTTTACAATCCTCTTTAGGAAGCAAATCTTTAGAGTGGGAGACAAATACGGCATATGATGTGGCTTTAGAATTCGGTTTGTTCAAGAACAGAATCTCTGGTACCATTGAATATTTCGATCGTCAGTCGACTAACTTGATTTTTGCTGTGCCTCTTCCTTTATCAGTAGGTATTGGAACGGAAACGCGTAATATCGGTTCGATGTACAACCGTGGTATCGAGTTACAGTTAGCTGGGGATTTAGTTCGTACTAAGGATTTTGTTTGGAACGTAGATTTGAATGCCACTAAACTAGAGAACAAAATCACGAAGATGCCTGCAGAAAGCAAGGAGATCATCGATGGTACGAAGAAATTAAAAGAAGGTAGCTCATTATATGACTACTGGTTACGCGAATACAAAGGCGTTAATCCGGAGACGGGTGTGGCGGAATACCGTGCCATCTCTTATGTAGCTTCTAATTCGAGAATTACGGCGAATGGTGATACCTTGACGAATAACATCGCTAACGCTCGTTATGCTTACAACGGTACGTCTATTCCAGATTTGACAGGATCGGTGAATACTTCTCTACGTTACAAAGGATTCACTCTTTCTGCTTTGATGGTGTATCAATTAGGAGGAAAGGTGTATGACGCAGCTTATGCTGGTTTAATGGGAGCAGGATACCACAATGCGAAGCACGTAGATATCTTGAAGCGTTGGGTTAATCCTGGTGATGTGACGAACGTTCCACGTATGGATGCAGGAAGAACGGCTGATTTTGATGCAGCGTCTGACCGTTGGTTAATTGATGCAAGCTTTATGAACATTCGTACGGTTACTTTATCTTACCGTTTACCTAAGTCAATCATGAATCGCTTGAAAATTGATAATGCTCAGGTGTACGTAAGTGGGGAGAACTTCTTAATGTTATCACGCAGAAGCGGAATGAACGTTCAGCAGAACTTTGGAGGAACAACAAGTAATGTTTACAGCCCTGCGAAGTCATTAGTTTTAGGTCTATCATTCTCTTTATAATATAGAATCATGAAAAAGAAATATTTAGGTTATTTTTCGCTTGTATTCGCACTGTTACTTTCATCTTGCGAGGAAGCTTATTTAGATACTACCCCTACGGCTAGTATTGATGCTGGATCAGCATATGCCACTACAAAGAATGCAGCGGCGGCTGTTAACGGTATTTACCGTTCGTTTATTGTTCGTTATTTAAGCTCTCAAGGTCACTCGGGTCACCCGGCTATGATGATTATTCTTGATCACATGGGAGAAGATATGGTCTTAGGAACTACAGCTGCTTCTTGGCACGTTGGAGAGACGCGTTGGACGGCTCACCGTTCTGATGTAAACACGATGGTGCAATTTCCTTATGAGATGTATTACCGCATCATAGGTAATGCGAACATTGGTATTGCTAATTTAGACAAGGCGGTAGGTCCTGCGGCTGATCGTAATTCATTGAAAGGGGAAGCTTTAGCATTGCGTGCTTTTGGTTATTTCAACTTAGTGCAATTATACGGTAAGCGCTATGACGCAACAGCTAAGCCTAATGCACAGTTAGGTGTGCCTTTGGTTTTAGAGCCTACCACAGAAGGAAAGCCACGTAACACGGTAGAAGAGGTATACACTCAAATCAATAAAGATTTAGCGGATGCAGCAGCCTTGTTAACAACTTCCCGTTTGAACAAATCACATATTAATTTAAGTGTGGTGAAGGGTTTACAAGCACGTGTTGCCCTAGTTCAACAAGATTGGACAAATGCAGCTAAGTTTGCAGCGGAAGCGCGTGCAGGATATGTTCCGATGACGGCTACTATGTACCAAGATGGATTCCAAGATATTGCGAATTCAGAATGGATGTGGGGCTTTGATCACTTAGAAGATCAAACGGAGTATTTCGGTGGATACCACTCATACATTTCTTGTAACTACAACTCTACTGTAATTAGAACGTACCCTAAGGTTATTAATAGCTTATTGTACAAGCAAATTCCAGCTACAGATGTAAGAGCTAAAATGTGGGTTGAGACACCTACTACAGCTAACTCAATTGTGCCTCCAGGAGGTGTTCGTCCTAAATTCTTGAATCAAAAGTTCAGATTGCCAGGTACGCCATCTACTTCAGCTATGGGAGATGTTCCTTATATGCGTGCAGCTGAGATGTATTTAATTGAAGCAGAAGCAAAAGCTCGTTTAAACGATGCTGCAGGTGCTTCGCAAGTATTGTTTGACTTAGTAAAAACACGTGACGCTAGTTATGTGAAGTCAACTAAAACGGGTGTTGCTTTAATTGATGAAATTTTAGTTCAACGTCGTGTAGAGCTTTGGGGTGAAGGACACCGTTTCTTAGACTTGAAGCGTACAAACGCAGCATTGAATAGAAATGGTACAAATGCTATTGCATCTGTCGCTTTATTGTTTGATGTGCCAGCAGGAGATGTGCGTTGGGAATTCTTAATTCCTCGTCGTGAGATTAATGCAAATCCAGCGATCGTACAAAATCCATTATAATTTATTTTGTAATTTAAAGGTGGCTAATTTATTAGCCACCTTTTTTTGTTTAAATCTATCCTATGAAAAAATCATTCTTAATCTTGGCGCTTAGCGTCTTATCTTTTTCTGCTTCGTATGCGCAGGACGATGCCTATCAAATACCTCCTAAAGCCATTGCAGACTTATTGCTTGCGAAGCCTACGCCACTTGTGCGTATTGATTCGAAGGCTGAATACCTGTTGTTATTAGGTCGTAATTCCTATCCTACCGTGGAGGAGCTGGGGCAGCCAGAGATGAAAATTGCGGGTCTTCGCTTGAATCCCTTGAATTTTTCTCCGTCTCGCCAAAGTCCCATCAGCAGCATTACCTTGCAAACAATCCGTACTGGAGCCAAAGTAGAAATCGCCGGTTTACCTAAAAACCTAGCTGCCGGATCTATTGCTTGGAATCCATCGGAAACCAAAATCGCTTTTGCACAAACCGAGGTAAACGGTGTGGATTTATATGTGATTGATATCGCCTCGAAAAAAGCTACACGTGTAAATTCATCTCCATTAAATCAAGTATTAGGAAATGCCTTTACTTGGGTGGACGACCAAACTATTCTATACAAGGTGACGACGCATGACGCGGCAGGAGCTCCTAAACGTCCGATAACACCCAAAGGACCAACCATTCAACAGAATGTAGGAAAAGCGGCACCAAGACCGACGTTCCAGGATTTGATTAAATCGCCTTACGATGAGAGTTTATTCTCCTATTATGCAGAAGCCCAATTAGTGGTGTATAAAAATGGTGTGAACAAGAAAATAGGGGAGCCTGCTTTGTATAATTCTTTTCAATTATCTCCGGACAGAAAGTATATTTTGACGCGTTCTGTCGCGAAGCCTTTTTCGTATGCCGTACCGGCTTATGGTTTCCCTACGACGGTGAAAGTCTTAGATTTAGACGGAAAAACGATCAAAGAAATCGCGAAATTACCGTCTTCAGAGAGTGCTCCAGCTGGAAATGATAACGTGCAAAATGTGCCGCGTGGATTTGATTGGCGTGATGATGAGCCCGCAACTTTAGTATATGCGATGCCATTAGATAGTGGTTTTATTAAGAAGCAGGTCGAGTTTCACGATGCCGTTTATTCCTTGTCTGCTCCCTTTACGCAAGAGGCCAAAGAATTATTTAAGACGAAGACCCGGTATGCTGGGGTGATTTGGGGAAATTCTAAAGTGGCTCTAGTGACGGAGGTTTTACGTGGTAAGCAGACATCCAAAGTAAGTCGTTATTCTTCTGCGGATGGATCAATGGAAGTTTTGTACGAGCGTAATCTAACGGATGCCTACAAAAATCCAGGCAGTCCGGTGTTAATGAAAAATGCCTTAGGTCGCGAGGTGATTCAATTCACAGATAACGGGACTAAGATTTTGATGAACAACCCGGTGGGTTCTTCTGATCAAGGGGATCTTCCCTTTATCTCGAAGTTTGATTTAGCGACGAAGAAGAATGAGATTATTTGGCGCGCAAAACCGGGCTATTTTGAACAAGTGGAGGAAGTGATCGATGCAGATAAATTGATTGTTTTAAGTAGAAAGGAATCCCAAACGGAGGTGCCGAACTACTTTATCAAGCACTTGTTAAATCCATCGCAGGATAAAGCTTTGACCCAATTTGAAAACCCGTATCCAAATTTAGTGGGTATCACCAAGGAAAAAATCAAATACAAGCGTGCGGATGGCGTAGATCTAACGGGCGATTTATATCTGCCTAAAGGCTATAACAAAGAAAAAGATGGTCCTTTGCCGGTATTGATTTGGGCTTATCCACGTGAATTTAATTCAGCGGCAGATGCAGCGCAGGTTCGTGGTAGCAAAGACCGTTTCACTGTCTTGAGCTGGGCTTCACCTATCTATTATGCGACTCAGGGTTATGCGATTTTAGACAATGCGGAGATGCCGATTGTGTCTACGGATGCTTCTAAAAAGCCGAATGACAACTTCGTTGATCAATTACGTTTAAATGCTTCAGCGGCGATTGACCATTTAGTTCAATTAGGCGTGGGCGATCGCAAGCGGATGGCCGTGGGTGGTCACAGTTACGGTGCTTTTATGACGGCGAATTTATTAGCACATACCGATTTATTTAAAGCAGGTATCGCACGTAGTGGGGCATACAATCGTACCTTGACCCCTTTTGGGTTCCAAAACGAAGACCGTACTTACTGGCAAGCTCCGCAATTGTACTATGAGATGAGTCCATTCAGCTACGCAGATAAAATCAAAGAACCGATTTTATTAGTGCACGGTGAGCAAGATGATAACACGGGTACATTCCCAATTAACTCGGAGCGTTTATACGCTGCTTTGAAAGGAAACGGAGGAACGACTCGTTTTGTCTACTTACCTTACGAAGCACATAGCTATCGTGGGAAAGAAAACGTGTTACACTTGCTATGGGAGCAATTCCAATGGTTAGAAAAATACGTCAAGTAAGGCGAAAAAAAGGAAGCAAAAGAGGGCGCCCCGCAGGGGCGCCCTCTTTTGTTATACACACGCAGCATTTTTGTGCTTTATTAATTATGCTCTAAAAAGAACGGCGGCCCGCAGGGCCGCCATTTTTTTTATCTCTACTCTCTACTCTATAATCTCGGCTCTCCAAAGATTACCAAATCTTAATCCGATCCTCCGGCTTCTTATACAGCTTGTCGCCTGGTTTCACATCAAAAGCTTTGTACCAAGCATCCATATTTACTGGAGCACCGATGGTACGGTATTGACCAGGTGAGTGCGGATCTGTTAACACTTGTTGCGCTTCTGTTTCTGGAAGAGAGGAACCTCTCCAAACTTGTGCCCAAGCTAAGAAGAAACGTTGGTCTGGTGAGAAGCCATCGATTTTCTTCGTTGACTTGCCTTGCTTCGTCATTTTGAACGCTTCGTAAGCCATATTCAAGCCACCTAAGTCACCGATGTTTTCGCCCATCGTTAATTTACCATTGACGTGGATCGTGTCTTGTACGGTGTACGCATCAAATTGCTTGCCTAAAAGTTCCGTTCTCGCTTTAAACTTCGCTAAGTCGTCCTTTGTCCACCAGTTACGTAAAGTTCCGTCTTTATCGTATTGGCTACCTGAATCATCGAATCCGTGTGACATTTCGTGTCCGATTACGGCACCGATTCCTCCATAGTTGATCGCGTCATCTGCGTCAGCTGCAAAGAATGGGAATTGTAAGATACCTGCAGGGAAAACGATTTCGTTCATCACTGGGCTGTAGTAAGCGTTTACCGTTGGTGGCGTCATACCCCATTTGCTTCTGTCTACCGGTTTTCCTAATTGCGCTAAGTTTTCTTGGAAGCCCCAAGCACCAGCGCGGCGGATGTTTCCGTAGTATTCAGACGCTGAAATTTCTAAGCCATCGTAGTTTTTCCATTTGTCAGGATACCCGATTTTAGGCGTAAAGGCGTTTAATTTGGCCAAAGCCTTTTCCTTCGTCTCCGCGCTCATCCAATCTAATTTGTTGATGCGAACAGCGAAAGCCTTACGTAGGTTAGCCACTAATTCTACCATTCTCGCTTTCGCTTCTGGCTTGAAATATTTAGCCACATACAATTGACCTAATAATTCACCTAAGGTTCCGTCCGTCATCGCTGACATGCGTTGCCATCTTGGAGCTTGTACTTTTTGGCCTGATAATACTTGTGAATACGCAAAGCTCGCTTTCACGAATGGAGAGCTTAAATAACCTGCGCTACTACGTAACACATTCCAAGTCAAATACGTCTTCCAAGTCTCTACGGGTGTTTCGATCAATAATTTGTTCGCTGCCTCGAAGAATTTAGGGGCACCTACTAGAATAGAATCTGGAGCAGATGTGCCAAAGTCTTGGAAAGTCAATGCCCAGTTAAAGGCAGGAGTCTTTTGATTGAAATCAGCAAAGGCAAACTTGTTATAAGTCTTGTACGGATCACGCATTTCAACACGAGCCATCTGCGCTTCTGCTAATTTCTTCTCTAATTGGAAAACCGTTTCTGCATTCGCTTTCGCTTGCGCCTCAGGAGTTCCAGTTAACGTAAACAAGGTCGCTACGTATTTTTTGAATGCCTCTTGAATCTTTAGGCTACGCGCATCATTCTTTAAGTAGTAATCGCGATCAGGAAGTGATGTTCCACCTTGTCCTAATTGCGGTACCATTTTCTCTACGTTCTTGCGGTCTTGACCGATGTAGAAACCAAATAAAGGAGAAGCAATGCCTGAAGAGCGTAAACGCGCGATTTCAGTAACCACTTGTGACTTGAATTGCAAACTTGCAATATGTTGTAAGTCCGCTTGGATAGGCGTGTAGCCTAATTTTTCGATAGCTATACTGTCCATTGCTGCCGCATAGAAGTCAGCGACTCTTCTTTCGACTGAACCTGCGGCCGCTTTCGTGCCTTTGGTCTCATCTAAAATCGTTTTAATCGCATTGATGTTGAAATCGCGTAATTGGTTGAAGGCACCCCAACGTGTTTCTTTGGCTGGGATCGGGTTTTTTCTAACCCAAGGTCCATTAGAATATTCCACGAAGTCATCCCCCGCTTTTACGCTCAGGTTCATGTTGTCGCGGTCAATAAATTTCCCCGGTTTTTCTTGCGCATATAGGCTGCCGCTGAATAGCAATGAGCCTGCAAGGACGAGTTGTAAGTAATTATTTTTCATTTGAAAAAGGTTGATGTGACATTAAATTAATTAATTTACTGAATCTAAACTACCCATATGAAGAAATTGTTACTACTACTGTCCTGCTTTTTAGCATTTAGCCTCTCTGTCCACGCTCAAAAGCCCATGTCACATGAGATCATGATCAAGCTGAAGAAAGTGGGGGCTCCTAAAATTTCACCAGATGGTCGCCACGTCATCTATTCCCGCATCGAAACGTCTTACAATCTAGAAGAACAAACATCAGACCTTTGGATTGCTGCCACGGATGGTTCTTCACAGCCTAGAAAATTAACCAATTCAAAAGGCGGTGAAGACAATTACCACTGGTCTGCCACTTCCGATAAGATTTATTTCATTGCCAAACGTGATGGCGACGAAGCCCCGCAACTGTACGTTTTACCTTTAGCTGGCGGTGAGGCACAACGATTAACCACACTTTCTACCGGAGTAAGTGACATTAAATTCTCATCAGACGGCTCGCGCATTATTTTCTCCAGCCGCGTTTTCCCTACCGCTTTCACGGATTCGGCAAGCAAGAAATTAGCGGAAGAAAAGAAGAAAATTAAGACCAAAGCACGTGTCTATCAATCGTTCCCTGTTCGTTATTGGGACTCTTGGCTAGATGAAAAACAAGGTCATATCTTCACGATGGACCTAAATTCTGGTTCTAAGCCGGTGAATTTAATGGCGAACATATCACTCGTGAATTCTCCAGGTTTTCGTTTAGGTTCTTACAACTTCAGTGCTGACGGTAAATCAGTGGTGTTTACGGCAACTACGGAATACAATACCACCGCTTATCAATTGGCAAAATCGAATATCTATTCGGTGAGTTTGTCTGGTAGTAAAGAAACGGTGTTAGTGAGTGATGAGACTTCTTATACTTCAGCGGAATTTACGGCAAATGGGAAATACCTCATTACATCGGGTTCTGCTATCGGCAATAAATTGTATTACTTAAATCGGATTTACCGCTTTGATGCGTCTTCTTTTTCTGCCAAAAAAGAGCTAGCCGCCACCCTCGATCGTCCCATCAACGATATGGAAATATTGGGTTCTGCCATCTTCGCGAGCATTGAAGACCAAGGAGTAGATCGCATCGTTGAGATTTCCCTGGCCGATGGTTCGGTTAAGCCAGTTTTAGGAGCTGAAAATGGATCTTTTACCGGGTTAAGTTTATCTGGCAATCCCCGTATTTTTGCCTATCAATACCAAAATGTGGCGACTCCGCCAGAGGTTTGGGTCTCAGCAAATGGTTCAGTGAAAGCCATTTCAAAAGCGAATGATGCGGTTTTAGCTGGGTTGGATTTACAAAAACCGGAGGTGATTTGGACTAAATCATCCAGAGGTAAAATGATTCGTTCGGTCGTTTTGAAACCAACCGGTTTTGATGCCTTTAAGAAATACCCTCTCTTCGTTTTAATGCACGGCGGTCCAGCTAGTTCATTCAAAGATGTGTTTGGATACCGTTGGAACCCCTACATTTTAGGTTCGGCGGGCTACGTAATCGTGATGACCGACTACACAGGATCTGTGGGATATGGTGAGAAATTCGCTCAAGATATTCAGTTTGACCCATTCAAAGGTCCTGGTCAAGAAATCCAAGAAGCGGCAGCCGACGCCATCAAACGCTTTTCTTACATCGATGGCACTAAACAAGCCGCTGGCGGAGCATCCTACGGAGGTCACTTAGCGAACTGGATGCAAGCGACTACGTCACATTACAAATGTTTGATCTCACACGCGGGTTTAGTGAACTCGGAGGCGCAATGGGGAACATCGGATGTGATTTGGGGTAGAGAATTGATGAATGGAGGAGCTCCTTGGGTGCCTACTAAAACCTGGAAAGAACAAAATCCGATGCGTTTCGCCGCGAACTTTAAAACCCCGATGCTATTAACCGTGGGTGAAAACGATTACCGCGTCCCTATTAACAATACGTTGGAAAACTGGAGCATTCACCAACGTCTTCAAATTCCGAGCAAGTTAATCGTCTTCCCAGGTGAGAATCATTGGATCCTGAATCCAGATAACTCGAAGTTCCACTATTCGGAAATTCAAAACTGGTTAGCGACGTATTTAAAGTAGCCAGTATCCGGTAACCAGTAGTCAGTATTCGGTAACCAGTAGTCAGTATCAAGTAGTCGGTATATTATCCACTGACTACTGATTACTGCCCCCTGTCTACTGACTACTGATTACTGGATACTGTCTACTGATTACAACCTCACCATCTCCCCCGTCCTCACCGACTCATCACACGCAAAAGCGATGCGCAAACTATTTACTGCATCCTCTACGTGATCCGTTAGATCTATGTTATCGTTGATGGCCTGTAGGAAATAGGCCTGCTCGCGATCGCAAAGACCTTGGTGATCCGGTTCGTCTGTTAGGTTAACCCATTCGTCTTCTTTCGTGAATTCATTTTTAGCATCGATGTCTGCGTGGTGTACACGTAGGGATTCTGTTTTGGTATGTGATTCCACATCATCGGATTTTCCCTCGCCGCCGGCATTTTTTGCGACGATGGAAACGGAACCTTTTGGCCCAAAAACATCTTTCACAAAATACGCATTCTGAGAGATCATCGGACCCCAGCCGGCCTCGTACCAACCCACGGATCCATCTTCAAAGTGAATTTGTAATTGACCATAATTATAGTTTCCAGCCGGAATGTCTTCCGTCATTCGCGCGCCGATGGCCGAAACACGCATTGGTTTGGAGCGCGTCATTTGGCACATAACATCAATGTAGTGAACCCCACAATCGACGATAGGGCTTAGCGATTTCATCAAATTACGGTGCACATCCCACATGTAGCCGTGGGATTGTTGATTTAAGTTCATGCGCATGACCAACGGTTTTCCCATCGTCTTCGCAATCTCGATGAACTTAATCCAAGACGGATGGTGGCGTAAAATGTAGCCCACCACGAGTTTCTTGCCACTTTTTTGAACAGCTTCGGCTACCCGAATGGCGCCAGCTAATGAATCGGCGATTGGTTTTTCTAAGAAAACGTGACAACCAGCTTCTAATGCGGCGATGGCATAGGCTTCGTGGGTATCTGGGTAAGTGGAGATACAAACCGCATCTGGTTTGGAGTCTGATAAGGCGGTGTAATAGTCGCTGTAGAGTTTTTGGCCCCCACCTAATGCTTCATTCAATGCTTCCTTGCTATTTCCCGGGGAAACGAGTCCGCAGATTTCAAATCCGGCTACATTCTGGTAGGCTTTCGCATGAGAGGCTCCCATGTTTCCGCAACCCACCACGAGCACGCGTATATTTTTCATGTTAATCGATTTAGAATCGTAAATTAGGAAGAATGATTAGAATAATCGAATCTTCGCCTTTACAAATTATGCGCATCCTCCTTATTTTCTTGCTTATTGGTTCCTTGAGTCTTCAAGCCCAAAACAAATCAGGCATCACCGGTAAACCTGATACGTCCTTTACAAATTATGCTGCCTTGAAAATGGTAGTGAAACAGGATCCCACGATTCGCTTAGCCGAAGTTCAAAGTTCAAAGAGCAAAGTTCAAAGTTTTGTTTACAAGACAATAGATAAACGGAAACTCGTGGTGGATGAATATGCCATCTCAGCCACTCGCAAGCTACCTACGCTCGTATTTTTCCATGGAGGTGGCTGGAGAACGGGGCATCGTTCACAGCATATTCCTTTAGCAAAAGCACTAGCAGATCGAGGATACCGGGTCTTTTTAGTGGAGTATCGTTTGTCTACAGAAGCTCTTTACCCTGCTGCGATGCTGGATGCTCAAGCTGCCTTGCAATGGGTTTCGAAACGCCAGAATGTGGGAGAAATCTACGTGGGTGGTTATTCAGCTGGGGGCCAAATGGCTGCGCTCCTAGGTTCCGTTCAAGATGAAAATACCTACGGCAAAGGGGTCAAATTAGCTGGGGCCATCGATATCGATGGGATATTGGCTTTTATTCACCCGGAATCAGGGGAGGGAGACGATAGTAAACGTATCTCAGCGGCGACTCATTATTTTGGGTATAATAAGGTAGAGGGCGAGGCAATCTGGAAGGAGGCTTCCGCCTTGAGTCATGTGACGAAAGGCGATCCGCCGGTATTATTCTTAAATTCGAGCGATGAGCGGATGCATGCAGGGCGTGACGATTTTAGGCAGAAAATGGCCGGTTTGGGAATACATACGGAGTTTCACACGTTCGAAAATTCTCATCATACCTTCGTATTAATGAATCACTGGTTCAATCAGGTGATGGACCGAATGGATCGTTTTATGCGCAAACGTTTAGTGGTGGGAACTGATTTCAAGACGATACAATCCGCAGTAGATGTGGCTCGTCCTGGTCAGGAGATTTTCATTAAAAATGGCAATTACCAAGAAAAGGTATTCATCGATTCATTGAAACACCATTTGTCTTTTGTAGGGGAAAGCAGGGATGGCGTGGTGTTGCGGGAGACGATTGCGCGGGATATTTGGCGTTGTTCTAATCCAGATGATTATGGTGCGGGAGTGTTGAATATCAAAGGGCATGATTTGTCATTTCGGAATATGACTATTATGAATGAATATGGATTCACGGCGACGAAAGATATATCGATTCCTTGTTTGAACGAGGCAGGAAAGGAGACGACCACGACAGTGCAGAAATATGCGTTACCAAGGGAGAAAGGGGAGAAAGAGGGGGAGAAGATTGTCCGTGTGGATGGACATCAATTTGCAGTTCGTACGATGCCTGGTGCCACACGTTTGTCTTTCGAACATTGTACCATCCGGTCAGGTGGCGGTGATACGGTAAGTCCTTGGGACGTGAATGCGGGAATGTATTATTTGAATGACTGTTTGATTGAAGGGGGAGTGGATTTGTATTGTCCGCGCGGCTATGCCTTGGCTGAGAATTGCACCTTTGTGTGCCATAATACGAGTGCGGCGATTTGGCACGATGGTTCAGGAGAAGTAGGGGCGAAGACCGTTTTAAAGAACTGCCGCTTTCTGGGGGATCCGGGGTATAAATTAGGCCGATACCACCGCGAAGCACAATTTTATCTTTTGAACTGTTCTTTTGATAAAAATATGGCGGACGCACCTATCTACCAATCGGGCGATCGAGTGCTCAATTGGGGCCATCGCGTGTATTATGTGGATTGCCATAAGGATGGAGGCGACTTCGTTTGGCATAAAAATAATACGTCGGTGAAAGCTAGTGACCTGACCTTCAAGACTATTTTTGGCAGAAATTGGAAAAAATAATTTATTGTATCATTAAAATACATTAACTTTGTTCTGTTACCTCTAAACTTATCAACTATGAACTCGAGAAGAAGATTTCTTCAGCAGTCTAGCGCTTTTCTGGCGGCTAGCGTTTTAGCACCTCGTTTCTTATCTGCACAATCGTTTACCAATCGTCCGGTGGGTATTCAATTGTTTACCTTTTTTGGAAAATTTGACCAAGATGTAAAAGGGAATTTGCAGAAGATTGCGGAACTAGGCTATACGGAGATTGAATCTGCTTTCTCGATGTTACCGGGTTTTTATGGGATGAAAGGCAAAGAGTTTATGGCCTTAAACAAGGATTTAGGATTGAATTGGGTTTCACACCACGTGGTGGGTGCCCCTTTGAAACCTCGTCCCGGAATGGATATGTCTCGTTTTCCTAAGATGGTTAATTTGCGCGATGATGCGCAGCAAGCGGTGGATAATGCAGCGGAGGCAGGTGTAAAATACCTCGTGTGTGCCAATATCCCGATTGATACAAAGGAGGAAGTTGCTCAGGCAGTGGAAACCTTAAACAAGGCAGGAGAATTAGCGAAAAAGGCAGGACTTACGTTCTGCTACCATAACCACGATGCAGAATTTAAAGCGGTAGAAGGCCAAAAACCTTTCGACGTTTTCGCCTCTCAAGTTCCTGCCGACTTATTGAAATTTGAATTGGATTTGGGTTGGGCTTCAAAGGCTGGAGTGGATGTCGTGGAATTGTTCAAACAACATCCTGGCCGTTTCCCTCTATGCCATATTAAAGACTTCGACTCAGAATTTAAAAATATTCTCCCAGTGGGAGAGGGTGTAGTGAACTACAAGCGCATTTTTGATGCAGCTAAATCAGGAGGCCTAGAGCATTTCTTTGTAGAACACGATTTCCCGAAAGACGCTTTCGAAAGCCTTCGAATCAGCAAGAAGGCTTTGGACGCCATTTTATAATCCGCCTAACGGTTTTTTAGTGTTTAATGATTGAATTTTGATTCTTGAAAAACATCCCCTGTTGGGGGATGTTTTTTTATTTTAAGACATAAAACTGATACGGCGCAAAAGCTAAATGATCGTGATCCATTCCGATCTGAACCGTTTTGCCTGACCAGAGGTCTTTCATGGCAGTCGCCCGTTCTCCATAGGCGCCTAACATATAATAGGTTACCTCTCTTGGCTGCGCACTAAAGTTGAATAAGAAATAGACTTTCTCTCCATTCAGGTAGCGCTCAAAACCGATGATCGAATTATTGTGCACCTCTAACCAGTGAATATTTTTCAAGTCTGCCACCACTTTCAGTGATTTACGCAGCTTGATCAATTTTTGTAGATTCGTGAATACTTTATTTTCGATTGAATCCGCTTTATCAACCGTCGCATTCTTTTTCCAATCAATGATCGGGCGGTGCATCCAGCGGTTATCGTATGATTTTCCTGGATCCTGTAAGTAGGTATAATCATTTGTATAGGCTGCTTCATCGCCGTAGAATAACATCGGGACACCACCTACAAATAGACTTTGCGCTTGCATCATCGTGATTTTGTCGATGGAAGTGTGGATAGATGCCGCATTTTTAGAGGCGATGGCTTTCTCTAAACCACATAAGGAGGCTAAAGAACCTGAAAGGCGCGCATCCTGTGTTTTCGGATTTACCGCAAATAAGGCTCCAGTGGCTGGGGATTCGATGCCACCGCTGTAATAGTTTTTAATGTAGGAACGGTGATCGTAGGGATTAAATCCAGATTGCTCGATCATCCAATCGTCATAACCTAAGCCGATATCATCGTGGCAACGGGTGTAGGTTAACCAAGTAGCCCCTTTCGGTTTGCGTAATAATTCGTTTTGGGCGGTGCGCATCACGCGGATATCGCCGGTAGCCAAAGCATCCCATTGTACCGCCATTTGAGTGGCGTTATAGGCGAAATCGCACTCGTGTGTTGCGAAACGACCTGTTCCAAAATATTCCATAATCTGGGCTGGAGCCACAATGGCTTCGCCTAAAATAGCCATTCCAGGCGTTGCAACCTCTACGCACATCTTAATTAATTGCAGTAATTGGTGGGCTTTTGGAAGGTTTTGGCAGGCGGTTCCCATTTGTTTCCAAATGAAAGCCGGCGCATCTATGCGCACCACGTCTACCCCTAAGTTGGCGTAGTAAAAGACGTTTGCGAGCATTTCTACGAAGACTTTGGGATTCGTATAATTCAAATCCCATTGGTAATGGTGGAAAACCGTCATCACCCATTTATCCATTTTTTCGTCGTAGGTGAAACTACCAGGTGAACTTTCTGGGAAGATTTCTGGCATGGTTTCCTCCATCGCATCTGGAATGCGGCGGTCGTCGTACATGTAGAAATAGTCTTGGTATTCTTTGATGCCTGCTTTCGCGAGCTTAGCCCATTCGTGGTGATGCGACGTGTGGTTTAACACGATGTCGATCATCAAGTACATATCTTTTTGTTGCAGGGCCTTTTGGAACTCGCGTAAATCTTCGATCGTCCCTAATTTCTC
>JACCDZ010823012.1_pt1 | contig 18783 bp, 11 predicted proteins | sample 7449551 | NCBI WGS metagenome assembly JACCDZ01 (sample SAMN15323452, study PRJNA562643) | freshwater metagenome | isolation source: river surface water | place: USA:Blue River Watershed | collected 2017-08-18
AACGGCCAGAAGCCGGCGGAGATCGCGGCCGACCTCGAGCACATCGAGAAGCGCTGCGTCGAGCACGGCATCCCGGTGCCGACGACGTTCTCCTAACCGGGCTACGCGACGAGTCCGGCGGCGACGGCGGTGCTCCGAGAGCGCGGCTATCGGTTCGCCCGGGCGGGTGGGGCGCGGGTCTTCGATCCGGCCAAGGACGACCCGCTGACCTTGCCGCAGGCGTTCGACGGCAAGCCGGCGAGTACGCTGGAGCAGTTTAAGGCGGCCATCGCCCAGGCGCGCGACGGCAAGATCGCCGTCATCACCTTCCACGGCGTGCCGGACATCCGCCACCCTTGGGTAAACACCACGCCGGCGCAGTTCGAGGCCTATATTTCCGCGCTCAAGGCCGCGGGCTGCCAGGTCATCGCGATGCGCGACCTCGCCCGCTACCTGCCGCCCGCGAACAAGTGACGGAAGGCCGTTAGCGCGGTTGGGTCGCCGACTTGCCCGCGGGCCGCAAGCGGAACGCGTCAAGAATCACGAAGCCGTCCGTGCCCTCGTTGGAGAGGGTCAGCGTGTACGCCACGCCAGGGCGGAGCTTGAAATGGCCGAGCGGGCGGAAGGCCTCGCCCAGAGGTAGCGGCTGGGTCTGGTCGACCGTCAGGCGATGTTCGACCCCGCCCCCTGCGAGCGCGATGGGCAGGCGGGTGGTGCGCGTGGCATGAGCCGAATAGGCCATGCTCAGTTCATAGTCGTCCTCCGCCGGGATCTTGAAGCGGAAGGTCGCCCGGCATTTCCCGTCTGAGCGCTTCTCGTCGTGGACATAGCCTTTGCCGACGTAAGGCTTGAAGTTCATCGATTGGGTCCAGCCGCCTTCGAGCTCCGCGGTTTGGTCGTCGAGAATCAGCCCTTCCGGGGTGCTGGCTGGTGGCTTTTCGGCTGCTTTCGCCGCGACGGCCTTCGCGGCGGGCGGCGGAGGGAGCTGCAGCGTCTGTCCTTGGGCGAGCAGGCGCGTCCGCAACTCGGCGTAAGGCAGGTCCTGCACCGGGCGGTCGCCGCGGGCGGAGAGGGCGGCGGCGACCCCCGCGGCCTGTCCGATGGCCATCCAGGCGCCCTCGATGCGCAGCGAGGACATGGCGACGTGGGTGCTTCCGAGGGCGACCGGCACGAGGAGGTTGGTGCACTGCTCGGGCTTCGGCAGGAGGGCGCGGTAAGGGACGTGGTACGCGTAGCCGACGCCGCTCCCGGGCACGCGGAAGGGTAGGATGGTGCCCTCGTTCATGACGGTGCCGTCCGGGCGGACCACGCGTTGGCAATCGTGCGAATCGATGGGGAACGAGGAGACCGCGATGGGGTCGTCCTTGCTCGGCGCTTCGAGGATGTCCCTCTGCGTCAGGACATGGAGACCCTGCAACCGTCGCGACTCGCGGACGTAGAGCGCGGGAGGGAAGTGCCCGGTGGCGGCGAACTCGTCTTTGCAGAAGCCGAGGGAGGCATATTGGGCGCGGACTTTTTCGGGGACGGCCGGGTCGGTCCGCAGGAAGTGCAGAAATTCGAGGGTGTATTGTTTGTGCGCCTCCCAGATCCGGGCGCGTTCCGCTTCGTCGGCCGCATGCCACGTGTCGCTTCCGCCCACGAGCCCCAGCGAGACCTGGCCATGGATGGAGTTGTTGCCGTCGAGCTTGTCGCCGGGCAATGGGTACAGGTCGAAGCCGATTCCGCGGATCCCGGCCTGGAGCGCGCGACGGGCCAGCTCGAATCTCGCCGGGTCGTAGTGCGTCGGCTCGGGAATCGGCACGCGGTTCGCCGGGTCGCGGGTGAGGCAGAGCCGGAAGCTGAAAGTCATCACATGTCGATCGCCCGCCTCCGCCGGGCCCGCGTCCGTGCCGGTGATCAGCGGAAGCGGCCGGCCCGCCGCGTCGAGTCCGTTCACCTTCATCGCCGGCTTGGGGTATTGTTTGCCGGCGAGGGACTCCCCGTGCTCCGCGCGGCCCTCCCGGCCGATGGTCCAGGCCACGCCGGCCGCGGCCATGAGGTCGCCCTCGTAGGTCCCGTCGACGTAGCTACGGGCCGTGAACGCGCCCTGCGTCGTCCGTAGGGCGCCGATCCGGGCCCCGGATTTCTCGACCGACTGCAGGCGGCAACGGGTGACGACGGAGACGCCGGCCTCCGTCAGCATCGCCTGGGTGACCCGGCTCGCGACGCTCGGCTCGAAGACCCAACGGATCCCCGGGGTCTTGTCCTTCGGGTCGTACGGCGCCGGTCGGCCGCGGGCGACGTAGTCCTGGGCAATCCGAACGTGCCACTCCTCGAAGAGGCCCGTGAGGGCTTCCCGGCGCATCTGGTTGGAGTCGCAGTGGCTCAGCCCGCCCGTGCTGAGTCCGCCGACATGTCCGGTCGGCTCGAGCAGGATGACCTTGGCGCCCTCCCGGGCGGCGGCGATCGCGGCGCAGAAGCCCCCGGGGGTCGCGCCGTAGACGATGACGTCGGCCTCCCCGGCCCGAGCCGGTCGCAGGAATACGGCCAGGAGGGCGAGGCAGCACGCGCGCCACATCAGGCTTAGGCGACCAGGGCTTTGACGACCTTGGTGGGGAGCACGCCGGTGAGCTTCTGGTCGAGGCCCTGGTACTTATACGTGAAGCGCTCGTGGTCGTAGCCGAGGAGGTGCAGCACCGTCGCGTGGAAGTCGTTGATCGGAAGGGGGTCCTTGACGATGTTGTAGCTGAATTCGTCGGTCTCGCCGTAGATCTGGCCGCCCTTGGCGCCGCCGCCGGCCATCCACATCGAGAAGCAGCGCGGGTGGTGGTCGCGGCCGTAGTTCGCCTTGCTGAGACCGCCCTGCGAGTAGATGGTGCGGCCGAATTCGCCGCCCCAGATGATCAGGGTGTCGTCGAACATCCCGCGCTGCTTGAGGTCCTCGATGAGGGCGTGGCAGGGCTGGTCGACGTCCCGGCACTGGCTGGGCATGCGGCCATTGACGTTGGAGTGGTGGTCCCAGTTGTTGTGGTAGATCTGGACGAAGCGGACGCCGCGTTCGACGAGGCGGCGGGCCATCAGCACGCTGTTGGCGAAGCTGCCGCGCTTGCGGGCCTCCTCGCCGTAGAGCTTGAAGACGTGCTCCGGCTCCTTGGTCAGGTCGGTGAGCTCGGGGACGCTCGCCTGCATGCGGAACGCCATCTCGTACTGCTTGATGCGCGTGTGCGTCTCGGGGTCGCCCACCGCCTCGTAGTTCAGGCGGTTGAGCTGGTTGATGCCGTCGATGGTCTGCTTGCGCAGGTCGTCGGGCACGCCGGGCGGGTTGTTGATGAAGAGGATGGGGTCGCCCTTGCTGCGGAAGGAGACGCCCGAGTGCTCGCCCGGCAGGTAGCCGCTGGACCAGAGGCGGCTGGAGATCGCCTGCTCCTGGTCGCGGTTGGTCGGCGTGGCGATGAGCACCACGAAGGAGGGGAGGTTGTCGTTGCCCGAGCCGAGGCCGTAGGAGGCCCAGGAGCCGAGGCACGGCCGGCCGGCGATCTGGTTGCCCGTCTGCATCGCGCAGATGGCCGGCTCGTGGTTGATCGCCTCGGTGTTGAGGGAGCGCATCCAGCAGATGTCGTCGGCGCTCTTGGCGAGGTTCGGCAGCAGCTCGGTGTTCATCCACATGCCGCACTTGCCGGCTTGGCTGAACTTGTACTTGGTCGGCGCGATGGGGAAGCGGGCCTGGCCGCTCGTCATGGTCGTCAGGCGCTGGCCGTTGCGGATGCTCGCCGGCAGGTCCTTGTCGTACATCGCCTGCATGCCCGGCTTGTGGTCGAAGAGGTCCATCTGGGCGGGGCCGCCGACCATGTGGAGGTAGATGACGCGCTTGGCCTTCGGGAGGTGCTGGGTGCTCATGGCGCCCGGGGCGGCCTCGGCCAGGGAGCGGCCGAGGAGGGAGGTCAGCGCGGCGGCGCCGAGCACGTTGGCCCCGCGGCCGAGGAAGCGCCGGCGGGTCTGGAGGTTATTCCACTCGTGGAGGATGGACATGGGATTATTTGTTGAGGACTTCGTCCAGGTTGAGGAGCTGGTTGCAGAGCATGGTCCAGGCGGCCAGCTCCGGCTTGGGCAGGGCGGGGTCGGCCGGCGTGTCGCCGACCTTCAGGAGCGCTTCGGCGTCGGCCGGCTTGGCGGCGTAGTGCTGGCGCAGGCTCACGAGGCTGGCCTGGAGGATGGTCGTCTCGGCGGGCTTGAGCGTGCGGGCCAGCGCGCGTTCGGCGGCGGCCTGGAGGCGGGCGCCGTCGTCCTTCGCGCCGAGCAGGGTGCGCTGGGCGAGCACGCGGGCGGCCTCGACGAACTGCGGGTCGTTGAGCGTCACGAGGGCCTGCAGCGGGGTGTTGGTGCGGTCCCGGCGCACGCAGCTGACCTCGCGCGACGGGGCGTTGAAGAGGTCGAGGCTCGCGGGCGGGGCCATGCGGCGCCAGTAGTTGTAGAGCGAGCGGCGGTAGAGGTTCTCGCCCTTGTCGGGCCGGTAGGCCTGGATGCCCACGCCCACGACTTCCCAGATGTTCTCGGGCTGGTAGGGCTTGGTGCCGGGGCCGCCCATGCGGGTCGCCAGCAGGCCGCTGGTCGCGAGGGCCTGGTCGCGGATCATCTCGGCGTCCATGCGGAAGCGCGGGCCGCGGCTGAAGAGGCTGTTGTCGCGGTCCTTCTCGACCTTCTCCTTGGTCTGCACCGCCGCCTGACGGTAGGTGGCCGAGGTCAGGATGAGCCGGTAGAAGCCCTTGACGTCCCAGCCGGTGCGGCGGAACTCGACCGCAAGCCAATCGAGCAGCTCGGGGTGCGTGGGCGGCGTGCCCATGATGCCGAGGTCTTCGGAGGTCTTCACGAGGCCTTGGCCGAAGACTTCCTGCCAGAAGCGGTTCACGGTGACGCGGGCGGTGAGGGTGTTCTGCTCGCTCACCAACCAGCGGGCGAGGCCCAGCCGGTTCTTCGGCGCGTCGGCGGGGAGCTTGCCGAGCGCGGACGGGATTTCGGCGGCGACCTGGTCGCCCTTCTTGTCGTAGGCGCCGCGCAGCAGGATGTTCGCCATCGGCATCATGTCCTTGCGCTCCTCCTGGATGTGCGTGAGCGGGCTGCGGTCCTTGATGGCCTTGAATTCGGCCTCGAGCGTGGACTGGCGCGTGGCGACCGCGAGGACGTCGGGCCGGCGCACGCCGAGGTAGTAGTCGAGCACGGCGGCGCGGTCCTTGCCGGCCAGCTTGCCGGCGACCTTGGCGCGGATGCCGTCGACGCGGGCGAGCGCGAAGGCCTCGGCGGCGGACAGGGCGCGGTCGTAGAAGCGGACTTCCTGCGCGTTCCCTTCGAAGAACTCGCTGGCGCTGCGCTGGCCCAGGCGGGTGGGGGTCTTGGACTGGCTGGACGTCGCGAGCTTGTTGATCTCGAGGTTGAGCGGGACCATCGCGCCGTCGACGTAGAGCTTGATGCCCTCGGCCTTGCCGCTGCCGTCGTAGGTCAGCAGCACGTGCTGCCAGGTGTCCTTCTTGGCGATCGGCTTGGCGGTCGTCACCTTGATGGCGTCGTTCGGCCACTTGCTGATCAGGTAGAAGCCGTAGTTGGCGTTGTTCAGGAAGAGCGACCAGCCTTGGGCGGCCTTGGGGTCGTCCATGCGGGCCACGAGGGCCTGGAGGCCCTGGACGTTCGCGGGGCGGAACCAGCCGCCGACCGTCAGGGGCTTCATCGTGTCGAAGTTGCCGACGTCGCCCAGCTCGAGGTTGGCGCCTTTCTTGAGCAGCGGGGCGGGGCCGGTCTGGCCGTCCTTGCTCCAGGTCAGCGGACCGGTGGCGCGCGTCTGCGCGGGGGTTCCGGTGCCCTCGTTCAGGGCGAAGCGCCGGAGGAGGCCCTTGGCGGGGACGTCCTGCTCGAGGTCGGCCGGCTTCAGCTTGGCCACCCAACCGTCGAAATCCTTCTGGGCGGCGGCGCGGGCGTCCAGGGCGGCCTTCTTGGCCGCCTCGATCTCGCCCGGCAAGGCCTTGAAGCGGGGACGGTCGGCGTCGGAGGGCAGGACGATCACCGGGCCGCGGCCGTCCTTCACGTTGCCGTCGAGGCCGGGCTGGGTCGTATTGCGGAAGAAGGCCGCCAGCGAATAGAAATCCTTCTGCGTGAACGGGTCGAACTTGTGGTCGTGGCACTGGGCGCAGTTGGTCGTCAGGCCGAAGTAGACCCAGCCCATCGTCTGGACGCGGTCGGCGGCGTAGTTGGCGAGGTTCTCCTCGACGATCGTGCCGCCCTCGTTGGTCGTCACGTTGCAGCGCTGCAGGCCCGTCGCGATCAGCTGGGATTCGGTCGGGTTCGGCAGGAGGTCGCCGGCGATCTGTTCCACGGTGAACTGGTCGAAAGGCTGGTTCGCGTTGAACGCCTTCACCACCCAGTCGCGGTAGGGCCACATCTCGCGCGGGTTGTCGAAGTGCAGGCCGTGCGAATCGGCGTAGCGGGCGGCGTCGAGCCAGTAGCGGGCGCGGTGTTCACCGTAGGCCGGGGTCGCCATCAGTTCATCGACCAAGGCGCGGACCTGGGCGTCCGACAGGCGGGAACCATCCTTCGGCAGGTGCTTGGCGAGCAGCTCGGGGGAGGGCGGGAGGCCCGTCACGTCGAGGGCGAGCCGGCGGACCAGCGTGCGCGCGTCGGCCTCGGGGGCCGGGGTGAGGCCGGCCTTTTCGAGGCGGGCGAGGACGAAGCGGTCGACGGGGTTCTTGGCCCAGCCCGCGTCCTTGGGCGTCGGCGGCGTGACCGCGACGGGCGGCAAGAGGGACCAGTGGGGTTGCCACGGGGCGCCCTGTTCGATCCAGGACTTGATCTGGGCGATCTGCTCGGGCTTCAGCTTCTTGTGCGTCTCCGGGGGAGGCATGATCTCGTCCTCGTCCTTGGAGAGGAGGCGCTGGTACAGGCTGCTCTGGTCCGGCTTACCCTTGATGATGGGGGCGGGCTCCTGCTTGCCGTCCTTGGTCTGGCGCGGGGCGAAGAAACCGGCTTCGGTGTCGAGGCGGAGGCCGGCCTTGCGGGTGCCGGGGTCCGGGCCGTGGCAGTGGAAGCAGTTGTCGGCGAGCACCGGGCGGATGTCGCGGTTGAACTCCACGGCGTCCGCGGCGAAGGCGGCCGCGGTCAGGAGGGGGAGGACGGTAAGGCGGAGGAAGCGCATGGGCGGGGTTGCCGGAATAACGGCAAGTTAGGGGATTAGACGGCTAGGTCGAATCCGATGTTCCCATTCCGGCGGAAACGAGGGTTTCTTTTACGCTCGATTAGGTCAGAAATCCCACCGGCGGGCCTTGCCTCCGGTCGGCTTCAGTTCGACCCAGTCGAGTTCGACCGGTTCGGCTGCGTTCGGCAGATAAAGACGAAGGATGCTCGTCTCCCGTGGGGACGCGAGATCGACCTCGATTTCCTGCCATTCCCCGGCCCGGGCCTGGAAGGCTATGCGGGTGATGGAGTCGGCGGGGGTCTCGACCTTGGGGACGAGGTCGATCGCCCCAGCTCCCTCCTTCGGGCAGCGGAGGCGGAACTTGAGTTTGGCCGGGCCCGCCAGGGAGGCGCCCACCCCGAGGAAGGGCGTCGCGTTCTCGCCGCGGGCGGTCAGCACCCCGTCCTTGACCGTGGCCGCGCAGCCGCGGTTCTTCCAGCCCTGCAAGGGGTCGGCGGCGACCGGCGGCGTGGGGGGCTTCTTGGTCGCCGCGGCCGGGGCGTAGGTGGGGTTATGGCGCGGCAGGATCGCCTCGTTGTCCAGAAGGTAGGTCTGCAGCAGGTCGTTCATTTGCCCGGCCACCTGAGGGCGGGCTTGGGCGAGGTTATGCCGTTCGCCCGGGTCTTGGGCGAGGTCATAGAGCTCCAGCTCGTCCTTGCCGTCGTCGGCGCGGGCGTAGAAACGGATGAGCTTGAGGTCGCCTTCGCGCACATAGGAGCCGGCGTAGAACCCGTCCATCACCGCGTCCTTCGCGGCGTTGCCGTGCGGGAAGTGGCAGAAGACGCGCCGGCGGGGCGACGCGCCGCCCGTCAAGGCCTCGGACTGGTCGAACCCATCGAGCTTCTGGTCGGCCTTGCGTTCGGCGCCGGCGACGCGGATCAGGGTGGGGTAGAGGTCGGTCGACTGCATGAGGAAGTCGGCCGTCGTCCCGGCCTTGACCTTGCCTGGCCAGACGACGATGCCCGGTTCGCGCGTGCCGCCTTCGTAGAGCGAGGCTTTGCCGCTGCGGAAGGGCAGGTTGCTCGTCGCGGGGACCTCGGCGTAGCCGGCGGGGTCGGTCAGCTTGGGCGGGTAGGCGTAACCCCCGTTGTCGGACCAGAAAACGATCAGCGTGTTGTCCGCTTCGCCCGAATCTTCGAGGTGCTTGAGCAGGCGGCCCACGGCGTCGTCCATGCTCTTCACCATCGCGGCGTAGAGGGGGTTATGTTGGGGGTTGGCCGGGTCGGCCTTCGCCTTGAAATGCGCGATGTAGTCCGCCCGCGCGTTCCAGGGGGAGTGGACGGAGAAGAGCCAGAAGTTCAGGAAGAAGGGGCGGCCCTTGCTGGCGCCGATGAACTTGCCCGCCTCATCGGCCATGCGCTCGTCGATGTGCCGACCCGGCGTATCCTTGATCTCCGGGTCGGCGATGAACTTGTTCCACGGCGCGAGGTAGCCGCCGCCCGGGCCGGCCGCCCTCGGCACGTGCGGCCAGTCGACGTCGAAGCCCTGGTCGCGGGGTTCGTAGGCGTCGGTCGGCGCGAGGTTGTGGCCGAGGTGCCATTTGCCGAAATGGGCCGTGGCGTAGCCGGCGGCCTTGAGCGATTCGGCCAAGGTGAAGTAGCCCGGCTTCAGCCGCGTGACGGAGTTGGCGAGGTGTACGCGGTCGGGTCCGACCACCAGGCGCTTGGTCAGCTCCACCTTGGGCAGGTGGCAGGCCGGAGCGGTGATCCCGGTGCGGGCCGGATGCTGGCCCGTCAGGATGCTCGAGCGCGTCGGCGAGCAGAGGGGGCTGGCCGAGTAGGCGTTCGTCAGCCGGACGCCCCGGGCGGCCAGCCGGTCGAGGTTGGGCGTCTCGTAAAAGGTGCTCCCGAAGCACCCGAGGTCGCGCGCGCCCAGGTCGTCGGCGAGGATCAGGAGGATGTTCGGCTTATCCGCGGCGAGGGCCGCGAGCGGGGCGAGGAGGCAAGGCAGGAGGCGCATCGGAAGCGGGGTGAAGGGGGGCTCAGCGAGTCGGGGTGACGACCACGTCGTCGATCTCGATGCCGGCCTCGCCGCCGCTCTGCATCCAGAGCAGCTTGCGCTTGGTGGCGTCGAAGTTCGGGCGCTTCAGCGCGCGGGTCCACTTGCCGTCGACGGACATGTCGACCGTGTCGCCCCGGAAGGCGAGCCGTACCGTGCGCCACGCGTTGGCCGACAGGTCGACCTGCTCGGCGGGGAAGTGCTCGTTGGTGCGGTAGGCTTTGCTGATCGGATCGGCTTCGCGGGTGTTCTGGCGCAGCGGGTGCTTCGGGTCGAGGGTGTGGGCGTCGACCTCGAGTACGACCGCGTCGCGGTTGAGGCGGACTCGCAGCATATGGTCGACCGAGCCGTACCCGTCGTCGCCGTCGACGAAGAGCCAGAGCATGCCGCCCTTTTCGAGGTGGCGGTAGCGGAACGACATCGTCAGGTCCTTGCCGTCGAGGGCCAGGTACACCATCGGCGGGTACTTGCCCCCGCTCGCGCCGCGCGTCCACATCACTCCGTCGCGGACGGACGTGTTCTTGTTCGGGATCGGCGTGAGGAATTTCTTCGGGTCGAAGTCCGCGCCGAAGTCTTCGCGGACCGTGAAGGTGTCGCGGGTCGCGCAGCCGACGAGAGCCCAGGCGGTGGCGCCGGCCGCCAGCGTGGACAGCAGCAGGGCGAGACCGACGGATAAGGGCGACTTCATGGGGTGCCGATTTTTAAGGGGAGCGCGCCCGGGCCTCAAGGCCGCTTTCGGGCTCCCTGCGCGCCTTGCGGTCAGGCTGGGACCTGGGTCAAGCCTGCCGGTCCCAAAGGGTCGGCGATCCCCCGCCCTCAGCGCGAGCGGAAGACGTCGCTGGTCAGGCACTCGACGACGAGGCTGCGGAGGCCGAGGCCCTGCTGCTTGACCTTCGCGTGGATCCGGTCGACGGCGAACTCGTCGGCCGGCTCCATCAGGCGGCCCGTGGCGTAAGCGAGCAGCGAACGGATCAGGTGACGGGTGAACATCTCCTCGCGCTTGTCGTACAGGAGGTCGCGGAAGCCCGCGAAGTCCCGGTAGGTCTCGCCGGAGGCGAACTCGCCCGAGGGGTCGATCTTCGGCGCCGGGCCCTTCTTCGGTTTGGCGTAGTTCTCGCGCCAGCGCCCGACGGGGTCGAAGGACTCCAGGCTGAAGCCGAGCGGGTCGATCTTGCGATGGCACTCGGCGCAGGCCCGGTCGCTGCGGTGCTTGGCGAGCCGCTCGCGGATCGTGGTCGTACCGCTGACGTCGGGTTCGATGGCGGGCACGACGTCCGGCGGGGGCGGGGGCTTGAGGCCGAGGATGTTCTCGCTGACCCAGGCGCCGCGGGTGACGGGCGAGGTCTCGACGCCGTTGGCGCTGACCGTGAGCACGGCCGCCATGCCCAGCAGGCCGCCGCGATGCGGGTCGCCCTTGAGGCTGACTTTCCGGAAGCCGTCGGCCAGGCGCAGGGTCTTCTGTTCGGGCAGCTCGTAGAGCTTGGCCAGCTTCTTGTCGACGAAGCTATGGTCCGCGCGCAGGAACTGGGTCACCGGACGGTTCGACGCGAGCATGTCGCGGAAGAACAGGCGCACCTCGGTCCGCATGGACGCCGGCAGGTCCTCGGCGTAGTAGGCCCGGTTCGTCTCGCGGGGCGGCGGCATGCCGCCGAGGTCGCGCAGGTTAAGCCAACTGTCGAGGAAGCCGTTGATGAAGCCATCGACGCGTCCGTCGGCGAGCAGGCGGTCGATCTGCCGCTTCAGCTCCGCATCGCCGGTCAGCTTGCCCGAGCCGGCCGCGGCGGACAGGACCTCGTCGGGTGGCGTCGCCCAGAGGGCGTAGGCGAGCCGGGTGGCGAGGTCGTGGGGCTGGAGGCGACGGTCGCCTTCCGCGGTGACTTCGCTCAGGTAAAGGAACGAGGGGGAGCAGAGGATGAGTTTGACCGCATCCAGCGCGGCCTGGCGCGGGGCGGCCTTTTCGGCGATCCGCTTGTCGTACATCTTGCGGATCGAGGCCCGGTCGGCGTCCTGCAGCGGGCGACGGTAGGCCTTGGCCGCGAAGGTGAAGAGTTGCTCGAGCGCGCGGTCCGCCTGGAAGCCTTCCGGGCCGAACACCGCGATTTCCTCGGCTCCGCCCTTCGGCTCCGCCACCGGGCCTTGGACGACGATCTCGCTGATGCGGATATGCGGCAGCTTGCCTTCCCGGAGGATGTGCGAGCGGCCGACGCCGGAGGAGCCGACCGGCGTCGAGAACTCCTTCTCGTAGCGTTTGTTGATGGTGATCACCGATGCCCGCGATTCATACGGACCGTTCGGGAAGATGAAGCGCGGGGTCTGGCCGGCCTCGAGCCAGACGCGGAACTTGAGCCGGGTCGGTGTATTGTCGGGCACCACGGCGCTGGCGAGGAGCGGTTCGATGGCCTGCGGGTAATGGATGTGCCCCTTGGTCACGTCGCCGGGCACCACGCCGAGGATGAACGGCTCGGAGAGGTCGATGCCGAAGATGGCGGGGTCGTAGTGGGTATCGCGGTGCAGGGCCACCGCTTCGACCTCGAGGTCGTAGAGGCCGGAGACCGGCACGCCCTGCTTGAAGTCTTCGATGTGCCCGTAGCCACCCTGGCGGGTGTCGGTGTTGGGCTGCTCGTAGAGGTTCAGGTAGCGGAAGTTGAAGGCGGCCTTGTGCGAGCCCGACAGTTCCTCGTACTGCAGGAAGTTCTTGTTGAAGCGCCAGGTCTTCGGCGCCGTGGCTGGTTTGCCGAGGCGGGCCTCGACGAGGCGGTTGGCGGACAGGAAATACTGGTCGACCAGGAAACCGGAGGTCACCAGCGACTGTCCGATCGTGTCCAGGTGGCGGGCCGTCTTCTCCTTGGGGAAGTCGGCGGTGAGGCCAAGGGTGTCCACGCGTCGGCCAAACAAGGCCTCCAGCGTGTTCTCATACTCGCGGTTGGACAACCGGCGGAGGACCGTCCGCGAGCCCGTGCTCTGCAGCGAGGCCTGCGCGGCCTCGGTGGCGGCGCGCAGGGCGCGGATCGCCGCCAGGCGTTCCTCGTCGCTGGGTTGGTCGGCCTTCTTGGGCGGCATCTCCCGCAGGGTCAGTTGGTCGATGATGTCGCGGGCCTCGATCACCGCCGGCAAGTTCCCCAGCGGCAGCTTGAAACGCTCGAAGCTCCGGTCGCCCTTATGGACCTTGGCGTCGTGGCATTCCAAGCAGTAGCGGTTGAGGAACTGCTCGATCGGTTGGGCGGGGGTCTCGGCGGCGGGCAGGGCGCCGGCCGTTAGGAGCGCGGACCAGACCAGCGCGGGTCGCAGGCGGGACGCCCAGGTATGCGATGCCGGAAGCAGGCTCACGACCGCAGGGCGCTGGGCTTAGGCGAAACGCCCCGTGCTGCTGCCGAAGGCCGCCGTCTCGACGCCCATCTTCTGGGCGATGTCGACGTAGAGGTTGCAGAGCGGCACCTTGTGCCGGACCTCGCGCGAGACCTCGCGGAACGTGCCGTGCTTGTAGCCGCCGCCGGCGAGGAAGATCGGCAGGTCGGAGTTCCGGTGCGAGTTGGCGTCGCCCATGCCGCTGCCGAACAGCACGGTGGTGGAATCGAGCAGGGTGCCGTCGCCGTCGTTCAGCTGCGCGAGGCGTCCGACGAACTTGCCGTACTGCGCGATCTGGTAGCGTTCGAGGCTGATCAGGTGGGCGATCGACTCGGGGTCGTTGCCGTGGTGCGAAAGTCCGTGGTAGTCCTTCTTGATGCCGAGATGCTGGGGCAGGAAGTCCCCGCCGATCTCCAGCGTGGCGATGCGGGTGCTGTCGGTCTGCAGCGCCAGCGCGATCAGCTCGTACATCAGCGGCAGGTCGTCGACCGGGTTGCGGTTGGCCGGCTTGCCGAAGGGGGCCGTGGGCTTCGGGAGGTGGGTCCAGCGCTGGCGCAGTTCGAGGCGCTTCTCCACGTCGCGGACGGAGGTGAAGTATTCGTCGAGCTTGGCCTTGTCCTCCTGGTTGACCTGGCCGGACAGGCGCTTGGCCTCCTCGCGCACGGAGTCGAGGATCGAGGCTTGCACGCGGTTTTCCTGTTCGCGGCGCTTGCGGCGTTCCGCGGAGTCGCTGACGAAGAGCTTGTCGAAGAGTTCCGCCGGGTTGGTGATCGGCGGGACGCGCACGCCGGCCTTGGTCCAGGCGATCTGGCAGCCGCCGTGGATGCCGCCTTCGGAGCCGACCGTCAGCGAGGGGAAGCGGGTCTGGTGGCCGATCTCCTCGGCGAGGAACTGGTCGAGCGAGACGTTGCCGTCCGGGCGGTTCTGCGCCTCGGAGTTGAGCACGCCGGAAAGGAAGGAGTGCACCGCGAAGTGGCCGCCCTTCACGCCGTGGTCCAGGCCGCGGAAGACCGTCATCCGTTCGCGCTGTTCCCAGATCGGCTCCAGCAAGGTCGTCTTTTCGTAATCGCGCCCGGTGGTCTTCGGGAAGAGCTGCTTGGTCTGGTAGCCGAGCAGGTTGCCGATCGCGACGAAGCGGCGGGCGCCGATGCCGGCGCCCTTGGACGTCTGCACGGTCGGGTTGCCGGTGAGGGCCTTGGCGCTGAGCGAGCAAAGGCCGGGGAGGGCAAGCGAGGCTCCCAGGGAGCGCAGGATGAAGCGGCGGCGATGCATGCGAGGGGGCGCGGGGTGGGGTTTAGTGTGCGACCGCGGCGTTGGGGGTGGCGAGCCTTTCCTTGGTCATGGGCGAGGTCCGGAGCGGCGACATGGCCGGAAATCTCTGACAGCTCCCCGGGGGCCGGGTTCCCCGGGAGGAAGGCCCCCTCGTGCTTAGGCCAGCAGGGGTTTCAGCACCTTGGCGGGATTGACCCCGGTGAGGCGGACGTCGAGGCCCTGGGACTTTACGCTGAGTTTCTCGTGGTTCAGGCCCATCTGGTGGAGCAACGTCGCGTGGATGTCGCGGACGTGGACGGGGTCCTTGGCCGCGCCGAAGCCGAATTCGTCGGTCTCGCCCCAGGTCAGGCCCGGCCGGAAGCCGCCGCCGGCGAACCACATGGTGAAGGCGTCGATGTGATGGTTGCGGCCCGTGAACTCGCGGACCTCGCCCATGGGCGTGCGGCCGAACTCGCCGCCCCAGACGACGATGGTGTCGTCGAGGAGTCCGCGCGACTTGAGGTCCTTGACCAGCGCCGCGCAGGCTTGGTCGATGTCCTTGGCCTTGGCGGGCAGGTGCTGCTGCAGGTTCTCGGTGACCCCGCCGTGGTGGTCCCAGTTGGTGTCGTAGAGTTGGACGAAGCGGACGCCCCGTTCGACGAGGCGGCGGGCGAGCAGGCAGTTGCGCGCGAAGCTGGCCTCGGCCGGGTCCTTGATGCCGTAGAGGTCGAGCGTCGCCTTGCTCTCGCCCTTGAGGTCCATGACCGCGGGGGCGCTCGTCTGCATGCGGTAGGCCATCTCGTAGGCGTTGAGGCGGGCCGAGATCTCGTCGTCGCCCGTCTGGGCGAGGCGGCCGGCGTTGAGTTCGCGTACCGCGTCGATGACCTTGCGCTGGTCGGCCGCGGCCACGCCCCGCGGGTTCGTCAGGTTGAGGATCGGTTCGCCTTGGGCGCGCAGGGGCACGCCTTGGTAGGTGCTCGGCAGCATGCCGCTGCCCCAGAGCGAGGCGCCGCCGCGGGGGCCGCGGGGTCCGCTCTGCAGCACCACGAAGCCGGGGAGGTCGGCGCATTCGCTGCCGAGGCCATAGGTCATCCACGCGCCCATGCTTGGCCGTCCGAACAGGCCGCTGCCGGTGTTCATGAACAGCTTCGCCGGCGCGTGGTTGAAGAGGTCGGTCTTGCAGGTCTTGATGAAGCAGAGCTCGTCGGCGATCCCGGCCGTGTGCGGGAGCATGTCGCTCACCCACGCGCCGCTCTGGCCGTGCTGCTTGAACTTCTTGTCGTGGCCGAGCAGGTTGACCCGGTGGCTCGAGCCCATGAACGCGAAGCGCTTGCCTTCGATGAAGCTGGCGGGGATGGGCTGGCCGTTGAGTTCGTTCAGCTTGGGCTTGTGGTCGAAGAACTCGAGCTGGCTCGGGCCGCCGGCCATGAAGAGGAAGATGATGTTCTTGGCCTTCGGGCGATGGTGCGGCTTCTTCGGGGCGAGCGGGTCCGCCGCGGGGCCTGGCTTGTCCTGGGCGAGCAGCGAGGATAGGGCGATCGCGCCGAGGCCGACGCCGCAATCGCGGAAGAAGTGGCGGCGGGTGCGCCCGCGCAGGTGGAGCAGGTCAGTCACGGGTGATGGTCTCGTCGAGGTTGAGGAGCGCCCGGGCGGCCGAGAGGCGGTCGAGCTTGCCGAGCACGGCGAGTTCGGCGGGTGCCGGGTTCCGGGAGGTGCAGCGGCGGAAGGCGGCCGGCAGGCCTTCCTTCTCGATCACGCCGGCCATCGCCTGGGCGGCCTCGAAGAAGGCGGGGTCGTTGAGGAGCGTCAGGGCCTGCAGCGGGGTGTTGCTGCGGTTGCGGCGGGTGCACGTGGAGAGCCCGTCCGGGGCGTCGAAGACGGCGAAGGCCGGCGGCGGGGTCACGCGGTAGGTGAAGGTGTAGAGGCCGCGGCGGGTGCGGTCGGGGCCTTGGCTCGTGTTCCAGGCGCGCTTCACCTGGCCGAGGGACATCACCCCGTCGGGGATGGGCGGGAAGACGGGCGGGCCGCCGACCTTCCGGGTGAGCAGGCCGCTGGCGACGAGGGCCGAGTCGCGCACGAGCTCGGCGTCGAGGCGAAACCGGGTCTGGCGGGCGAGCAGGCGGTTGTCGGGGTCCTGCTCGATCAGGTCGGCGCGGTTCGCGGAATCCCGCCGGTAGGCGCGGGTGAGCACGATCGTGCGATGCAGGGACTTCAGGCTCCAGCCGCGTTCGACGAATTCCACCGCGAGCCAATCGAGGAGCTCCGGGTGGGAGGGCGGGGTGCCCTGCGAGCCGAAATCGTTCTCGGTCTCGACCAGGCCCCGGCCGAAGTAGGCCTGCCAGACGCGGTTGGCGATGACGCGGGCGGTGAGTGGGTTCTCCTTGGCGACGATCCAGCGGGCGAGGTCGAGCCGATTGACCGGCCCTTGGTCGGGTTTGAAGGCGTGGAGGGTCGCGAGGACTCCCGGTGTGACCTCCTCGGCCGGACGCGTGAAGTCGCCGGCGGTGAGCAGGTGCGTCTTGCGGGGCTTGGCGAGTTCCTTGAGGACGAGCGTGGTCGGCGCGGCCTCGCGCCGGTCGGCGGCCTCCTTGGCGCGGCGCTGCAGGGCCATGAATTCCCGGTCCGCGGCGCCGGGACCCGCGGCGAAGAGCAGGGCGCGCTCCGTGACGCTGCGCTTCGCGGCCGGCTTGCGCAGGGCGGCCTTGGTCGGCCCGGGCAGCTTGGCGGCGTTCGCCTTGGTCAGGCCTTCCTCCCACTGCCGCGCCTCCGCGGCATGCTGGTCGAGCCAGGTGGCGAGGGCTCGCTCGGCCTCCTGGGCCGCGGCGGCGACCTTGGCTTCATCGCGGGTCGGGTCGGACACCTTCATGGTCGGCTCCTCCTGGTTATTGAAGAACGCGAACATCCGGTAGAATTCTTTCTGCGTGATCGGGTCGAACTTGTGGTCGTGGCACTGCGCGCAGCCGACGGTCAGCCCGAGCCAGACCGTGCCGGTGGTCCCGACCCGATCGAAGACGCTGTCGACGCGGAACTGCTCGACGTCGATGCCGCCTTCCTGGTTGAGGGGCGTGTTGCGGTGGAAGCCGGTGGCGATGCGTTGGGCTTCGCCGGCGTCGGGCAGGAGGTCGCCCGCGAGCTGCTCCACGGTGAAACGGTCGAAGGGCAGGTCGGCGTTGAGCGCCCCCACGACCCAATCCCGGTATTTCCAGATGCTCCGCGGGGCGTCGACCGAGTAGCCGTTGCTGTCGGCGTAGCGCGCCTGGTCCAGCCACCAGCGGCCCCAGCGCTCGCCGTAGGCCGGCGACGCCAGCAGGCGGTCGACTTCGGCGGCGTAGGCGCCCTGCGGGTCCTTGGCGCGGGCCAGCAGGAAGGCGTCGAGCTCGGCCGGCGTGGGCGGCAGTCCCGTGAGGTCGAGCGAGAGCCGACGCAGCAATTTCTCCGGCGAAGCCTCCCCGGAGGCCTTCAGGCCGGCCTCCTTCAGCCCGTTATCGATGAGGGCGTCGATGGCGGCAGGGCCTTGCGCCGCGAGGGCCGGGCGTCGCGGGGCGGTGAAGGCCCAATGCGGTTCGTAGGGCGCGCCTTGTTCGATCCAGCGGCGAAGCGTCTCCTTCTGCTTGGCCGTCAGCTTGGGTTTGTGGGCTTCGGGCGGAGGCATCACCTCATCCGGGTCGGTGGACAGCAGGCGCTTCCAGAGTTCGGATTTCGCGGGGTCGCCCGGGACGATCGCCCGGGCGCCGTCGTTGTCGGCCAAGGCGCCCTCGCGCGTGTCGAGGCGGAGGTCGGCCTTGCGGTGCTTGGCATCGAAGCCATGGCACGAGAAGCACTGCTCCGCCAGGATCGGGCGGATCTCCCGGTTGAAGGAGACCTGGCTTTCGGCCGGGGCGGACCAGGCGAGCGCGAGCAGGAGGGCAGGGCGGACCATCCCCTGCAATCAAGCCCTCCTCCGGGCATTTGCAACCCCGGGGAGTCGTAACCCCTAAGCCCGCGGACCACCCAGGCGGGCGGTTTGTTGGTCTGAAACATAAATGTCCATGTCGGGCCCGCGGCTGCATCATCCCTTATGTAACGACTTGCTTCCCCTGCATGGCTTCGGCCGGTGCCTCTCCGGCGCCGCTCATCCTGCGAAGCTGATCGCACCACCTTACCCCTTCCCTCCAAGCAAACCACCAACAACATGAACCCAACACTCACCCTCATCCTCGGTTGCCTCGCGCTGGCCGCCAACGCCCATGCCCACGGCGGAGCCAACGGGAAAGACGGCCGTCAGCCCGCCACCCCCGCCGATCTTCTCGCCAAATTTGACAAGAACGGCGACGGCATGCTCGACGCGTCGGAGCTCGCCGCCCTGACGTCCGAAGAACGTGCGACCCTCGGGCAGCATGGTCAGCATCACGGCCACCCTGGCCGCGGCAAAGGTGGTCCCGGTCCCGGCGGCCGGGGCGTTGGCCGAGGTGCGGAAGCCGGTCGCGGCAAGGACGCTCCGGGCGGCAAAGGTGGCCCCGCGGTGGATGCGGGTCGGGGCAAGGATGGTCCCGGCGGCCGCGGCGTTGGCCGAGGGGAGGACGCCGGTCGGGGCAAGGACGGTCCCGCCGGCAAAGGCGATGGCCGCGGCGCCGACGCCGGCCGTGGTAACGCGGGCGGCCGCGCCAAGGGGAAGGCCAATTGACGTTGACTCACCGGAAGCACCGTGGCCGCATTTCCTTGCCGGCCACGGTGCTTCCGGTGGGAACCCCGATGAGCCTCAACAACCAACAGATCACCGCGTGGTTTCTCGCCGACCGCCATCGCCTGATGGCGTTCATCTATGGGTTGTTACGCGAAGCGCAGACGTCGGAGGACGTCTTCCAGGAGGTCTGGCTGAAGCTTCATGCCGAGCTGGAGAAGGGCGCCGTCATCCAGAATCCGCCGGCCTGGTGCCGCACGGTGGCGCGTAACCTCATCCTGATGCACTGGCGGACGAAGCAGAACTCGAAGGTCCGCGTGGACAGCACCCTCGTCGAGTTCCTCGACTGCGTCGA
>JACCDZ010650240.1_pt1 | contig 18779 bp, 28 predicted proteins | sample 7449551 | NCBI WGS metagenome assembly JACCDZ01 (sample SAMN15323452, study PRJNA562643) | freshwater metagenome | isolation source: river surface water | place: USA:Blue River Watershed | collected 2017-08-18
CCTATACCGAAAACGTTAGTGATAATTATTTTTTACGAATTGAATATCTACTTAAATCATCCTTTATTATCCTAATACAATCCTCGATATTCAACTCTAGTTCTCTGCCGTCAGCATACTCAATTATACCAACATTATTTCGTATTCTATCAGCAATTGTCCTAAGTAAAAAATCACTGTCACTAACATCAGTTATATTCAACTTTTCTGTTAGTCGTTCCTTGAAAGCGTCAATGTGTTTACCCATTTCGTGTTACATAATTTTATTTCATATCTGAATATCGTTATACACAATATTTTTATAACGCATCCTGTTCATTATTGGTTTAATTACTTAATCACCACAGTATTCATCTTCATATTTATAACAAAATTTACCTAAACCAATTATTTTCATAACAATTAATCTATGATGCCCATCACCCAATGCTTTTTTATCGTAATATGAACATTGGTATTTTAATAACTCTAGGTTATCGACAAACCATTTTATCGTTTTGATGTTATCATTGTTAATATTTTGTGTAGAACCCCAATTATTAACAATATCATTCAATGTATAATCTTTTAAATATGACCAATGTGAAGTTTTGATTATTTCAAACCCATCATCAACATTTTTTAAGTTTGAATAATTTTCACTCAAAAATTCTCGTATTATTGTTTTAATAAACTATCCCAAATATTTCATTATTTTCTTTTATATATAAAAATTGAGATTTAAAATTTTTGTTTTATTTTTTCCCAACTATAACATTATTTGCTATATTTTTTTTTAGTACAACCTCATAAATTCTACCATCCCCCAAAAAAGATATAGTCCCATCTATATCATATGGTATTTTTTCTAATTCACCTCTCACATTAAAATTTTTATATTTATCATAATTCATAAACTTATTGTTTTCTTGATATGTCATATTAAGAAGTTTTAACCCTTTTATGTTCACAATAACTTCACCAATTTCTTCACCACTATAAATTTCACCATCTTTATTTCTTGCATATAACCCGTAATTCACATCATTATCAGCAAAAAATATTGCCCCTCTTTTTTCAGCAACATCTAATTCGTGTCCAGTTTTAAATCCATTTTTTATGATTTTATTTACATTTTTTTCTGACGTTATATGTGAAACATATTTATCTTTATCGAAAGTGATAAAAAAATCATCATAATATTTTTTATTTTCATTCAAATATTCACGTATAGTGGTTGCTATAAATTTTCTTCGTTTCATATCTTTATCCATATATTTTACTTTATATATAAATATACAAATTTAAATTTACCACCCACAAAAAAATAAAACTACTCGTAGTACTCCCATATCCAAGGGTATTTACTATTAAGGAGTTTATTAATATCGTGTTTATTAAGCCTAATGTCAATTCTTTCATAGCCTAGAAAATTATCATTTTTATCAAAGACTTTTATCAATTTAGTGTTTGGTTTCATATCAGTAGTTTTACTATTCATATCTCGATTCCATTATAATGCATTTTTAAAAAACCTTTCTACAATGGTCTTCCATTTTATCTAAGTTTTATATTAATAAACCGCACTGGTTATAATAGCAAATAGATTCAATTTTTAGGCTTTGATTCGTGCCATTCCAATACTCTTTTCAATCTAATTGCAATGTATTTATGGGTGTCTGCTTTACCTTGCCAATACAACACTTTACCTGATGTTTTTTCTCGTGCATCTCTTTCGTATTCAATAACTTTTGATTCACAATATGCAATTTCTTGTTTAATACTATCTTCTATACTCATTTGATTTATTTTTTTTATTATCAACTTTTATACTCAACCGTTATAGGGGACCTTAAAAGACCCAGACATTACATAAGAATATTTTTGATACACATTACCAAACACTCTTCAATAGTTTCAATTCCGTATCGACAATAATCACCACCAAAACCACCTTGAACTGCATAAACCCCAGTCTTATCCTTGACCGTAACATAATAGTCATTTGTAGCTTCTTGTTTCGCAATGCAAATACGGTGGTCTTTGTAAGTACATTCTAAATCGTTTTCCGTTTAGTAACGGATTTGCTTATCTCTTATTACCCTTGTTTTTCCGTCAACTGTTACTTGTATCATTGTTTTAAAATTTGATTGTGAATAAAAGACTTCCGATAACGGGTGCTTGGTGAAGTGGCTTTGAGCATTAGGCACAATTATGAGCCTCTAACATCTTTGAATGTTCTACTTTATTAATATAAAATCTATCACCATTTTGCATACTTACAACTGCATAATCACCTATATACGTCCCAGTTAGCGGAAGAAAAAACTTCTTTATATCTGAAAGTGAAGATACTTGTTGTAAATTAATGTATTCAACTTGCTGTTTTCCCTCTAAATCACTTCCACAAATAGAATTGCCTGATTTGAAATATTGTAATTTGTACATAATTAACTGTACCTAACAATGTATATAGCAAATAGCCTTGTCAGGCGTTTTAAAAACTATCTGCTTGTTGTTTAATTTATCTATTTATTCATCATTCGTCTTCGACTATTTGCCATATACTCACCGTTATAAGAAATAGCTACGATTGGGGTTCTTTAGGTAGTTCGCACCAATGCGTAACATCTTCTAAAAAATTTTCTGATGATTCACTATAAAACCCCTTTACATCATCATAATACTCCGCAACTAACCATCTACTATTTTTAGGAAAACTTTCAGGAGCATACACTAAATAACTACCACATTCTACATTTGGTAATCTATCTTTTACGTTTACAATTTCTAACATATTTTTGTTTTTAAACCAGCTAATTATTATAACAACCTACGCTCATCACAAATACCTTTATATTCACCAGACTCAGCACCACAGCATTGACACTTACCTTCTTCAATCCATTTCAAATGTTGCTCTTTAGTGCAGGTATGTATCGGATGCTTTGCCCCAATATATTCACTGTCAGATTTTCGTTTTTTATTCCTTTTTACAGATGAAGCGATTAATCCAATATATGATGTAATTCCCATAAATAACAGTACCTAACAAAGTGTATAAGCAATAGCCATTAGGTATTTTAAACCATTGCAATTGTTAATAATTAAGTTTACAATTCTAATAAATCTCTGTGTTTGGCAACTACCCATATACCCAACTGTTATAAGTCATTATAAGAACCTATGTGTAAATGATACCATTTAGTAAAAGTTTCATTTGTTTTTCTACAATGGTTTAACCCTTCCATTGGATAATTAACACTAGCTTTTCTTAAAACCTCTTTATGCCAAGGCATTCCTATAGATATGCGTAATTTAAAAATTTGGATATCTAAACAGTTTGAACCTCTTGATTTCCAAAAATTACAGAACCAATTTCTTTTTTCAAACCTTACCCAAAAAACCCAAGGATAACTACTTATAACATCAGTTTGGGGGATTGTGGTTTTTGTTTTTTTATTTTTAACCATTGTTTTTATTTTTAACCATTGTTTTTAAATTTAAAGTTAATTTCATATTTTTAAATTTGTTATAGTAACTACGACTGTGGTTCAAATTCAGATTTCAATTTAAGGTAATTTTCATACCTACGTTTTCTCAATTCTTCTTTGTGATACTCATTATCAGAAATCCTTTTTTGATATTCTTCATCTGTTTCATCTCGCTCACGAATTATCACCAATTCGGTGTAAGCATCGTATGAATTATTATCACTATAAAAAGATTCTTATCTACGAATATCAATAATATCGTTTTCTTGAATGTCTTTAGGTAAATCAGAAAAACGAATTTCATGTAAATCACCTTTGAAGTCTTTAGTGTAAATTTCCTCTTTTATTTTTAGTTTCATATTTTAATTTTTAGTTAATAAATCGTACTACATATAATAAAGTTTATATTTAATTTTCACAAAGATACGAATAACTTTTGACATTTACAAATAAAAAACGACATATACACCCAAATGTTAGTAGTAATTCTTAAAACCCACAATCAATCCGCTTTCATTTATGATGACTTCGGGTCTTGATTTTAAATAATTTTCTAATTTTAAATGTAATTCAAGTAGTTCTGAAAGTGGTATATCCTTTTCCCCAACAATACTAATGTTATCAAGACCTTCAAATTTTAATTTTGGTTTTGGAATAATAATAGAATTATCACTAACAATAGATAAACTCAATTGCTTTCTGTGTTGGTCAAACAATTTTTTAATTTCATCAAGTCTCTGCTCGTGAGATAATCCAGAATTTTCTGAGTAAATGATATCATAAACACTTCCCTTAACTATGTTTAGTAACCTTCTTGTAAGGTGGCCAGCTGTCTTGTCATCATCAATGTCCCAAACAATTATTTCATGTTCAATATCTGAGTATAAACCATCGCTCATATTTCTTCCCTTCTAATTTTAGAACTTAACTTCATCTAGGTATACATCCTCCTCAGAGTATGTTACAAACACGGACTGACACACTCTGAAGTCGTAGGTATCAGAATTACCCAGTACCTTGTAAGATATCTCAAAAATATAATCTACTATTTCAGAAAATACATCATGACCCTCAAGTTCTTCAATGTCATCAATAATCAAAATTTCACGCTCTATATCATCAAAGCTATCAATAGTCCCAAAGTCAGAGAACAAGTCTTGGTTATTCTTAATATAAGCAACCATGTTCTTCATATAATCACCTTCTATTGAGTTACCAATTCCGTTATTCTTACATTTGAACAACTCCTTACATAACTTATATACCCTCTTTGCCTCGTCTTCAGACTCAATAGTGTATAGCTTGGTCTGTGAACTATCCCCATCATTCTCCCATGACTTAGCCTCAAGGGTATATCCCTTACTAATCACTTTCTTCTTGTTCATCTATCTTTAAAATTAAACCATATCTTAGTCTATTTGTTAATCATTGCGTTTCGTGCTGCAATTTCCGCATTTGCAATTGGTATTACAATTTCGTGCAAATCTTTACAAATTTTCAATTCCTTTATTGCTACATTATTTTCACAATAATAGAAGGAATACCATTATTAAAAAAACATTTATAATCTAGCTTACCATTAAACCAATAACGTTCAATATAACCATGCCATTGTCCTTTATCATTTCTATTTATAATATCTTTCATATGTAAAATGATTTATATATTAATGTATCATCATAATAACTATAAAGTTCCCCATATTTAGTTAGTAGATTGGGTAGACAATGTATTATATAACAAATATATGCATTTATTTTTAATAAAACAAAATTTTAACGATTAATAATATATTTTTTAATACAACTTTAATGGTTATTAATCTTTATTATTTAAAACATATTTAAAATTTTAACCATATACAATTGTTTTAACATATTTATAATTAAAATGACGGTTATGGATAATATGATAAAAAAGTATGTTGATTTCACTAAGAGATGGGAGGGTGGTTTAACTAGGGATGTTGCGGATTCAGCTTCTAAATACCCATGTCCAACACCTTATAATGGTAAATTTGGATGGCACACTAACGTTGGTATAACATATAAGGTTTGGGTTTCTGTTTTTGGTAAAAATAATGATAAGAGGTTTTATGAAATGTCTGATAATGATTGGTTTAATGTCTTTAAAACATTATACTGGAATGGTGTTAGGGGTGATGAATATAAAAACATTAGTATAGCGATAATAGTTACTGGTATGGCTTGGGGTTCTGGTAAAAAACAATCGGTTAAGACATTACAAAACGCAATAAAAAATTTAGGTAATAAAATTGATGTGGATGGTGTTTTAGGTAATACAACAATTAGGTTGGCTAATGAGTGTAACCCTAGGGATTTATTTGATGAAATTATAAGGTTACGTGGTATTTTTTTTAAGAAAATAGCTGTTGGTAAAAATGCTAAATTTAAAAATGGTTGGTTAAATAGGTTGGAGGACTATAGAAAAACTTTTAGACCTGAGTTATGAATAAAAATTAATTATGATAAATAAAATAATAAAAGGTGAACTAACCATGACTAATAATGGTTATGGTTTTGTTTACTCTGACGATTTAGGTAAATCAATTTATATTAATAAAACAAATTTAAATAAAGCTTTTGATTTAGATATTGTGAATGTTAAAGTTATTAAGACTTATAATGGTAAGTATGAGGGTAAGGTTGTTGAGATTGTTGATAGGTATAAAAATGAATTTATTGGTAATTTAATTAAACATAACGATTCGTTTTATTGTAAAATAGACAATAAAAAGTATTATGTCGATATTAAGATACCTAACGATAAATTAAATAGTTGTATTGGTGGTGAAAAGGTTATTGTTAAATTATTAAGTTGGGGTAAAAAGGGTCCAATAGGTGAAGTTTTAAGGGTGTTAGGTAATTCAGGTGACCATAAGGTTGAAGTACATTCAATAATGACTGAATTTAATTTACCTTATGAATTCACGCAAGATGTTATAAATGAAGCTGAATTGATATCTGAAATTATAACAGAAAAGGATTTAATTGGTAGGTTGGATTATAGGGATGTCTTAACTATGACTATTGATGGTTATGATGCTCGTGATTTAGATGATGCTTTAAGTATACAATGGGTTGATGGTAACCTTGAAGTTGGTGTGCATATTGCTGATGTTAGCCACTATGTTAAGCCAGGTAGCAAAATATATGATGAGGCGTTAAAAAGGGGCACATCAGTTTATTTATGTGACAGAGTTATACCAATGTTACCTGAAAAATTATCAAATAATTTATGTTCATTAAATCCAAATACTGACAAATTAGTCTTTTCATTTATCTTTAAATTAAATAATAATGGTGAGGTCATTAGTAGTTTATTTAAAAAAGGTATTATAAACTCTAACTATAGGTTGACATATGATGAGGTTCAAAATGTCATAGATGGTAAATTAAAGTTAGATGACGAATTAAATAAATCATTAATTTTATTGAATGAGTATGCAATTAAAATAGATAACTTAAAAAATAAAAATGTTTCATTAAAAATAGATACCCCTGAGATTAAGTTTATATTAGATGATGAAAATAAACCAATTGATATTATGGTTAAAAAACAGAATCAGGCAAATAAATTAATTGAATCATTCATGGTATTAACTAACACAAATGTTTGTGAATTTATAAGTAAAAAAGATAAAATACTTATACATAGAACACATGAACAACCAAATTATGATAAACTGTTGGATGTTAAAAACTTAACCGATAGTTTAGGGTATAACTTTAATATTGACACCAATAATATAACTATTGAGATAAATAATTTATTAAACTCAGTTAAAAATACGAATGAAGAGGGTATAATAAATAGTTTAATAACAAAATCAATGAGTAAGGCTAAATACGAAACTATTAATAACCATCATTTTGGGTTAAATTTAGAATACTACACACATGTTACATCACCAATACGTAGATTTTGTGATTTAACCATACATCATATATTAACAAAAATAATTAATTAACCTGTATATGTGGTACTGTTATATATTTAACTTTATTATCAGAAGCACATTTATATGATGTTACACAAACTTTAAAATCTTTAAGAATACCAAATGATAAAACCTCACCCTTAACAATTCTACCTGAATTTAGTTTAATAGTAACAACATCATTTAACAAACATGGTTTATTATCGTCAATGTATTTACTTTTTAACATCTCTTTTCGTTCATTTATTTTATAAATTTCTTCTTTAATGAACTCTAAATCTTTTAAATATAATTCTTTATTGTACATAATTTTTATTTTTAACAAAACTATTACATTTTAAATTATAAACCAAGTTTTTAATTGAATTTTATTTTTTAATAATCCCAGCATTAAAACTATATATTAAAAAATGGATGTGATATGAACATAAAGTATAAATACACCAAACCTCAAACCAAAACATACCACATAAAAGCCATATAATTATTGATGCGATATAAATATAAAAATAAAACCTAAATCTATGGATTGTGAATAATGGGTATAGACAACATATGAAAAATAAAATAGCTAAAATATTATGTGTTATTAATGAGAATTCAACCGAAAAAGAGGTTAAAAGTAATAACAGTATAGATGGGATTCTCCATTTTGGTATATCAAAAAATAAAAAACTAGTTGCAGCATTTGTTATTATGAATAATGGTTGTAGGTTTGTTAACCATGATGATGATATTGATGGTATGTTTATGTCACATACGAGTAGTATAATTATTGGTTGTAACAAAGCCATTAATATTACAATGAATCTAACATAAATTAACATTTTAGTTGTTTTATTAATAAATATCAATGCATCATAAAAGAAGCATTTGGGAATAAAATAATTTCACCATACTCACCATTTTCCTTAATTGTAATTATTGAATCATAACCTAAACTCATTAATTTATTGGTTAATTTCAAACCTTTAGCTTTGTACTTTTGTGATAACTGACGTTTGTATTCAATTAATGTTGTATCATTAACATTAATAAACAAAGGTTTTTTTAAATTAGCTTTACCATTAACATGACCTTCAGCTTCATAGTTACCTTGTGTTACATATGTACCTTTAGGTTCAACGTCTTGACCGAATCTACTACCCATGTATGGTGCTGGGTCAACATTTTTAGTTATATCAATAACTAAATTTTCAGTTAAATAATGTCTTATTTTTTTTGCAACTATTCTTTTTAAATCCATTTATCTTTAATTTATATATAAATAGTTTTTTAATTAAAAAAATTGTGTTGATTAATAACCTATTGTAATTTTACAAAAAAAAAATAATATGTTAATAAAATTAAATGAAAATGGTAATGTTAGAACTTGTTTGTATGAATCATCAAACATTTTAGGTTCAACATATGATAAATCAACAAAGGAGTTGGTTATAACTTTTAAGAGAGGTACACAGTATAAATATTATGATGTGTCTAATGTTGATTATACTAGATTTGAGGTTTCAGATAGTCAGGGTGTTGTTTTGAACTCACATATTAAAAAGTATAAAACAGAAACTATTGACACTGTTGACCCAAATAAATTTATTGATGAGATTAATAATGTTAAACTTGATGAATTAAAATCTTTCGAATCATTGTTATCAAAAACTTGTGGTTTTATTGTTGATGAGTTCAATGTTAATAATGAATTATCATTAAAAACCATAAATACATTACAAGAGGTACTTAATAAAGTTATAGAATTAAAGAAATGATAGATATAAAAATACCTGAACACCTTATTTTAGAAAATAAGATTAATGAATTAGATAAGGGTTTATTATATAATAAATCGATAATTGGTCTTATAGGGTATTCTAAAAGTGGTAAAGATTATATATCTAATTTTTTCAAACCATATAATTACCATAGGGTTGCTTTTGCTGATATACCTAAAGATTTAATGAATGAACATATGAAAACTTTAATATATGATGATTTATTAAATAAAAATGTTAATATATCGATTGATGTGATTGATTTTAAAACTGAGGATATTAAAATTAAAAAAATACTTAGACCTTATATGATTTGGTTTTCTGAGGAGATTAGGCGATTGAATGGTTCATATTATTGGATTGACTTATTGTGTCGAAATATAAAAAACGATAAAATAATAATTACAGATGTTAGGAGGATACCTGAATTGGATATTTTTAAGGAATCTAGACAATTTAATAATGTTTATATAAATAATAATGTTACTAGTGGTATTGTGGATAACTTGGTAACAAACGATTATGGTTCACTATTGTTTTATGTTAACCAATTAAATTTAACCGATGATGACACGTTAACACATGATTGTATTAAATTAGCTAATGAATCTTGGTTGATTGATGATGTTATTTTTGTTGATTCTAGAATAATTAAAAAACAACATAGGGATAAACATATGAGTAATACAATAAAAAACTTATGTAAAAAACATAATATATTATTACCACCTAAAGATATTGATGTTAATAGACCGTTTTCTATGTTTCCTTAAATTAATTATTTTATTTTTTTTTAATTATCATATATATTTATATTATAACTGAATTATTTTAAATTATAAAAATATGAATTAATACTTGTATAAGTGTATTTATATTTAAATTAATAATCAAATAAAAATAAACTATATATATGGGAAACAAATTAAATATTAAACCAAATGGTTTGAAGGGTAGAGAGCAAATAAATAAAATGTTATCATTAATGGATGCGCCAATGATTAACGAATCATTAAATCGCTCTAGTGTTGAATTAACTAAGATTGGACCAGATGGTGTTGTTTATGGTATTGTTAGAGAGGGTCATGATTATTATATTAAAACCACCAATAAAAAAAATGACATAAAATTAGAGGATTTTAGTTATATTGGTGGTTTAAAAAATAAAAGAGAATTTGTGTATGAATCTTACGCTAAGGCTATAAAACAACTAAATCTAAAATTTATAAGTTTAAATGAATCATTAAATAAAAACTCAAACATAAATACATTTAAAAACGACAATTTATTAACTGAACATCACCCATATAAAGCTGACCAAAAATTAAGTACAACTAAGGGTATGGGCGATTCTGGAGAGTATGTTGTTGATAAAAATGGTAAACCATTATCTTATGATGCTAAGGAGGGTAAAATTAGCGGTCAATTTGGTGATAATGTGGCAGATAAAGATGTTGATGATGAATTTGAAAAGGTAACATTAAGTGAAAATGAGATGGCGATTGATGAAATTTTAATGGGGCTTGATGAAGAAGAAGAAATAAATATACCAGAAAAAGGAAACAATAATTCATTCTCAATTGAAAAATCATTAAACGAATTAGATAATGCGATACCTGATGATTGTGATGAAGAGATTAATGAATTATATGAATCATTAAACGAAAATCAAAAAAAATCATTATTCAATAAATTGAACTCAAAAAAAAAAATCTAAATGAAACTAGGTATGATGGTAAATCAACTGGTTTGTTTAGTGATGAAGAAGGTGGTTATAATTTAGATGAAACTAAATACAAATTAAAGGTGGATAATCCAAATCCACCTTTACCTGTTTCTAGTAGTGAATTAGATTCTGAACCATTGGATTTGGGGGCAAGTGATGGTGATGTATCAACCAACCCTTTTGATAACGAACCATTTGATGCTGGTGTAGAGGCTGATGAAGATGAAGACCCTGAAAAATATATACAACAATTAGCGGGTAAATTAGGTACTACATTGAGGAATTACAGTAATGATAGAGGTGAGCCTGATTTTGATTTAGAGAAATTCGCAATTAATTCAGTTATTTCAGCAACGCATACATCTCAAATGGATGATAGCGACCAGAAAGATATAATTAGAAAAGTTAAGACTTCTGGTGTTGGTGATAACGATACCTCTAGTGATGGTGGTAGTGAGGAAGATATTGATAGTATCGATTTAGGTTCTGAAGATAAAGTTGATACCGGTAATTTAGATGAAGATGGTGATGTTAATATGTGGAAACCATCTGAAGGTAAAGGTATGTGGGAGTCTTATAATTTAAATAGGAAAAATATATGGAAAATCCAAAAATAAATAAAGGAAATTATAAATTGGTGTATATAAACAACGTTGGTACCGAGTGGGATGGTGATAATTTATATGAGTTTTTATTTTCAAACACACCAGAAGATGTTGATGGTTATGGGTGGGATATTGTACCGGCTAGTGGTCAAGCTAAACCACCAGTTAGAGACCTTATAGGTTTGGTTGGTAAGGTTAATACTGATATAACATTTAAACTAGTTCAGGATAGTGATACATTTGCATATTGGGATTCTGTTGATGGTATTGTTTCTATTGGTTGGGAGGATATTGATGATTATACAACATATCCTGAGAGTAGATTGTTTTTTAAATACGGTGAATCTGTTGATTCTGTTGTTGATAAATTATATGAGAGAGATTTATCATTAAAAATTACCGAATTATCTAATTAAGGAATATATTTATATTAATAATTACAAATTATAACATATTGTGAGATGAAGTTAACAAAACAAATGATAAATGAAATTAGTAAAACTATAAATACTGATGAATTAAGAAAAACAACCCAAGAAATTGATGGTTATACAAAAACTATAGATGGTGATATTAAAAATCTTAAAACTAATTTAACAAAAACATTAGGTGATGAGTCTAAAGCTAATGACTTTATGGGTAGTTTTATGACCGAAGAAAGTGATAATTTTATTGGTGATTGTGAGGATTTTGGTGACCATGAAGCTTCTGCGTATGGTAAGGTTAAAATAATTAACGTTTTTGGTAGACCAGCTAGAACACAAAGTGCTTGTTGGGGTGGTTTAACAACTTGGACTATAGCTGGTGATGATTGTGGTAGTGATGGTATATATATTATTGATGCTAGTGAATGGCAACCAGGTGTTTTTGAGTTGGTAAAGGTTTGGGATAATGAGAATGAGGAGCGACAAACGGAGATTTTGTTTGTTGCATATGGTATTGATAGAAACCATACTTGTTATGATTCATTCGTTAATGACTTATATCATGGTCATTATGATAAAGAATCAATTAATGGTGATATCAACGATTTAATTGAAAAAGCTTTAAAGTTTAAACCAAAGCGTGATGATTCGTCTAATGAATTAATGTATGAATCTTTAATTAAAAAACATTTGATTAACTTAAATGAAGATTATAGTGGATATAAAGATTTGTTCGAATATTATAATGAACAACCACCTAAATTAAGGTTAATTGTTGATAAATATTCAGAAATGTTAGAAAATGGTGTTAGTTATGATATTTTAAACTCATTCCGTGATGAGGTTAATAATGTTGGTTACACATTTGACTTCGGTTTAGATGCTCAACCATATGGGTTAAGACCTATTGGTGTGAATTTAAACCAATTAACACAATAAACCATTTATTAATTATTAAGCAATATGGGAAGTAAAAAAATAATTAAAGTCGGTGATTTAAATGCTGAATTATTAAAGGAAAGTTTTTTATATCAGGAGGATATAACGGAGAGGATGTTTCCTAAATATGAAGATGATATATTAAACAATAACACATCTTTGGGTGACTCACCTTGTTTTCCAGTTGGTGATGAGAGGAATTTTTTAACAAAAATAATGAACGATAGATTTAGTAAAATAGTTAAAAAATCTAGAAAAGCGTTTGATGTTGATGAACTTAATGATGTTGATATTGAAAAATTGTTAACTGACGTGTTGTTTGAGACAACTAGTATGGAGTCTACAATTATTAATGATTTAGAGTCGTTAGCTGTTGATTTTATCAAAAAAGAATTTAATATTGTTGATGAGGTTGAGTTTGATGTTGAAATAACGAGTAAGGAGTTAGATGATAATACTATTAATGATACCCCAGATTCAAATCTAGATATTGAGTTTGATGACCACAATCAAATAGTTTACGCTAAAGACAGTGTGTATAAAAGGAGATTTGTTAATGCGTTAATTGATGGGGCATCTAAAAGAGTTATAAATAACATAAGTAAGTTAGAGAGTGAAATTATTGATTTAAACCCAAGGTTGTTTAATAATTATGATAAAATAATTTCAGGTAGTGATTATTTATTATTCACAATATCTGATGATAATGACACTGTTGATGGTGGTAGTGTTGAGTTGGATTTAAGTGGTGAGAAACCTAAAGTGATTGCTAAGGGTATGATATTACCAATCCTTATAAATCAATTAAGTAAAGGTTGTATGTTGATACTATCAAACAATGGTTTACCTAAAAATGATAAAGTTTTAAAATATGTTTTAAATAAAAGTGATTTTAAACAAGCTGAGAATTGGGATTCTAGAATAGGTTTAGGTTTATGGGATAAATTATGTGACTCAATACCTAAAGATGAGTTTAAAATTAAAGAGTATGTTTATAGTGATTTAGTTAGTTTAGAACCAATTGAATTTTTTAATATTATGAAAGAGGTTTTAGGTGGTACAAAACTTGGTAAGAGTAAGATTTCTGAGTTAATCGATAAAACTAAAGATACGTTATCTGACGATGGTGATTCTTATTTTTCAATAGATGAACTAATTTAATAATACCTTGGGGCGAAGCAACCCAACTTTTAGGGCTGTTTGCGTTACAAATAGGAGAGGGTTTCGCTAACCCTCTTTTTTTTTTATTTATATTTTAATACATTTAACATATTTATATTAAAATATAAATATGGAATCTTTAACAACTAATGAAATATTAGCTGAGTTTGGTAAATGTTTGCTAGACCCTAAGTATGTTATAGAAACATATTTAAAAACATTTGACAAAACACAAGAAGGGTTCGTACCTTTTAAATTATTTATAAGACAAAGATATATTATTGATTGTTACGAAAAACATAGGTTTAATGTGGTCACAAAACCTAGGCAGGCTGGTATTTCGACAACGACACAAGCTTATACTGCTGTTAAATGTGCGTTTTCAGATGCTAACAACCCTGAAACCATAGTTGTAATTGCCAATAAATTAAATTTAGCTAAAAAATTCACAAAAGGTATAAAAGATTATTTACTACAATTACCTAGATGGGTTTGGGGTCCAGGTTATTATGAGAATGAAAAAAACAGGGAAAAAAGTATTTTTGTTAAGGATTCTCAAATTGAAATCGAATTAATTAATGGTAGTAAAATAATTGCCGTTGCAACATCTGTTGATGCGTTAAGGGGGTATACACCCACATTCCTTATTTTTGATGAGGCAGCATTTATTGATAATGGTGCTGAATTATATTCGGCAGCTGTGACATCTTTAGGTACTGGTGGTAAATGTATATTAATATCAACACCTAATGGGTTTGACTCATTATATTACAAAACATATGAGCAAGCTGAAAAGGGTGAAAATGATTATAACATTATTGAGTTAAAATGGTATCAAGACCCAAGGTATAATAAGAGATTGCAATGGTTAAAGGATGATGACATAATTGATGAGGAATTATTCACATTAGAATCTTTTGAACAAAGAATTAGAGATGGGTATAAACCAACATCACCTTGGTATCGTGACATGTGTAAAGGTATGAATAATGATAAGAAACGTATAGCTCAAGAGTTAGATGTTTCTTTTCTAGGTTCTGGTGGTAATGTTATTGATGATGAATGGATTAACATGCACGATAATTTAAATGTGTTAAAACCAAAATATGTTGACGAAACTTACTTTGATGGTAATAGTGGTTTGGTTTGGATTTGGGATGAACCTGTTGTTGGTCATGAATATTTATTGAGTGCAGATGTTAGTAGGGGGGATAGTACCGATTTTTCTGTATTCACTATAATTGATTTTACAACAATGGAACAGGTTGTTGAGTATCAAGGTAAGATACCACCTGATTTGTTTGCTGAGGTTATAAATACATACGGTTTAAAATATAACGCATATGTTGTTGTTGATAATATTGGTGTTGGTAATACGACAATATCTAAATTAGTTGAACTTAAATACCCTAATTTACATTACGATGACCAAAAGGTGGGTAATAAAGGTAAGACACCAGGGTTTAATATTAACGGTGTTAGATTACAACTTATTTCAAACCTAGAGGTTAACATTAGGAATAATACAATTAAAATTAGGTCTAAAAGAATAATAAATGAGATGAAGACATATATTTATAAGAATGGTAGACCAGACCATATTGATGGTTATAATGATGACTGTTTAATTTCATTAGGTATGGCTTTATGGGTTTTAGAATCTTCATTTAAGAAATTAAAAAAACTAGAAAGTCAAAGTAAAGCAATATTATCAAGCTGGGGTTCTGGTTCTAATAATACTAAAACTAACAATATTTATAATAGTGGTTTTGTGCCTAAAAATAGTAGAGGTAAGGTAAGTACTGGTAAACCTAATTTTAACCCAGTAGTTAGTAAAAACATGCAAGACCCCAAGGGTGAATATTTATGGTTGTTTAGTGGGTTAAAATAGAATTATATGAGAGGAAATAAGATTAAACCATTTTTTAGAAATACTAATGTTGGTAGTAACCCAACTCAATTGTACACATGGTCACCAGATACGGTAATCGTTAAGAAAAAGAGGAAGGATGATATCATAGTGGAGAAATGTACCGCAACTAGTGGTAGTCAGGGTGTTGACCCTAACGTTACCTATGTCTATGAACTATTGTTTTTGGATGGTAAACAACAGAAAATGGCGTATGTTGAATGTGGTTATGTTGTTTAATAACTATTGACATTGTTAAATAAAAAATTAAAATTAATATATAAATTAAAGTATGGCTAATAAACCAATTACAATATTACAAAAATTAAACACTGTTTTTACTAATAATGGTTACATTAAACCTAGTAATGTAACCAATAAGTATAATTTATCTAATGATATTGTATTTAAAACAAAATCTAAGGATGAGTATGATGCTAAGAAATTAGAACAACAACAACATAAATTTTTAAAATCTCAATGGCGTAAAGTTGATAGTGAGTTGTTACAAAAATCATTGTATTTTGAATCAACTAGAATTGCATCATATTCTGACTTTGAGGCTATGGAGGCTTACCCTGAGATAGGTACTGCTTTGGATATTTTAGCTGAGGAAAGTACAACACCTAATGATAAAGGTAAAATATTAAATGTATATTCAAACAGTCCAAGAATTAAGGGTGTTTTAGAGGATTTATTTTTTAATAAATTAGATATACATTTAACGTTACCAATGTGGACTAGAAACACTGTTAAATACGGTGATAATTTTTTACTTTTAAATATTGATTCTGATAATGGTATTGTTGGTGCTAAACAATTACCTAATTATGAAATAGAAAGAAAAGAAGGTGATATTGTTAATATTAATACACTTAAAATTAATAATAATAATGAATTAAACTTTCATTGGCGTGGTAAAGATTTGGATTTTAAATCATGGCAAATAGCACATTTTAGATTATTATTTGATGATAGGAGAATACCCTATGGTACATCAATACTAGAAAAATGTAGAAAAATTTGGAAAGAATTATGTTTGGCTGAAGATGCCATGTTGGTATATAGGGTTACTAGGGCACCAGAAAGAAGAGTTTATAAAATATTTGTTGGTAATATTGATGATGAGGATGTTGGTGCGTATGTTGATGATATTGCTAATAGATTTAAAAGAACATCGGTTATAGACCCTGCGACAGGTCAAATTGATAATAAATATAATATATTAGGTAATGACCAAGATTTTTTCATACCAGTTAGGGATGAGAACGCTCCAACTCCAATTGATACGTTACCTGGTGCTGCAAATTTATCTGACATTGAGGATATTCAGTATTTACAACGTAAGTTATTTACCGCATTAAAGGTACCTAAAACATTTTTAGGTTTTGATGAATCAAATGGTGAGGGTAAAAATTTAGCATTACAAGATATTAGGTTTTCAAGAACAATAAATAGAATACAACAAACTATGTTGTCCGAATTAAATAAAATAGCCATAATACATTTAACATTATTAGGTTTTGATGATGATTTGGGTAATTTCACATTAACACTTAATAACCCATCAACACAAGCTGAGATGCTTAAAATTGAACATTTGCAAACAAAGATGACGTTATATAAAGATGCTGTGTCTGATGCTGGTAATGGTTTTATGGGTATGTCTATGACTAGAGCTAAAAGAGAAATATTAGGTTGGTCTGATGATGAGATTAAACAAGATTTGTTGGAACAAAGAATGGAAAAAGCCGCGGCTTCTGAGTTGGAGAATACAAATAAAATAATAAAATACACTGGTACATTTGATAAGGTTGATAAACTTTATGGTGACATTGAATTGGCTCGTTCTGGAGGTGGTTCTGGTGACGAAGAGGGTGGTGAATCTGATGCTGGTGGTTCAACATCTGGTGGTGGATTTGGTGGCGGTGGTCTAGACTTTGGTGATGAATCAGCACTTGGTGATGAGGGTAGTGATGCCACTAATGAAGAAGGTAATGATGCTGAGACTGATATACCAGAAGAGAGTGGTGATGAACCAGCTTTAGATTTATCATCAGTTAATAAAAGAAATAATTTAATAACAGAGCGTAAAAATATAGAATTACTTTATAACCATATTGGAAATGTGAATAATAATTCAATTAGCGATGAAATTAAATTATTTAAAACTAATGATAAAATTAATAAATCAATAAGTGAGGCAATTATAAATATTGATAAAACTTTAGATGAATAATTTTTTTTATCACTATAAACATATTTATTAATAAAAATCAACTATGTCTAATTTTGGTATAATAAAAAACACATATAATAATATTTTATCTGAAAGTATTACTAATAAAAATAAAAGTAATAATAAAATATTTAAGGGGTATATTAAAACCTTAAAAGAAAATCAAACATTAAAAAAACAATTTAACATATATTACAATATTGAGAATTCTAATTTTAATGATAAATTAGACGCTATGTTATATCTAAATGAGAATTTAAATTTATTAACCTCATCTGAATCTAACAATATTGGTAAATTAAATAATGATTTAATTAGTAAATTGAATAAAGTTGTGTTAAATAAAAATTTAAGTAATGATTTGTTTAAGTTATATGAATCTATTGATTATTTATTAAAAAACAAAAATAATATTAATAATTTAGATAAGGTTCATGAGAATAAATTAATAGTTGTTAACTATATGGTTAATAATAAACAAGATGTTAACAACATTAATGAAAATGTTGGTTTACCAAATAGTTTATTATTGAATTTTATCACATCAAAATTTAATGAGAAATATAAAGATTTAA
>JACCDZ010974855.1_pt1 | contig 18778 bp, 18 predicted proteins | sample 7449551 | NCBI WGS metagenome assembly JACCDZ01 (sample SAMN15323452, study PRJNA562643) | freshwater metagenome | isolation source: river surface water | place: USA:Blue River Watershed | collected 2017-08-18
CATTGACTTCTATAGTAGGCTGTGATTCTATTGTGACTTCGGTAGTTTTCATGTTACCTACTATTACAACTAATACGGAAGTGACAATTTGTTCAGGTTCTACATACAACTTTAATGGGGTGTCAATAACAGATGAAGGGGTTTATACAGCTACCCTTACAACCGCTGCTGGATGTGACTCAGTCGTGGTGCTCTCTTTGTTTGTAACTCCTCCAACTTCATCCTATGAATCTGTTGAAATATGTTCTAACGAGCAATATACATTTGCTGGTCAAGATTTAGATATAAGTGGTATTTATACCGATACGTTAACTACTGCCAATGGATGCGATTCAGTTCATGTTTTAGAACTTTCAGTTCTTGATTGTGATTTCGAAATAAGTAACATTTTAACACCAAATGATGATGGACAAAACGACACATGGAAGGTGAGTGATGTTCTTAAAATTGAAGGTTGTGATGTGAAAATATATAACCGATGGGGTGAGTTAGTATACAACACAAATGCTTATAACAACCAGTGGGGTGGAACCCGTAATAATGAACTACTTCCAGATGGAGTCTATTTCTACTCTATTAAATGTTCTGAAAAAGAATACACAGGTGAAATTAACTTATTACGATTTAAAAAATAATTGAAATCATGAAAAAAATAATTTGTTTCGTTTTTGCTTCGGTTTCATTGGTTTCTTTGGCTCAGCAAACTCCTCAGAGTAATGTCTATACGTATAACAGGTTCTCAATTAATCCTGCTTATGCGGGAGCAAGTGGTTGCACTGAGATTAATTTTTCTCATTTAAATCAATGGGTAAAAATTGAAGGGGCTCCATTGACTAGTTATATTGGTGTAAATACACGTCTAGGTAAGAATATAGGTATTGGTGGTCAAGTACTTGTTGACAAAATTGGGATGATTAACCAAGTTACAGGAATGGGTGCTATTTCTTATGGTCTTACTTTTGCTAAATTTCACACCTTGCGTTTTGGTCTTGGATTGGGATATAACCAATATCGGGTAAATCCTTCTTCCGCAATTGCTTTTGATAATCAAGATCCTATTATTAATGGAGGTAGTCAATCCTCAGGAACGTTGAATTCGGAGCTAGGGATTTTTTATCAATGGAAAAATTTGGAGCTTTCAGTTGCTTCCAAACAATTACTTCAAACCTATACAAATTTTGGGTATAATAGCTTGGATGGATATGGCTTACGTAGGCATTTTAATGCTATTGCAGCGTACAGAATTGATTTAAATAATAATTTTTCAGTAAAACCATCCGTTTTCTTAAAAGGAATTAATACTGGAATGCAAACGGATATCAATGCAGATGTGATTTATAAAAAGTTTATTCAAGCCGGAATTGGTTATCGTACGCAAGTGGGACTTATTGCTCGAGCAGGAATCAATATTCAAGATTTATTCTTCATCGGTTATGCATACGAAACTCCTATGCGAAACATTGCATCCTATAGTTCGGGTTCGCATGAAGTAGTCTTGGGATTGAAATTTTGTAAAAATAAAAAAAAGAAAGAAATCGTTGAGGTAATTGAAATTGATACCGTAATAAACATAGCTAAAAAAGGTACTGATCCAATTATTCAAGATACAGTTTTTGTTCAAAAAACAGATACCGTATTTATCAATAAAGGATCTGGTATTTCAAATGAAGACGTTAATACAATTTTGTTGAGTGTTGAGCGTAATCTATTATTTGAGAAACAACTTTTTAATATTCAAACCAAGTCATTTGATGAACTTAAATCCTTGGCTCAAGTGCTTACTTTGCGACAAGATATTATGATTGAAGTAGAAGGACATACCGATGATCGAGGAGATGATGCCGAGAACTTGCAATTATCTAAGGATCGTGCCAATGAGGTGAAAGCATATTTAGTGAAGAATGGAATCGATGGCAATCGAGTAAAAGTGAGCTATTATGGTGAAACGAAACCAATTGGTAACAACGAAACCGAATCTGGTCGACAAATGAATCGCCGCGTTAGAATTAAAATCATTAACAAAGAATAATCTTAATGCTTACTTTTCGAGTTGAGAAGAAAGTCTTTGATTTTACATTCGGGGCAGGAACATCAAGGGGGGTGCTGCATCACAAGAAATCATGGTTTATTCATGTGTTTGACAAATTATCTAATTCATACGGACAAGGTGAATGCAGTGTAATTGAGGGGTTAACTCCTGATTATATTTCGGATACAGATTACCTCGATAGAATTAATTCTGCTATTCAAATGATTGAGAATTTGAATGTGTCAGAGCTAAAGGTTCAATTTTTTTCACATTTTGTAGATTCAACAACTGAGGATTTCTTTTCATTAAATTCATCTATCCGTTTTGGTTTTGAAACGGCTATTTTAGATTGTTATAACGGAGGAAAAGGGATTTATTTTAATTCTCCATTTATGACCGAAGGGTATAAAATTCCCATCAATGGCCTAATATGGATGGGAGAAGAATCTTTTATGCGTGAACAAATTCAGGAAAAATTAAATGATGGATTTACAACACTAAAAATGAAAGTGGGGGCACTCGATTTTAACATCGAAATTAAAATCATCCAATCTATTCGAGAGCAATACAATTCAAGTGAAATTACACTAAGAGTAGATGCCAATGGTGCATTTTCACCAGAAAATGTAATAGATAAGTTGGAGAAATTATCGGAATACGATATTCACTCCATTGAACAACCAATCGCGAAAGGAAATAGTACCTTCTTGAATAAATTGTGTAGCCATTCACCTATTCCGATTGCATTGGATGAGGAACTAATTGGTGTGTTTTCTAAACAAGAAAAAATAACTTTTTTAAATCTGGTTAAACCCCAATTTATCGTGTTAAAGCCTAGTTTACATGGCGGGTTTAAAGGAACGATTGAATGGATTGAAGCGGCTCAAAAAAACGAGATACAATGGTGGATTACTTCTGCTCTCGAATCCAATGTTGGACTCAGTGCTATTTGTCAATTTACTTCTCAATATTCCAATTTACTGCCTCAAGGATTAGGTACTGGGTCATTATATTCTAATAATATTGATAAAGGACTACATGTGAAGGATGGATATATTTTTTTCGATGTTAAAAATACTTCAATGAATTAAAGAGTTAAGTGATTCTTGAGATAATATTGATATCACAAAAGTTTAATGTTCATTTTTTCCTAAAATCAATTACTTTTTTTAATTTTAAAAGGTGAGAGTACTTTTACCTATATCAATTTTGTTTCTTCTTTTTGCCTGCGAAATGCAGCTAGGGCCTTCTTTCAATTCAAAGGAGGATCGGCTTCAGGCCCCAATTAAAAATAAGGATATGGGGTTTAAAAAAATCAAAGGGGAATATTTATATGTAGATCGAAAAAAGAATCTTTATATAAAACAAAAAACGATGTTTCAACCAAGTCCTGATGCACCTGTAGAACAAGTAATTCGATATTTTAATTTAGTAGCTTATCAAGATACTATATTGCCTTTACAACACTTGGTGCACATTGGATCTTTTAACCAGGTCGATAGTTTTAAATATGAAGATAAAAATCATTATTATCTTTACAATCCAAATGCTAAAACTCCACCGGCTTTTAGTTGTATTGAAAAAAGGAATGAGAAATGAAAATTAAAGGAATTTTACTACTCGCATTAGTTATATGGAATATTACTTTTTCACAACCAATAGCTTCATCTAATCAGACTATTATTGAAGGGGCTACTTGTTTTGATATTCCCAAATCATTGCCAATTAGCCAATTGGATGATTTGCGTATTGTGAATAATTGCATGATTACTTCCTTCTCGTTTCAGTTATTTAATCGTTGGGGACAGTTAGTCAAGGAATCGAGCTTAATGACGGTTCCTCTTATTTGGAATTCATCAGATCAACCAAATGGAAAGAAAACAAAAAAACAGAAAAACACAAGTTCCGTTTCAGAAAAAAAGGTGGAACAAGGCGTTTATTTTTATGTTATTACTTTTACTCTACAAGGTTCCAATGTTCCTGAAAAACAAACAGGAAATCTTACTTTATTTTAATTTTTATCCGTGCAAAAACTCAATTTAACTCTTTCTCAATTTACCGGTGGTAATCTTTTTTACGAATTTGATATTGATGATGTTCCATTATCCAACTTATTGCAAGTTGATTTAAAGGAATTAACCGGAATGTTTACTCCTGAAGCGGCTGACAGCGGATATTTTGTTTCACAAATCGCAAAATACATAGGTAGAATGCCAACTGATCGTATTTTATTATATGTTTGTTCTGACTGTGGGGATATAAGTTGTGGTGCCCTTTCAGCTAAAATTGATTTTACTGAAAACAAGATAATATGGAGTGATTTCGCATATGAAAACTCAATTGAAATAGTGGAGCGATATCCTGAAGTTGGGCCTTTTGAATTCTCAAAAGAAGAATATTCAGCAACATTTCTTTCCATTGCCACCGATCAAGCTAAGCAAATAGCAGAATAGTCTTGGATCAAATAACAAAATAGCATGATGTCGAATTTGTTTTCATTTCTTACATTCTTTTTTACCTTGTGTTTATTTTTTCAGGGAAATGCTCAAGGATATTACCCCATGGGAAGTCGTGCTCAATCATTGGGTAATGCGAGTAATACGTTAGAAGATGTATGGGCGTATCACCACAATCCGGCGGCTCTCACCGGAGTAAAAAAAATGGAAATAGGAATTTGTTACGAAAATCGATTTTTACTAAAAGAATTACAATCTCAAGGCGTTGCTATGGCCCTTCCTTTGAAAAAAGGCGTTCTTTCCGTGGGTGGACAACGATTTGGTTATCGTAATTTTATTTCTTTTAAGACGGGTATTGGTTATAGTATGAAATTAAGTGAGTTTTTATCTGCGGGTGTCCAACTTAATTATGCTGGTGTTCGTTTGTCTGATGGATATGGGAGTCATGGTACGGTGACAGCAGAACTTGGTTTGTTGGCGAAAATAAATGATAAATGGAAAATTGGATTTAGTATTTTTAACCTAGGGCGGAATAAATTAGCTGATTATCAAGAAGATCGATACACAACAGTTATGCGCCTTGGTACATCGTATAAAATATCTCCAAAAGTTTTGTTACTTGCCGAAGCAGAAAAAAATGTTGACTATAATTTACGCGGAAAAATAGGGTTAGAATATTCTGTAGTATCTAATTTCTTTATTCGAGGAGGTTTTGCAACAGAACCCATTGAAGTTAGTTTCGGAATGGGGTATCAATTTAAAAAAATCCTTAAGCTAGACGTGGGAAGTTGTTATCATCAAGTTTTAGGGTGGTCTCCCAATTTTTCATTAAATTATCAATTGCAATAGGATGCAACTGAAGTATTTTTTTAGTTTACTATTGTTTTTTTTAGGTGGGAATTTGTTTTCTCAAGCCCGAAATGAAGTTATTCAACAACGCATCGAATTCATTTCTGAACAGTTACAATCAGAGGATATTGATTTGACGAACATTTTTGAATCTTTGAATTTTTATTTTGATAATAAACTAAACCTAAATTCTGCGGTCACTGAAGAGTTGGAAGAATTAAATTTATTGACTTCAGTTCAAATCAATGATTTGTTGATTCATCGAAAACGTTTTGGAAAACTAATAACCATCTATGAATTGCAGAGTTTAAAATATTGGGATTTATCAACTATTCAACTTGTATTACCGTTTGTCTATGTGGATGATAAATTGGATAATTTGCATATTACCTTCAAAGAAGCAATGAAAGAAGGGAAATTTGAATGGTATCTACGGTATCAACCAACTGTTGAGAAAAAAGCCGGCTACACTCTCGTTTCGGATTCAATACAAAATACGTCTAACAATTATTATCATGGCAATTCGGATCGCTATTATACCAGGTTGCGTTATACCTACAAAACAAATATAAGTATAGGACTTACAGGAGAAAAGGATGCAGGTGAGCAGTTTTTTAAGGGAGCGCAAAAAAATGGTTTTGACTTTTATTCGGCCCATCTTTTTTTTAAAGGAGGTAAATACCTTAAATCTTTTGCAATTGGTGATTACCAAGTTCAAGTTGGACAAGGGATAAATATGTGGTCAAGTTATGCATTTGGTAAAACAGCAGATATTGCAACCATGAAACGAAATGCAATTCCGATTCGTGCCTATACATCTGTTGATGAAAGTCGATTTATGAGAGGTGTGGCAGCTGATTTTGGATATAAGAATTTTAGTTTGCTCACTTTCGCATCCTTAAAAAAAGTGGACGCAAAACAAGCTATTGCAGATTCCACTTACGACGATTTGGAATTTATTTCAACAATTGATTTATCTGGTTTGCATCGCACGAATTCAGAAATCGCTAAAAAAAATGGGTTAACCGAATATGTGGCTGGAACTAATTTAAGGTATGTAAGGGGGCCTCTTCGTTTAGGGGTAGCAGGTATTGCCCAAGGATATGATAAGCCATTTTTGAAGACGGAAACTTACTATAATCAATTTGATTTCAGAGGTAAACAAAATCTTTCTGCCAGTTTTGATTATAATTATGTTTTTAGAAATGTGAATTTATTTGGAGAAATGTCGCACAATTTTTTCCAAAATGAAGGCGAATGGAATGGGGGAGGAGCGATGGTTCATGGTGCTATGGTTTCATTGGATCCGAATGCCAGCATAGGTGTTTTATATCGCAATTACGGTAAAGGATATCAAACTTTTTATAATGCCGGCTTTTCTGAAGGAAGTAATACGCAAAACGAACAAGGACTTTATGCTGGAACAAAATTTAAGATTACCAAAGCTTGGTCGCTTAATGGTTATGTTGATTTGTTTAGATTCCCTTGGATGAAATATCAAATTGATGCACCCACACAAGGTCATGAGTTTTTGATTCAGCCAATTTTTAAACCGAACAAGATTTTCGAAATATATGGAAGGTTTCGTCAGCAACTCAGACAAAAAAACAGTAGAAATTCTGATGGAACAGTTACTAGTATCGAAGATGTACTTCAGCGGAATTATCGATTGAATATCTCCTATGTGGTAAATGAATTTTTCACTTTCAAAAGTAGATTGGAATTTGTGACTATAAATAGATTAAGCAACGCACCTGAAAGAGGAATGTTATTTACTCAAGATCTATTATACAAACCAAAGGGCTTGCCAATAGATATTGCTTTGAGGTACGCTTTATTTGAAACAGATAGTTATGATACGCGTATTTACTCCTTCGAAAATAATGCATTGTATGTATTTGCCATTCCTGCGTATTATTACCAAGGAAATCGTGCATATGTCTTATTGCGTTATTCCTTTCTGCGTCATTGTGATTTGTGGGTTCGCTACGGCTATTTCTTGTACAATAATCGAAAGACGATAAGTTCAGGAGCAGAGGCTATAAGTGGAAGTAAAAAAACCGATTTAGTTGTTCAATTGAGAATATCTTTTTAGATTTGAGGGATAGATTTCGTATGAGCTAAAACAGGTTTTTCCACATTTTTTTGATTAATGTTGAAAAGATCGAAACTTTTTTAAGTAAAAAGCAGTAAAAATATTTGCAATATTAAACTAGATGCGTATCTTTGCACCCGCTTCAAAAAACAGCAATTAAGAATTAGGTTATGTCACGAGTTTGTCAACTTACAGGAAAATCGGTTATGGTTGGGAACAATGTTTCTCACTCAAATCGTAAAACAAAAAGAAGATTTTATCCAAATCTGATCACTAAAAAGTTTTTCTTACCAGCAGAAAATAGTTTTATTACGTTGAAAATTTCAACATCTGCGTTAAGAACCGTTAACAAAAACGGTATTGAAGCTTGTGTTAAAGAGGCGAGAAAAAAAGGATATTTGAAGTAAATCTGTTGCGAAACAGAAGTTAAATCAACACAGAAATGGCAAAGAAAGCAAAAGGAAATCGAATTCAAGTAATTCTTGAATGTACAGAGCATAAAGATTCAGGTATGCCTGGAACTTCTCGTTACATCACTACGAAAAATCGTAAAAATACCCCGGACAGAATGGAGATTAAAAAATTCAATCCGGTTTTGAAAAAATATACTGTTCATAAAGAAATTAAATAAGTAAGTCATGGCTAAGAAAGTTGTAGCGAGTTTACAAAAAGGTGGAGGTAAAGAACATACCAAAGTTATCAAAATGGTAAAGTCTGATAAGTCAGGTTCTTATACTTTTAAAGAAGAGATTGTACACAATGACAAAGTGAAAGAATGGTTCGCTAAAAACTAATTCTAGCTTCATGTGTTAAATTTTAGATAAGCTTCCTTATATCAGGAGGCTTTTCGTTTTTTATATAAATATTATGGGATTTTTTGATTTTTTTAAACGCGGGAGTCAAGAGGAAAAAGAAACCTTAGATAAAGGCCTCGAGAAAACAAAACAAAGTTTTCTATCTAAGATTGCTCGTGCTGTTTTGGGTAAGTCATCTGTCGATGATGAGGTTCTTGATAATTTAGAGGAGGTTTTGATTACTTCGGATGTAGGCGTAGAAACTACCTTGAAGATTATCGAACGAATTCAATCGCGCGTCTCTAGGGATAAAGTAATGGGTACAGATGAACTTCAGCGCTTGTTGCGTGAAGAAATTGCAGCATTGTTAGAAGAAAATAATTCTACTAATCAAGGGCAATTTGAAATTCCTGAAAATAAAACAACACCACATGTAATCATGGTTGTTGGTGTGAATGGAGTTGGTAAAACAACTACCATTGGAAAATTAGCTTATCAATTTAAGCAAGCCGGTTTGAAAGTAGTTTTAGGCGCATCTGATACCTTTAGAGCTGCCGCAGTTGATCAATTGATTATTTGGGCAGATCGAGTAGGTGTACCAATCGTTCAGCAAGGAATGGGAGCAGATCCAGCAAGTGTTGCTTACGATACGCTTCAGTCAGCCAAAGCTCAAAATGCAGATGTGGTTATTATAGATACTGCCGGTCGCTTACACAATAAAGTGAACCTGATGAATGAATTAAACAAGATAAAACGGGTAATGGAAAAAGTAGTGCCAGGAGCACCTCATGAAATTTTACTTGTTTTGGATGGCTCAACAGGTCAAAATGCATTTGAACAAGCAAAGCAATTTTCATTAGCAACAGATATTAATGCTTTAGCTGTTACAAAATTAGACGGTACGGCAAAAGGAGGAGTAGTAATTGGTATCTCTGATCAAATGAAAATACCGGTGAAATATATTGGTGTAGGTGAGGGAATGATGGACCTTCAATTATTTGATAAAAAAACATTTGTTGATTCACTTTTTAACGATTAGTATATGAGATTTTGTTTTCTATTAAGCTTTTTGTTTTTTGTTCAATACTCCGTTCATTCTCAATTACTTTGGGAAATAAGTGGAAATGGATTAACCAAAAATTCTTATTTGTATGGTACTATGCACATAATGCCAAAGGAAAAATTTACTATTTCACCCACCATAAAAAAAGCTTTTCAATCTTCAAGTGAACTAGCCATGGAGGTTGATTTGAATATGGATTTCAAAACTAAAATTCAAGTGGCACAGGAAATGATTATGCCAGGTGGTAAAACACTTGAAGATGTTATGTGTGCTACGGATTTTAATCGGGTTAAAACGTATTGTATAGATTCATTGCACATGACTAATGGGAAATTCAAAAAATACGTTCGATTAAAGCCTTTTTTCTTTTCATCAGTAATTGCCCAAGAACAAATGGGAAAAACAGCATCCTATGAAATGGAATTTAATAAAATGGCTAAAAAAAGGAAAATGCGTACCCTTGGATTAGAATCTATTCAATTTCAGATGCAAACAATCAATAAAATGAGTGTTGAGGATCAAGCTAAAATGATGCTTGATGAATTTGGAAATGATCCGGCCGACCAGTTTGATACCCTTTTGAGCCTCTATTTGAAGGAAGATTTAGAGGGCTTGTATAAATCCGTGGTATTAGAAACAAATAGCATTCCAGAATTTAATTATAATTTTCTTGAATTACGTAATGCTAATTGGATTCCTGTTATCGAAAAACAAATTGCACAGCAAACCACATTTATTGCGGTGGGTGCAGCCCATTTATCAGGGCCTAAAGGCGTTATTCAATTGTTAAAAGAGAAAGGCTACAAGGTTGAGGCGGTTAAGTAAAGACCTGTTGTTAGCATAGTCGTTCAAGTTTACCTTTTCGTTTGACGATGTTTTTATAGTCCCATTGAATAGTTTGAGCTTTTTTTAGCCACCTAGTTAACTCATCCAAATTAATTTGTTCTATGTTCGTGTAACGAATGGATGCATCTTTAAATTTTCCTGAACCGAGTTGAAGTTTATCTTCCTCAAAGTCTGCACCACTCCAAAACAACAATCGAATACCATCCTTTAGCTTGCTATATCCAACAATTGGATTTTCATCAAGAAACCACACCGGGTGTGCATGCCATATTTTCTTCTCGGTATTAGCTAATTCACTTTCAATGATCGTATATAACCTATTACAAATTTCTTTTTCGTTTGCTTCAAGCTTATCATTGTATTTTTTTATGTCGACATTCATAACGCGGCTTAATTTTACTTGCTATCTCCAAATGCTCTTAGGATAATTCAAAAACGATTTAGTTGGTCTAAATATACTTGAAATTGCTGAGCTTGATTTTTTTCCTCATTGATTGGAGCTATATACTTTGCTATCTTTTTTAATGCGAATCTAAGATAGATGAAGTATAATATCAAAGCACAAATCATTAAACTTATTCCAATTCTACTGACTTTTTCAATTTGTTCAGAGGTTTCAATATGCATGTTTCCAGCATTTGAAATGGGGTCGTCAAAGGTGATGTATCCTTTATAAAATATAGCTGTTAAGGCTCCGATAAGTATTAAGTTATAAATACTTAAGGTATGTTTACCGTCCATGTAGTAAGGTCTCAAACCAATGAATGATAAAAGCGTTGCAATCTTCTTATTCTTTGTTTTGGGTTGAATACTTGTATTTTTTAAAAATGCTATAATTTGTTCTATGTATTCAATGTGCTTGTTTTTGATTTTTTGGTAATTATCAGCATTTCGCTTATCCAATTGTTCTAATTTCAATTGATATTCTACAGATAGATTTTCCTTGCAAAAATCAATTTTGTTATCAATTTCTACAAATAATTCTTGCCATTCGAAGTCTTCAGGATTGGCGTTTTCTGATTTTTCTACTAGATTTGTAATTTGTCTTATTGTATCTTCCTGACGATTTAATAATTCAAAAGATTTAACAGATTCAAGCAAGGATTCGGTTGATTCATAATGCTGTTTGCTTCGTATGGTTTTGCCTGAGGTTGTAATGCTTCGATAGGTGTCACGCCCCATTTCCCTACCAATTTGATTTACGAATGAATTAACGATTCCCATAGTTTGTTTTTTCGATTATATAGAAATTCTGCATGATTCAACAAAAAAACTTTTGAATCCTATTGCCTCGTATTTGTGGAATTAAGAGAAATACTTCTCTCCGTTTTTTAAGACAATATAACTTTTGTTGAATAACTTAACCAAAACGATATTTCCGTAAATTGAATATTCAGAATCTCCTTGTAAAGTGATTTCTTCCACTTTACCATTAACAAATGCACTCACACCACCTGCAATATTTCGAAAGGCGAAGACTTCATTTTTTAGAAGATAGTCCTTGGGGATATAATTACAAACCTCTTTTTTTTCTCCATTACAGAATGAAAATACATAATTGTTTTCTCCCCAAATTACCATGTCGTCTTGCACTTCCCAAAATGCAGGGCTAAAGTTGGATAATTCTGTTTTTTCACCGTCTTTATAATGCCACAGATTACCATTCAAATCTTCAAAAACAATAAATCCTCTTCCTGCTTTATATTTTCTCATGAATTGAGATTCAACGTCTAAGAATTCACCGTTTTCAAAGAGAGCAAAACTACGCTGGGTTGGATCATTGAAACATAAAATGTCACATCCCGCCTTGAAATCTATTTCATTATTCCAAACACCAAGATCATATATTTGTCCACGGTAAAACACTTTATAGAAGCTTCCATTATCTTTAAATGCCACAATGTTATCACCAATAGCGGTTGGCATGTATAATTCACCAGTAATGGTATATAATGGGTATGTTTGTTTGTTGTAATAAACATTTACGGAATTGTAACGCGTATCTTCATAGACAATGATGCTGTCTTTAACCACATAATTTCGACTGAAGTAAGTAAGTGTTTTAAGTTTTCCTGCATCCCAAATATTCAAGGTTGGTCCAACATTGTATGCTAGTAAATGGTCTGAAATAGAGAACTTAATATTCATGTTAGTTACGTCTTTTCGTTCCTTGCCATCAAATATCCTCAGATTTTCTCGATTGTCCATGTAAGCAACAAATTCATCTCCAGCTTGGTAGCTTATAATCGGTTGCATTTCAATCGTTCTAAAATTGTTATTTTCAAAAACTCGGAAATAATTATTGAAATCAACAAAGGGAACAACAGGTTGTGCAAAGCCAGTTATTATTTGTATGAGTACCAAAAAGGATAGGACTATTTTCATTAGTTTTTTAAATTAAAACGTGTTTAACAGGCAATTATTGAGCCTTTTTTTTCAAAAAAGCATGGTCTACCCAAAATGTTCCGAATGGAAATAAGGAGGCAAAGCACATGAGGAAGATATTTTTAATGGAAAAATTATAATTAAAACCAACCCCGAGTACCCAGACAATATAGGCAATGAAAAATACACCATGTAGCATACCGACGTAATAGTTAGGCTCTTTTAGTTCAAAGATATATTTTAGAGGCATTGTCAATCCGAAGGCCAGATATGTAAATCCTTCTATCCATGCTAAAATTCGAAGTTGTTTTATTGCATTCATAGGTTTATATTGGGTAACAAATGAAATATTTTTCGACCGGTTGAGCAAGTGCAGATATGTTTAAATTATCTGAAGCTTTTGAAAGATCAATAATTTCGCCACTTTTCATTAATAAATTGATGTTTTGTTTGTGTTGATTATAAGCTTTGTTACTCAAAATATCGGTGTAAACAAAGTATTTTAATTCATCATCATTCAATTTATAGGTGGATTTGATAATTTCTTTTTCAAGTGAAATACGATCATGGCTGTAAGGTTCCTTTGAAATTTCTATTTTAAAAAGATTTCTGTTCACCAATCCTGAACTCAACAGAGACAATACACGATCGGAAGAAAATTGCCAAATTTTCATTGCACCCAAAATATCATAGTCATCCAATAACGCGAAATTTGCCAATACGGTTGGGTTTGTCTCAAAATCACTTTCTTTCACATTGTTTTGTAAGAAGAAAGCTAGTGCAGGGCTTGCAAACAAAGTTTCTCCTTTAAGCGTCAGTTCTTTGGCCCGTCTTAGGGCGTGAATGAGCATGTGTTCCGCTGCTACGACCGTTTTGTGCAAATATACTTGCCAATACATGAGTCTTCTGGAAACGATAAATTTTTCAATGGAATAAATTCCTTTTTCTTCCATCACTAAGTTTCCATCGGCTACGGTTAGCATATCGATTAATCGATCACTTCCAATGATTCCCTCAGAAACGCCTGAATAAAAACTATCTCGATTTAAATAATCTAAACGGTCCATGTCTAATTGACTAGAAACCAATTGATGTAAAAAAGGTTTGGAATAGGTGTTTTTGAAAATAAGTAGGGCCCGTTCTAGGTCTGAACCAAATTCTTTTGCCAATTCTTGAATAAAATACCCTGAAATTTTTTCGTGACTCACGTTATTCACGATGTCGTATTCCAATGCATGACTAAATGGTCCATGGCCAATATCATGCAAAAGGATAGCTAGAAGAACAGCTCTTTCCTCCTCAGGAGTAATTTCATGACCTTTCCTACGAATAGTTGAGATTGCTAAACTCATTAAGTGCGTTGCGCCTAAAACATGATGGAAACGAGTATGTAACGCACCGGGATAAACCAAATGACTCAATCCTAATTGCATTATACGTCTCAAACGCTGCATAAAGGGATGTTCAATTACATCGAATAGAATTTCATCCGGAATTGTAATAAATCCATATACTGGATCGTTAAATAATTTCTTTTTGTTGTTTCGGTTAAACTGTGGGCGCAAAACTGTAATTTTATTCAAAACTAATAAATATAAGCAATATGCAAGGTAGAATTTTGTGGGCAGATGATGAAATCGATTTATTAAAACCGCATATCTTATTTTTAGAAGCCAAAGGATATGCTGTTCAAACGGTTAAATCAGGTTCTGATGCAATTGATGTTTGTAAAGAGGATGATTTTGATATTATATTTTTAGATGAAAACATGCCTGGAATTTCTGGTTTGGATGCTTTATCAAAAATTAAAGAATTACGACCGACTGTTCCTGTAGTAATGATTACAAAAAGCGAGGAAGAACATATTATGGAAGAGGCGATTGGAAGTAAAATTGCTGATTATTTAATCAAACCAGTAAATCCAAATCAAATATTATTAAGCATTAAAAAGAACTTGGATAGTTCAAAATTGGTTTCTCAGAAAACGAGTACCGCTTATCAACAGGATTTTAGGCAACTGGGAATGCAATTGGGCAGTAGGTTGGATTTTACAGAATGGACTGAGTTATTTTCTAAATTGGTTTATTGGGATTTGGAATTAGAAAAATCAAATGATTCTGGTATGCGCCAAATCTTGGAAATGCAACAAAAGGAAGCTAATCAACAATTTTGTAGATATATCGAGTCTAATTATACGGATTGGTTGAATGGAGTAGAGGATGGCCCTCAAATGTTGCATACATTGATTAAAGATAAAATTGCATCGCAAATCGGTAAAGAAAAAATAGTTGTGTTGGTAATAGACAATCTTCGTTTTGATCAATGGAAAAAATTGGAGCCTGAATTTTCTAAATGGTTCAAAGTAGAGAAAGAAGAAATCGTATTTTCCATTTTACCTACTGCTACCCATTACGCCAGAAATGCTTTTTTTGCTGGTTTAATGCCATCAGAGATAGAGAAAAAATTTCCTAACCTCTGGAAAAATGAGGAAGATGAAGGTGGAAAGAATATGCACGAAGCAGATTTTTTGGAGGCTAACTTAAAAAGGTTAGGAAAACAAGTTAAATGGTCTTACAACAAAATCACCAATTTGGATGCGGGAAAAAAATTGAATGATCAATTTGCCAAATTAAAAGAAAACGACGTCAATTTTATTGTTTATAATTTTGTTGATATGCTTTCTCATGCGCGAACAGAAATGGAGATGATAAAAGAATTGGCATCAGATGAGGCTGCTTATCGGTCACTAACTTTATCTTGGTTTCAGCATTCTCCTTTATTAGAAATCGTTAAAAAAATTGCAGCATCCGGCATGAGATTAATAATTACTACCGATCATGGTACGGTAAAAGTAGATAATCCCATTCGAATCGTGGGCGAAAAAAGCACCAATACGAATTTGAGATATAAAGTGGGCAGGGGCTTATCTTATAATGAAAAAGAGGTTTTTGTTGTTCGTAATCCACAAGATGCTTTTTTACCTAAGCAAAAAATGTCATCAGAATTTGTTTTTGCTGGCGATTCGGACTTCTTCGTATATCCAAATAATTACAATCAATTTGTGAACTATTATCAAAATACGTTTCAACATGGCGGAGTTTCAATGGATGAAATGTTAATTCCGTATATTGAATTGGGGAGTAAGTAATAAGATTGTAAATTTTGTACTTTGAATTATAATTAACGTTATTCTTTTTTAACAAGAGTATATTAATCTTTGGGTTGAATTTATTGAAAATTTAGCATTACCTTTGCGCCCAAATTTGGTATTAATGAAGTATTTAGCTCTACAAAAACAATACGTTTTTATTCTTTTAAGTTTCGTATTTATTTTTAACAAAACTTTTTTTTCGCAAACAACTGGGATGATTATTGAGCCGGCTACCGGGGCCGCTGCATTAGTACTTGATCCTAATTCGAATGGTTTTGTTTCTGCAACAACAGCAGGATTTTTAGGAAATGACCAACTTGCCGCAAACAATGAATTGCCCTGGCAAACTCTTATTCCTGCTGGTTCTGAGCCAAATTCAGACGTCCAGAACGGTCCAAACTGTGGATTCACTGATTTTGTTGAATCATCTGTAGGAGGAATCGATCCAGTTTTTCATCTAACAACAGGTGGTAACTGGTTATTTCGATTTAGAATGGCAAGCATTGCGCCAAATGCAAAATCCTATTCGATTCTTGTTGATATAGATAATTTAATAGGTCCGGGCGATGATTGCTACATTCCAGGCGTTAATCCTGGATTTGAATTAGAGATTGTTTTAGCGACCAAGTTCGGTGTTCGTATTTATGATCACAGAATTGCATGTGGTTCAAATTTAGTTTTTTCTTATGGACCAGAGAGAATTCAAAAATCCATCGCTGCATCAACTGTATGTAGTCAATTGAATTTCTTCTTAGAAACATATGTGAGTTGGGCTGATATAACAGCTCAGTTTGGTGTTAATCCTTCGACGCCTATGCGTTATGCGATTGTTGATAATATGGCTGCAGATAAATCTACTATTTGCAATCCATCTTCGGCTTCTGATATAGGTGGTGTTGATGATTCGGCTTGCGGAAATTTGGAAGCATGTTTGACTGAAATTGTTAATTTGCAGCCTCCTTGTCCACCAAATAGTATTTCTCCATGTATTTATTCAGCTTGCCCAGTCATTTCCGGAACTCCTATTGCGGCAGGAGCAACTTCTGTAAGCGGTACATCTACAGAATCCAATGGTACCTTAATTCGAATTTATGTCAATGGTGTTTTGGCTGGTTCGGGAACAGTAACTGGAGGTAGTTGGACTGTCTCAGGTTTGACACCCTTGGCTGCAGGTGCCCAAATTTCTGCAACAGCTCAAGCAACGAATGAAGTTGAATCTGGTACAAATTGTAATAATGCACAAGTCGCAGGTGCTACTTGTACAAATCCTGTTACATCTATCATTCAATGTAATGCAAGTAAGGCTTTTACAGGGACTGCTGATCCTGGATCTGTTATTAGACTTTATAATGCAGCGGGCGTACTTCAAACTCCAACAAGTGGGACTGTTTTTGCCGGGAGTCAAATTACCGCTTCTACTTTTCCAAGTGGTTTATCTCCGGTAACTTCAAACTTTCTTTGGAGATGTGTAGGAGCAGGAGCCACAACAAGTTGTACTGCAGGTGGTGGGCCTTGTATTGCAGATGGTAACTATTACTTGACTGCGCAGCTCCCAGGTCAATGTGAATCTTCTCCGACTTGGTTTTGTGTTGGACTTACTGGTTCAACCAATGTACCTCAAATTACATCAACCATCTCCACTAGTTCAACAACTGTCTCCGGTACCTTAACAAACAATGTTGCAGAAAATAATGGTGTTAGCATCTTTTTATATGTTAATAGTGCTCAAGTTGCTACAACCACTACAACTAATAACCTCGGAGCCTGGACAATTACTGTTCCTGTAGGAACATTTGATGCCTGTGATCAAGTATATGTTGTAGCTGCAAGAAATATCGCTACTCAGCGTTGTCCTTCTCAGAGTATAGTACAAACTGTTACTGGAGGAATTACATCGACCCCAATTGTTAATTCTCCACTATGCGGAACCACCACTTCTGTTTCTGGGACAATAAATGAACCAAACGGAACTCAAATTCAAGTTTTTTCTAATGGAGTTTCTGTCGGGACAGCAACAGTTTCTGGTGGATCATGGTTATTGACTGGATTAAACATTTCTTCTGGTTCAACAATAACTGCTCAAGCAACTAACTCAAACGGATGTGAATCTGTTAGTGCAACTTCACTTGGAGTAACAATCGCAAGTCAAACATCAAACCTTGTAACTATAACCCAAAGCCCACTAACTGAAAGTAATTTGGTTATTTCTGGTACGGGAACAAATGGTGATTTAGTTACTTTGTACATTGATGGATGGCCTCTTTATAAAGATTTTGCTGAGACAAGTCCTGCAACAGCAACAGTATCCGGAGGCGCTTGGTCTGTAACTCTAACTCAAAATACGCTTTATGCAGGAGGTGTAGTGACGGCATCTGTCTCAAATGGAGTCTCTTGCGGAAGTTCTCTTCAAGATTCAACACCTGTAATTTGTACACCACCATCTTCATCACTTTCTGTTTCTCCTGATAATACTACAATTTGTTCTGGTTCAGTAGTAACGAATGTTGTCATTCAAAGTACACAAATTGGAGTTATTTATCAGTTATACAATGGTACTCTAACTGCAAATTCTGGTTCTTCACTACTAGGTAATGGTGGTAACTTAACTCTTACTTCAGCACCCTTATCAACAAATACAACTTTGTCCGTACTTGCCATTAAATCACCTTATAATGGCTCTTGTAATCAGTTTTTAACCGAAAATATTCCTGTTACTGTTGCGTTAGTTCCTTCTTTATCCTTTGTTTCACAGTCTAATCCTAGTTGTGGTTTAAATAACGGGAATATTACTATTTCGGGATTAGGAAATAATTTAACATATACGGTCAATTATTCCATAAACGGAACTCCTACAAGTGGAAGCTTTACTTCAAATGCAAGTGGTCAAATAGTTCTTAATAATTTAGCAGGTAACACTTATTCAAATATTAGTACAACTGCTTTTGGTTGTAATTCAACAAATACCTTGTCGGGACCATATGCATTGATAGCTCCTATTGTTCCTTCCGTTCCAACTGTAACTACAGCATCAGCAACGTGTTCAGCAGCAGGAACAGCAACAATAACCAATTACAATGCAGGACAAACCTATACGTTCACTCCAAGTGGTC
>JACCDZ010415032.1_pt1 | contig 18768 bp, 18 predicted proteins | sample 7449551 | NCBI WGS metagenome assembly JACCDZ01 (sample SAMN15323452, study PRJNA562643) | freshwater metagenome | isolation source: river surface water | place: USA:Blue River Watershed | collected 2017-08-18
GTTAATGTACCCGATTTGGATACAATTCCAATTTTTCCTTTTTTGAAAACAAAACCTGGCATAATACCTACTTTTGCTTCACCAGCCGTTATAATTCCCGGACAATTTGGTCCAATTAATCTACAATCATACGATTTAATGTATTCTCTAGCAGCGATCATATCTTTTACAGGAATACCTTCTGTGATGCATACAATAACTTTGATACCAGCGTTAGCCGCTTCCATGATAGCATCTGCAGCAAAAGCAGGTGGAACAAAAATAATGGAAACATCAGCCCCAGTTTTTTCAACTGCCTCAGAAACAGTATTAAAAACAGGTCTGTCTAAATGAAGTGAACCTCCTTTACCTGGAGTCACACCTCCAACTACATTGGTTCCGTATTCAATCATTTGACCTGCATGAAACGTTCCTTCACTTCCTGTGTACCCTTGTACAATTACCTTAGAATCTTTGTTAACTAAAATCGACATTTTTATAAATTAATTAATTGTGTTCAAAAATAATGAATCCGTTACTATTCGAAAACTATTTTACCGACTATTTTTTTATTCATTACCAAATTTCTCAATCACTTGCTGTGTTACACCCGTATTCGAGAATCCTCCATCATGAAAAAGATTCTGCATCGTAACATATTTTGTCAAGTCAGAAAACAAGGAAACACAATAATCTGCACAAGCAACTGCTGGAGCATTTCCAAGAGGAGACATTTGTTCAGAGAAATTAATAAACTCTGTAAATCCTTTAATTCCTTGACCTGCAGTTGTTACAGTTGGAGATTGAGAAATCGTATTAACCCTTACTTTATTTTTAATTCCGTAATGATATCCAAAAGAACGTGTAATCGATTCCAATAAAGATTTAGCATCAGCCATATCGTTATAATCCGGGAAGATACGTTGCGCAGCTATATAAGTCAAAGCAACAACTGAACCCCATTCATTCAACGCATCGTGTTTATATAATGTGGCAAGTGTTTTGTGCAATGAAATGGCAGAAACATCCATGGTTTGATTGTAAAACTGATAATTACTTTCCGTATAGTGTTTTCCTTTACGAACATTCGGTGACATTCCAATTGAATGCAAAACAAAATCAATTTTTCCACCCAAAATCTCCATTGATTGAACTATCAAGTTTTCAAGATCTTCTATACTTGTAGCATCAGCCGGTATAATTTGACTATTTGTTTTTGCAGCCAAGCCATTAATTTCACCCATACGCATTGCGATAGGAGCGTTGGTTAGTACAAAAACAGCACCTTCTTCATGGGCTCTTTCAGCTACCTTCCACGCTATTGATTGATCGTTTAATGCACCAAAAATTATTCCGCGCTTTCCTTTTAATAAATTGTTCGCCATGTCTATTATTTTAAACAAAAGTAGTTATTTCAAGTGAATAGATATTGCATTTGGCATGAAGTAATTAACAATAGAATGGTTACTCCAAAATCAAGAAGTAAATCCAATCAATTTTTATACTTTTGCAAAAATCAATTTTCATGTTGAAAATAGGCGTATTCGGTGCAGGTCATTTAGGCAAAATTCATATCCAATTATTACTGGAACTTACAACCCAATTTGAAATTATTGGATTTTACGACCCCGATGAATTAAATTCACAAGAAGCAATTAAAAAATTCGGGTTGAAACGGTTTGATTCAGCAATTGATTTAATTAAATGTGTGGATTGCATTGACGTAGTTACCCCTACCCTACATCATTTTGAAATCGCATCTACCGGAATTAAATTAGGAAAACATGTTTTTATAGAAAAACCAATAACCGAAACGGTTCAAGAAGGCGAATCTCTATTAAAACTGGCCTGTGAAGGTGGAACAAAAATACAAGTAGGACACGTTGAACGATTCAATCCTGCCTTTATTGCTGCTTCATGCTATTTAAAAAACCCGATGTTCATTGAAACCCATCGCTTAGCTCAATTTAATCCGAGAGGGACAGATGTACCTGTCGTATTGGATCTTATGATTCATGATATAGATATTATCCTAAGTGTAGTGCGTTCTCGGGTGAGAAAAGTTTCCGCATCAGGAGTAGCTGTGGTGAGTGATTCCCACGACATTGCTAACGCTAGAATTGAATTTGAAAATGGGTGTGTTGCTAATTTAACAGCCTCCCGAATTTCCATGAAAAACATGCGAAAATCACGTTTTTTTCAACGTGACGCCTATGTTAGTGTTGATTTCCTTCAAAAGGAATTGGAAGTTGTTGAAATGGAAGATATTCAAGATCAGCCAGATGATTTTGATATCATTTTTGATCCAGGAAATGGTAAAACCAAAAAGAAAATACTGTTTAATAAACCCGACTTGTTGCCTACTAATGCCATTAAGGAAGAATTAATTTCATTTCACCAGGCAATTTCAACTGACACAGTGCCCGTTGTTTCAGGTGAAGATGGTGTAAAAGCATTAGAAATTGCCCATCTTATATTGGATCGATTGAAAAAGACAGATTGAAAAACACAATTTTATACAAGAATTAACGTTAAAAATAAGTCATGCGCATAATTTTAGGAATTAGTCTCTTTCTTTTTTGTTTTACAAGTTGTGTTAAAAACAATCCTGATCCGGCGTGGCTGGAGGTTAACCAATGGACATTGCAATCGAATACAGGATTATCAGGAGCTGAAGGAGAATTAACGCATAACTTTTCAGATGCTTGGGTATATATAGACGACCAAGTTATTGGTGTTTTTGAAGTTCCATTCAAAATTCCGATTTTAAAATCAGGAGCATGCAACATTAAAATTTTTCCAACGGTTCGAAATAATGGGATTGCAGCAACTAAAAAAATATATCCTTTTATGGAAGTATTTGAGGTTAATGCAACCTTGATTGAAAATCAAACTTTGACATTGAATCCAACTACCAAATACAATTCATACAGTCAATTTTGGATAGAAGATTTCGAAGATCCTTTGAATTTAAAAATCAATGTTGATCAAAATACCTCTGCCATTAAATCCACCCCCACTACGAATACAAATCTTCAGTCATTTAACGGGAATTTTTATGGCATTTTAAATCTAACTACAACCGATTCATCATGGATAGCATCCACACAAGACCAGTTGTATATAGCTAAAGGAAAGGAAGCGTATTTGGAAATAGATTACCACAACACCAATTCTGTAACCACTGGATTAATTTATGTCAAACCAGACAATTCAACCGTAAATAATATTCACATTAAATTACAAGCTCAAAACGAATCAACGGTGAAATGGAAAAAAATATACATTGACATTAAAGAGTTAATTGGATATGCTCCAAACGGATCGAATTTTTTACAATCTTTTATTGCTACGCTGGATGAAGGAAAAACAGCGAGTGAAATTCGAATTGATAATATTAAAGTAGTCTATTTTAATTAGCGGAATGAACACAAAGCTGTGGGGATGGGTGAGTATTTTTTCGGATTGGACTACCGCCTTTTTTTCATGGTTTCTATTTTATTTTTTCAGGAAAATCATTATTGAAGAAGTAGCGTTTAAAACAGATCAAGCGTTTATCCTTGGATTAATTATCATTCCTTTTTGTTGGTTGCTTTTGTATTATTTACAAGGAAGTTATCATGAAATAAAAAGAATGTACCGATTGAAATCTATTGGATTAACAATAAGCGCATCCATTTTAGGCAATGCCTTTATCTTTTTCGCTTTGATTTTGGATGATGATGTGAAAGATTACACCTCCTATTACTTATCTGCTGTTTTGTTGATTGGCATTCACTTTACATTGACATTAGTTCCTCGATTAATCATTTCAAGCATTATCGTTCAACAACTTTCTCAAAAAGGAAAAGGATTTAGAACCTTACTTGTTGGAGGAGGTGAAAAAGCAGTTGATTTATACCATGAATTAAACCAGTTACAGAAAAAAATAAATCATTTTGTGGGATTTGTAAACTTAAATGGAATTGACAAACAACTGGAATCTGAACTTACTTATTTGGGACATGCCGACCAAATCGAATGGACAATTAAAAACAACCACATTGAGGAGGTAATAATTGCTCTAGAAAGTACGGAACACGATAAACTGAAATCACTTATCGGGAAAATTGAAAATGGAAATACGCGCATTAAAATTTTACCTGACATGTACGACATTGTTTCTGGTAGCTTACGGATCAATAATATTTTTGGTGCTTTACTTATCGAAATCAATCCTGAAATCATGCCTTTTTGGCAACAAGCGGTGAAAAGATTGATGGATTTTAGTTTATCTTTTATTGCATTTTTCCTTTGTATTCCCTTGTATATCGTTTCTGCAATTCTCGTTAAATTATCCTCTCCAGGGAAAATATTTTATTTGCAAGAGCGCATAGGGTTGAATGGCAAACCTTTTAACATTATAAAGTTTCGTACCATGTATGAAAACGCTGAAAAAACAGGTCCACAATTATCTTCAGAAACGGACCCTCGCATAACACCCATTGGAAGATTCATGAGAAAAACACGCTTGGATGAATTTCCACAGTTTATCAATGTGATGAAAGGTGATATGTCCTTGGTTGGTCCAAGACCCGAAAGACAATTCTATATCGATCAAATTTCTCAAATTAACCCTCAATTTTTGCATCTCACGAAAGTTAGACCTGGAATCACTTCTTGGGGACAAGTGAAATTTGGTTACGCAGAAAATGTAGAACAAATGCTTCTTCGAATGAAATACGATCTTGTATACATCAAGAATAGAAGCCTAGCACTCGATATTAAAATCCTTTTTCATACGGTAATCATCGTTTTAAAAGCAAAAGGTAAATAACTAGAACAGTAATCCTTCAACAAAAGCACCAATTTGCTTTTCTCTACTGATAAAATGTAATTCAAGAATCCAATGTTGGTGAGTAACTAGTAAACCATTCGCTCTTAATTGCGTCGTATTTTCTGGGTGAATATAAAAAGAAACGTCTCCTTTTTCTAGTTTTTCATGAGGGTATTGGCCAATAATATGACCAGCAATTTCGCCACCAAATTCCCACCCATTTTGCGTTGCTTCCTCAACAACCATCCAGTATACATCAGCTGCTGTTACGGTGGATAAACACTGAATTTTATTCGTTAATTTATGCCAAGCTAATTCGATATCTTTTTTTAATTTTAATTTAGATGGGTCAGCTCCCATTACGTATGTTTTACCAAAATCAGCTTCCCATTCTTCAAAAACAGGCCCCAAATCTAAAAACAAAATATCATCCTCTTGAATGATTAAATCCAGCGGATTTTCTTTATACGGAAAAAGTGTATTCTTACCTGCTCGAACAATCCTTTTATGCCAAAACAGTTCAATTCCCAATTTCAATTTAGCTAATTCTACTATTTCGCTAGATACTTGCGATTCACTTTTTCCGGCACGTATTAATTGATGGCCTTCAATTTCTTGAAACAATAATTTTGCCTTTTCCTCGGCTTCCTGCAATTTACTCCACGTAGTTGACTGTTTCATCAATTGACTTGAAAAGTAATGGATACCTGCTGTTTTTCGGCATACCCTTGAATGGCAAATTCTAGTGATTCAGTAACAAATCCTTTGGCAGCTTTTGTATTTACATACATTTTTACTAGCATCGATTTTCCAGGATCAATTGTCTTCGAAGAAATTTCATACGTTACGTTGGACGAACTTTTAACTATTTCAGTAACATCGACTATTTTTTCGGAAGTGTTTTCAATTAAAAAATAAGCCCCCACTTGTTGTCCTGATTTGATTTGTCCTGCATCAAAGGTTGATTTAGGTGCCACTAAAGGAAATTGACCTTCAAACATTGCAAAGCTCACTGCTTCAATATCTATCCTTCGTTCGATTGCCGCTTCATAGGAATAAATAGATTTAGGTGGATCCTTGGGATTGTCGCTAGTTGCTTGATTTGCCTTGTATTCCCCAAAAGGAGCAAATTCTAAAACGATAGCTCCTTTTACACTAGCATTTTTTGATAAATAAGGAATCAAAACACCTTGTTGATATTGCATTAAATAATTCATAATAGAATTGATTCTTCGCTTGGTTAAATTCACATTATAACCGGTTGGAGCCAAGGGACTAGCGAATCCTTTTAATATAATCTTCACACGTCCTCCTTGTTTCAATTCCTCCAAAAGTAAACCAGATAAACTATCTAAATCTTTTATACCTTGATCCACTTTATCTTTGAAAAAATGTTCGATATTCTCCAATTGATTGGGTTGATTTTTAATCGTATTCTCTTGAATATAGGTTGGAAGCATTTTTTTATAATCAGAATAAGCCTGTAAATAATTCAATGGTGTAATAGTATCCCAAGAATCAATTGTTGGCTCATCATTGTGAAAATATAACTGTACAGCAAATCGATTTCTCAACCTAGGTTTACTTACAATAATAGTCGTGTCGATTATGGCAGGAAGCGGTGATGAATGAGCCGAAAATATATCCGAACAACAAGTTGGGTTCTTCACTGAATTCGTTCCAATTCGATTACTTGCAAAAAAAACCGTGTCAGCTTGCTGCAAGTAATATATATCGTTTGCTGGACCATTGATAGGCCAACCTAAATTAATTGGTTTTTGAAACTGACCATCGCGCCAATCGCTATAAAAAACATCATGTCCCCCAAATCCAAATTCCCATGAGGAGGAGAAATATAATCGATTGGTCGTGTTGTCCCACCAAGGAGTTATGTCGTTATCCAGCGAATTCAATGCTTGTATCTGAATTGCATCGGAAAACTGGTTCTCAGCGCTTATTTTTTCTGCGTAAAATAAATCTAAACCTCCTTGAGTGGTTGTCCGATCAGACGAAAAAAACAGTACTTCTTTACCATTAATCTTACCTATTGAAGGCATGGTGGTATTAGCACCATATTGATTAATAATAGAACCAAGAGGTTGACCTAAAGACCATTTTCCATGTGCATATTGACTATACCAAATTTGACATTGATAACTAAAATCTTGATCTTCACAAACACTGAAGTAAAATGTATTTCCATCTAGTGAAAAGGTGCCATTTCCTCTGCTCTTATTTTCTTGAAGTAACGAATCTAGCAACTGATTGGGTAGATATTCCCCATCTTTTATTTCAGAGGAATACAATTTAGTTTTGTAGGTTGGTGATAGTACCTCTTCAAGGATATTTATTGAATCTGCGCGAAGCGATGAAAAAATTAATTTACCATCTTTTATGGCATGGGGAAATTCTGCATTACTTGTATTTACTTCTTTGGGTAAAAGTGTTAAATTAACTTGAACAGTATCTTTGATATGATTTAGGGCCCATTCACACGATGCTATTTCTTGTAATGCCTTTTTATATAAATAACCTAACTCGTCTTTTTGATAGTTTTTTTTAGCCAATTTAAACGTTTCCCTTGCTTTAGCATACTGTTGATTCTGCTTTTGCATTAAGCCGAGGTAAAGCAAACTAAATGGGTATTTTTTTGCTTTTTCACGCTGATACACTTTTCCATAGTAGTATTCGGCTTTTCTATAATCTTTATATGCCCGGTGTGTTTCAGCATATTTCCACAATAAATCGATATTCGTTGAATCGGATTCAAGAGCTAGCTTATAATACTCAAGGGCATAGAAATAATCCCCTTTTTTGTATTGTTCATCCGCAAATTTGATATATTTCTTTACGAAATTCTGTCCAAATGCTGATGTAGACAAAACAAGGAGGAAGAAAATCAAATAAAATCTGGACATACCCTGTGAAGCATTTTCTTCGGTTTAAAAGTTCTTATAATATAACGTGCAGCCAATTCAAAACCTCCACGCATGCGACTTGCTGGAACCAATTTGGAATAATTTAAATCATAACTAATACCAACAAATAAATCGTTGTAATCCATACCTAAATTTAAATAGGAGGCGTCAACTCCCCTATTCCACAAACCTAAATACAAGGCTTGGTATTTTTTTTGAGTATCCATTAAGTAGTATTTCAACGAAGAACCGATAATTAACTCTCGATATTTTCCTTGATGCGTATATTGAATGCTAGGTACAAGATCCCATTTAGGATTTAATTGAAATGTCCCTTTCACGAAACTTGTAAATCGAATATCTCTTTTCACAACTGAATTATAAAATCCTTGGTTGGGTTGGTTTAAATTATAGGTTGCAAACCCCGATACAATTTTATATCGATCCATTTTTTTCCATTCATGCAACACCCCAAGTCCAATATTTAAATTTGATTTACTATCAGCCTGATAATTTTCGTTGGTGGGTAACGAGGGATCAAATACATAGCCGTTAAACTGATTATCAAAATATAGTTTATCCCAATTCAATTGTCGGTGATTTAACCCACCATTTAGCCCAAAACGTATGAAATGCAAACTATCTTTGGTTAATCGAATTTGATAGGATGCATTTATTTGTGCTTCAATAGTTTGAAATTTCCCATCACCCGCTTGGTCATGAAAAAGTAACACGCCAATTCCGAAGTTGTTTTTCCGCATGTCAACGGAAGTGGAAAAGGTGGAAAAAGGTACGGTAACACTTTTCCATTGATTGCGATAATTGGCAATGAAGCGGTAATCACCATTAAAGAAACCAGCATGAGCGGGATTTTGAAACAATTGATTATCATTGCACTGAGACCAATGAATATCTTGTGAAAGTGAAAAGTTACACCATCCAATAAAACCGAAAATAAGAATTAGTTTACTGAGTTTCACTACCACGTATTTAAACGTAAATCTACCATTTTTCGTTTAAATAATGAAATTCAGATGAATCACTTTTTACGTTTCGCAGCAAATTCAATAATTATACCTAGCGTAGGTTGTACGATTCCAGATGTGTTATCTATTTTTTTCAATAAATATTTCGATGGATCATTTGGATCAACAACCGGATTTCCACTTGCATCTGTTACTGCTAAATAAATAGGAGCTACTTTTGTTTTGTATCCATACACGTTTTGAATATCTAAATAAAAGTTCAAGGAGAATTTTTTAAGATAGAACTTTTTGTCTACACGCATATTTAACTGATGAAAATTACCTTCTCGTGATGTATTTAACAAATTATAGTCTGGAAAAGCATATCCATTGATATTCCAATTTTGGATAAGACTGGAATTTGCAACATCCACTGGAGTGTATGGCGAACCGCCCGAAAACAACCACCTAAAACCTAATTCCCATCCTTTTTTAAAGCGCTTTCCACCTGTCATTGAGACGATATGACGACTATCCCATGAAGTAGGAACAAATTTACCGTCTTTATCCTTAAACTCTGAACGAACAAACGTATAAGCCAACACAGCGTAGAATCCTTTATACAATTTTTGTTGATATAAAAATTCTGCCCCATATGTTCGTCCGGTTGAGATAGATTTTACCTCTTCATTTCCAACCACTCCAAAATCAGAACCTACATTTGCTAAGCAGAGTGAATCTTTCACTGAAAATGGATACCTGCTGTAATTCTTGTAGAAGCCTTCCAAGGTGAATCTTGAGTTTGTTTTTGTTAAATATTCTGTTCCTAATACAAAATGTTCGGCTCTTATGTATTTTACTTCATTCAATTTATTCGCTAATTCACCTGCTGCATTTCGGTATCCCAAAATAGTGTAAGACGGTAATTGATGGTATCGAGCAATATTTCCATTGATTGCCCATTGCTCCGTTAATCTATAACTAACCGATAGACTTGGAGATAATTGATTCAATGGATTGCTCATGCTTTTCGCATAATTCGAAAAATCGGTACGTAAACCTAGTGAAATATTCATTTTTTCATTTAAAAAGGCTCTACTAAGTTGTGAAAACATGGCGAATTTGCTCATGTAAACATTTGAATTATAATCAATAATTACTGGTTGACCTTGAATCGTTATGTTGTTGTAGGTCGAATTAAAATAACGCGCATATTCGTAGCCAATTCCCGCATTAAATTTCCAACCATTTTTTGTGTAATTATGTTCAAATCTAAATTTATTCTCCGCCTCAAAAGATTTATAATCCAACAATAAATTTTCGGGAGTTTCAATTAAATCTTTGTATCGGTATGAACTGTTGTTCAACATATTTCTACTTAGAATAATATTTTGAAACGAATTTTTAGATGAATGCAACCAATTCACTCCAACTGTATAATTCCATTGATTTTGGATAGGTAAATTATTCAATACATAATTATTGTATTCAATTTTTGATGTATCTGTGATAGATTCGTTGACCTTTTGATTTAACTTAAAAACGTCAATGGCACCTAAGCCGATGAATGTCAATTTATTTCTTTTGTTCAATTTTACATTCACTTTATATTGAAAATCATTGTATGCAGGGAGAATCGGTAATTGTAGAGCAGCAAATAAAAACTGTAAATACGATCTTCGTGCAGACAGAATAAAATCAACTTTTTTACCAATTGGTCCATCCATAGTCAAGGCAGCATCACTGGAACCTAAAGCAAAATTGGTAATTAACGCATCTGGATTTCCATCTTTTTGTTTGAATGACAGTACAGAACTTAAGCCATTGGCACGGTTCGACGGAAATGCACCCGAATAAAAATCTACCTCACGAATAAAGTTCACGTTTAACAATCCTACGGGACCTCCACTACTTCCTTGGGTAGCAAAATGGTTGATGTTAGGCACTTCAATTCCGTCCAAATAAAATTTATTTTCACCAGGTGATCCACCACGTATAATGATATCGTTTCTAAAAGTTGCTCGCGATGCAACACCGGGCAAAGCTGCAATAACTTTACTAACATCCCTACCAGCACCAGGTAAACGTTCTATTTCAGTAGAGTTTAATGTTTTTAATGAATTCGGTGATTCCGACTTTGTTACAAACGGTTTAGCCTCAATGACTATTTCTTTTTTATCAATGATAAAATCTTCTAACTGAAACTCGATGGTAACTGTTCGTGCATTTGTTACAGTAATTTCATTTAACACCAGTTCTTTAAATCCAGATGCGGTGGCTTTGAATGAATAAATTCCAGGAGTAAGTCCCGAAATTTCAAATTCACCATTTTCATCAGTAAGCGCACCTTTTTGTTGATCAACTAATTGGATTTTAGCTAGTTCAATTGGCAACCCATTATTAGCTTGAACAACTTTTCCTTTAACGACACCCGTTTGACTAAATGCAAAAACAGGTAAAAAAAACACAACAAATAACAAAAAACGCATAGATGAAAATTTATTAATACATAAACAACAGTAAAAGAGGTATTTTGTTCACCTACTTTAATTTTATTGGGTGACCAATTCGAGCGGCAAAGGCAAAAGTGAATTTTGCACCAACAAAAACTATCTGCGAAGAATAATGAACCCAAGCCAGAAAAATAAAGAAACTCCCTGCAATTCCAGCTGAACCTAACGTGAACACATTTAATAGGTAATATTTTATAAGTAATTGTCCTACATAAAGCAAAACAGAAGTAACGATAGCACCCATTGAGGCTGCTTTCCATGAAACAGTTGCATTATGCAAATATCTGAAAACCAATAAGAAAATTAGGTAATTTAATAAAATTGAAATAGCATGATCCAGTACATGCATCAGAAAAATGATAAATGTTGAATTTTCATTAAACCAATAATGAATCAACGTAAAACTAAATGAATGAAACAAATAAACCACTAAAAAAATTGAGGCGAAGACAGCCAAAAACAAGAATGAAAGTAGCTTTTCAATAATATTCATTTTTATAGCTTTGCGCCCTTTAAGTTTGACTTTTTGAATATTAAAAAACTCATTAATACTGTTTTTCAACGAGTGTAAAAACCCTGAACTTGCAAAAAGTATTACACAAAACCCGATCAATTCCATGGCAAGGCTTCCTTGATCTAGGTTATAGCTTCCCACAATTTTCATGATTTCATCAACGTTAGTCAACCCTACTTTCTCCACTAAAAATTCGCTTATAACTTTTAAAATGAAATCTTCACCTAGGTATCTACCGAGTAATGAAACACATAAAAACAATAGGGGAAACATAGAAAACAAGGCATAATAAGCTAACGCTGCACCATGAAAAAAAGCTTTCTCTTCCAAAAAACTAAGAATGGTTTCTTTAGCAAGCGAATAAACAAAAATTGCTTTTGTTTTTATTTTATGAATGGAAATCAAATTGAGTACCTTTTTGGAGTGGTTCGTTAGAATATAAAATTACTGAACCTGTTTCTATTACACATCTATTTTCAAAAAACGCACCCTTGAACAAGGTTTCCACCGAATGGATCTCAACACCACCCGATTCAACCAGGTTATATTGATTCGGCCTAAAACAAGCAGAAACACCCTTACTATTCACTTGATTCCAAGGACCAAAAAGTTCAGCTTCCTCTTTGTTTTTAGGCTTGAAATACATTTCTGTTGGCTTTCTTTTCTTGGAAATCCTGCCGTTTTTCAAATGAATTATTGAGTGAGAAACAGACAACAAATCAAGTCCATCATGCGAAACCAGCACAAGGGTACAGTTAGTCTCTTGATTTATCTTAAGCAAATGGCGTTGTAATTTTGATTTCAACAATTCATCCAAATGAGCAAATGGTTCATCCAACAACAAAATAGAAGGCTTGGTAGCTAGGGCTCGTGCTATAGCCAACCGTTGCTGTTCTCCGCCAGATAAGGTTATCGCCTTTTGATCCTTCACTTTTTTCAAACCTAAAATACCAATGAGTTTATTCACCCATGCATCTCGTTTGGTAAAAGCGAACTGTTTTGCTTTTAAGTGAATATTCTCAAAAACGGTGTGATATAAATCTAGCGCAAACTGTTGTTCAACCAATTGTACAAAGGGATAACCGGGTATTAATAATTGATTGGCAGGGGGTAATTTTTTTCCATCAAAGAAAACATCTCCTTGTTGAGGTGTTAATTTACCGGCCAATACAGCCAACAAACTTGATTTTCCCGCTCCACTTTTACCTACGACACCCAGAATTTCTCCTGATGCAATGGACAAATTGACCTCTTTTAAAACAGGTGTTAAAAATTCAAGTGTTATGTTTTTCAGTTCTATCACGAAGTAAAATTACAACAGGATGAACTTCAATTCAATGAAAATCAAATAACTCATCAACCACCAAATGTAAATAACCTATGGCTCGTACCTTTTTAATACAACGGTAGCGATGTGTCCACCGAATCCAAAGGTATTACTCATGGCATATTCCATTTTTTTATCCTCATACTTTCCTAAAGGGAAATGAAAAGAATTTGCAAATTCAGGTAAAATTTCTGTGGTGTTTATGGTTGGTGGTACTTTTTGCTCTTTCAACGCTAATACCGTTGCGATTGCCTCTATGGCGCCAGCAGCACCTAATAAATGTCCGGTCATAGACTTAGTAGCTGAGAGGGCCAACGTTTTTCGATCTCCAAAAACTCGTTTAGCAGCAATCAATTCTGAAACATCACCTAAGGGTGTTGAAGTCGCATGCATGTTCACGTGATCAATTTGATCTGCTTCGATGCCAGCCTCTCTCAATGCCTCATTCATTCCCAACACCGCACCATCTCCCTCTGGATGAGTACCCGTTAAATGATAAGCATCAGCAGCCATTCCTCCACCAACAATTTCAGCATAAATATGAGCGCCTCTCTGAATAGCATGTTCATATTCTTCTAAAATCAAAGCACCTGCCCCCTCGCCCATTACAAAACCATCTCTGGAAACATCAAAAGGTCGAGAAGCTGTTTCGGGACTATCGTTTCTTGTTGAAAGTGCTTTAGCAGAAGAAAATCCGCCTATTGCCGATTCATTTATTGCCGCTTCTGATCCTCCGGTAACAATCACATCAGCCTTATCCCATTTTATGTAATTGAATGCCTCAATAATTGCAGTGGTTGAAGTAGCGCATGCCGATACAGGACAAAAATTAACCCCTCTAAAACCATATTTAATAGAAATCCACCCAGATGCAATGTCAACCAAAATGCGTGGAATAAAAAAAGGGGTAAAACGAGGTGTTCCATCTCCTTGACAGAATTCCATCATTTGATCTTGAAACGTTTGAATCCCACCATTTCCAGAACCCCAAATTACGCCAACTCGATCTTTATTAATAGCGGTTAAATCCAATTTTGAATCTTGAATGGCTTCCTCTGCTGTTATTAATGCATATTGAGAAAAAGGATCTATTTTTTTAAATTCTTTGGGATCAAAAAAAGGTTTTGGATCGAAATTTTTCAACTCACAAGCAAAATGTACTTTGTGTTTAGATGAATCAAACTTGGTGATTGGGGCAGCGCCGCTTTTTCCCTCCAACAAATTGTTCCAGAAATCGGCCAAATTATTACCAATAGGCGTTAAAGCACCCATGCCGGTTACCACTACTCTTCTCATACTATAAAAATCCTAATTCTAATTTGGCTTCTTCACTCATCATATCTTTATCCCAAGGCGGATCAAACACAATGTTCACTTTACACGATACAACTTCTTCAATAGAAGCTACTTTATCCTCTACCTCCTTAGGAAGGGATTCCGCTACAGGACAATTAGGAGAAGTCAAGGTCATTTCAATTTGAACCTGGTTTTCTTTGTCAATTTTCACTTCATAAATCAAGCCCAATTCATAAATATCAACCGGTATCTCGGGATCATAAATTGATTTAAGCATCACCACTATTTTATCTTCCATTTCCTTCATATTCAACTATTTCAATAGTTTAATTGCATCCATTTTCATTCGATTCACCATACTAAGTAGTCCATTTGCGCGAGTTGGTGATAAATGTTCCTTTAATCCGATTTCGTCAATAAAGAACAAATTAGCCGAGGCAATGTTTTCTGGTGTTTCATCATTTAGCACCCGAATCAACAGAGCAATGATTCCTTTTGTAATTACTGCATCCGAATCAGCATGAAAGGAAAGTTTATTGTCTACGTATGTAGAATCCAACCAAACCCTCGACTGACATCCTTCAATGATGCGATCAGGTGTTTTTTTATCCTCATCAATACGCGGCAGTTCTTTACCTAAATCGATGATGTACTCATATTTATCCATCCAATCGTCAAAAACGATGAATTCATCAATAATTTCTTGTTGTTTTTCTTGAATTGACATATTGCAAAATTAATCAAAAGGATTGAGCCTTACCTCAAATTATAATTTACTTCAACCAGTGTTGCTCCTTTGCCATATTTTTGGGCATTGGCATCTCTTGCATGGACTCCTGGATATTTTTTTAATACTTGTCGAACTTCATTTTTCAATACGCCCTCACCCACCCCATGAATCACAACAAAACGCCTACAATTTCGAGAGAGCATCCGTTTAACGAAAGCGTCCAAATGATTGATTTGGCATTGTAAAATTTCAAAATTGCTTAGTCTATTGTAATGGTCAATCAATTCCTCAATATGTAAGTCAAGCTCGGGATCTTCCAATGATACCTTTTTTTGAGGTTTCTTAGAAGCAACATCTTTAAATATGACCGATGATGAATATTCCTCACTGTAGATTTTAACGAGCGCGTGAGAAAACACTATCAGCTCTATACCTGATTCATTTTCAACTAAATATCGATTACCGGTTAAAATTGATTTAATTACACCATGTCCCGACTCATGTAAAAAACGAACTTTCTCATTTAAGGAAAACACCATAATCAAAAACGCTTGTATCGATTTGAGCAATTAAGAAAACGGGCACAACGAATGATGCAATCCAAAGAAGAATCACAAAAAATTTCAACCACCATGGAGCGTTCATCTGCATAGGTGTAATTAAAATTGAATTTACTTCTTGTGCTACCAATCTATCGGCATCATCACCTTCATCCATTTCTTTAAATTTTTTCAAAGACTTTGAATTATCCAAAATAACCTCACGAATTTGAGCGTATTCTTGGTTAGTTAGTTCATTATAATCTTTCGTGAAATTGATATTTTCTTCTCTCAAACATTTTCGAATGACGTAGTTTCGTTGCATATTTCTTACGCGAAACCCCATTAAAAAACCGAATCCGGTTAGGTACCAATTTTCAAGATACAAACCCAAAGCAATGAGTATCATGGAGGAAGAAAATGAAAAAATGAGCAGGAATAAATCAGAGTTCTTGCGCAATAATAATTTGAAAAGCTGTCCCCCATCCAATGGGTCCAAGGGCAATAAATTGATGCTGTTCAACGCTAAAAACAAAATAGACAACAAAAAGAAATTTGTTTCATGATAAACAGTAGAGAGGTAAAGAAATAGCACACCAAGAATCATCCCTGGAAATGGTCCTGCACCTACTACTAGCAAACTTTCCACTTGGGAATATTTCTTTTTCTTTCCTTGAACAAAAGCACCCATCAGAGGAACAAAGAGCATTTTTACATTTTCATAGCGAAACAACTTCATGAATAGAAAATGTCCCAGTTCGTGAATCAACAACACTAAAACAAGTAGTAAAACGAATGAAATTTGCTCTTCAAACACCAATAAAAACGTACCAATGAACAATGCCATTGAAAGCAAAGTTTTAATCCAATTACCGGATTCTTTGTTTTCCGATAAAACGGGTTTTTGGGGATAGAAATTGTTTTCGTACGATTCATTCATAGTGTAACAAAGGTAAGATTTTGAATGAATGTACAGAAGTCCATGCCAAAGAAGTTTTAGCGATTTCGTTTTGCAATTGGCATATTATTTGTAAATTCGGGAAATAAATTAATTGTATGAAAACAGTAAAATCACTAGTACTTGGATTCGTTTTGTTGAGTTCAACGGTAAGCTTCAGTCAGAAAACGGCAGAGGAAAGAGCCACAAATCAAACATTAAAAATGAAAACTGAGCTATCGTTATCAGACGATCAAGCGGCAAAAGTTAAAGAAATAAACTTGGGAATCATTCAGAAAAACCAAGGAATTATGGCAAACACAAGCATGTCAGATGCTGAAAAAAATGCGATTATCAAATCAAATAATGACGCGCGCATGGCCATGTTAAAAAATGTCTTAACTTCTGAACAATATACCAAATTGGAACTGACCATCGCTGAAAAAAAAATTGAGCGCATGAAGAAAAGAGAAAAAGTAAACGGAAAAATTAAAGATTCGAACAAGAAAGATTAATTTCTTCACATATTATTAAAAGCCCTAACTGAGAAATCAATTAGGGCTTTTTTATTTTGCATTCAATAAAATACCAAATCATTTTTGGATTTTGGATATAGGAAACCATTGTCTCAAAATCTAAAATCATGAAAACTAAATCCAATTTTAGGAATCCAAAGTAGGTTGAAATTATATTTTTCTTTGTAAGGGTTATTTAAGAAATCATAAGCTGTACCAAGAGCTTCCGAATCGAGGTTATGAGCTAACTGTAAACCCGTTTTAAAATCTACCCAGCTTGTTAATTCTATGCTACAACCAATTTCTGTATCCAATTTAAAATACAAACCGTCACCCGCTAATGCCGCTGAATTTGAACCAATTCCAATGGTTGCATAGGGTAAAAACCGACCTGCTCTCATTCGGCATCCGGCTGCCATACGTGTCCAAAAGTAATAATTTGCTAAACCTAGATTTAAGCTGATAATAAAATTATATCGGTTGTATCCATAAACTGCATTTAATCCCAAATCTATTCCATATCCAAAATAAGCCTCCTTGTATTTATTCCAAGATCCCAACCAGTAATCATTGTACCAAATATGCTCTGACATTAGTACAAAACTTAAATCAAAATTCATTTCAGTTAATTCAAGTGGAAGTGGTATTAATCCAACTTTATTATGCTGATTTTTTGAATTAATCCTGCGTTGAAATTCATTTATACCAAGATTTCGGTTTTTACTTTGGGTAAAATTCTGAAGAAAGGTAGATTCTAAATTACTTTTTTGAAGTTGAGAAATAAAAGGAAAACAACACAAAAAACATAGAGTTAATAAAAATACACACCTCATTCTCGAAATTTCTCCAAAGGTAAGATAAAATTAAAAAACAGTTAACAAGTCGAATTAGAAGCCAACAAATTTGTTAAAGTAAAATCAGAGTAGTTTATAGAACAAATCAGAAATCACCAATTTTCAGGAATTCGAATTGTTCCATCCCTAAGCCTTGTAGTTGTTGAAATTCCCAATTCATAAGAATTAGGAAAGATAAAGGTTTTACAAAATTCGATTTCTGTATTATTCAAACTCTGTAAATTAACCACAACATCAATATCATCGCTTTTAGCCTGACAACCAAAAATAATTCTTGTCAACTTACCGGGATAATTTGTATAATTGTTCTTAAAATTAAAGATTTGACGATACTCTTTTTCGCATGCCCATACGGTGGACTTTGATGTTAATATCATTTCAATTTCTTCTTTTTGACTATTATTTTCTAATGAAAAAGCAATTCTTTTGAACTCAGTACAATATTCAACTTCTTTTAAATTCGAATTCTCTATATTTTCAACCTCGAACTCCAAGCACAAGCCTCTGTGTTTATCTGCATAATGAGAATACAATAAAATATTGGGCACAACTGATGAGTAACAGACTACTCCATAATTAGAAACTATTTCATGATAAAGTTGTCTCACCATTCTACTATCTTCTTCAAGATATGTCAATTCATTTTGTTTATTTGCGTTATAAATTTCTTTAAAACTAAACTCGAATGGATCATTAAAATCCAATGGATCAGAAACCCAATTTTTTTCTTTTACCAAACTTGATAATGTTTTTTGATTGATTGGTTGATATCTGTATAATTTCATTGACAATAAATTGATAAACTTTTCAAATATAATTTATTCTCAAATTCAAGAAGCTTCAAAATATTAACATCAAGTTAAAA
>JACCDZ010148008.1_pt1 | contig 18767 bp, 14 predicted proteins | sample 7449551 | NCBI WGS metagenome assembly JACCDZ01 (sample SAMN15323452, study PRJNA562643) | freshwater metagenome | isolation source: river surface water | place: USA:Blue River Watershed | collected 2017-08-18
AATTTGATGGGTTTGTTGACAATGGATTTGATTGAAAGTGCAGCACCACCGCGCGCGTCACCGTCTAATTTCGTTAGAACAACGCCGGTGAAATCAAGTACATCGTTGAATGCTTTTGCTGTGTTGACGGCATCTTGTCCGGTCATAGCATCTACTACAAAAAGGGTCTCAACGGGGTTGAGGGCTTTCTTGAGGGATGCAATTTCTTTCATCATGGCCTCGTCAATGGCGATACGACCTGCGGTGTCGACTATCAGCACATTGCAGTTTTTGACTTTGGCGTGCTTGATGGCGTTTTCGGCTATTTGAACTGGGTTATTATTGTCGTTTTCGGTGTAGTATTCGGCTTCGGTTTGTTCGGCCAGGACGCGCAATTGTTCGCGTGCTGCTGGACGATAAACGTCGCCAGCTACCAGCATGGGAGTGCGACCTTGACTTTTAAGGTGTTTGGCTAGTTTACCGGTGAAGGTTGTTTTACCAGCACCTTGAAGTCCTGCCACCAAAATGATGGCTGGGGAACCTTTTAGGTGGAGTTCGGCAGTGCTTCCCCCGAGAAGTTGAACCAGTTCATCGTGAACAATCTTGGTAAGCATTTGTCCTGGTGAAACCGATTGTAATACTTCGGCTCCGGTGGCCTTTTCCATGATATCATCGGTAAAGGTTTTAGCTACTTTGAAGTTTACGTCGGCAGAGATGAGGGCTCTACGGATTTCCTTTACGGTATCGGTAACGTTAGATTCGGTGATGCGGCTTTGTCCTTTAAGGGTTTTGAAGGCCTTTTCGAGTTTGCTTTGCAGACTGTCAAACATGGTACAAAGATAACAAAACTGATTGTAGAGTGTTGGAGTTAGTCGTCTATTAATTGAAATGGTCTAATAATCAAATAGGTCAGAGGAGTAGAATGAAAATTTGCGTATTTTTGTATTTTATTAAAAATCATGGCATATTTTTTTACTTCAGAATCTGTGAGCGAAGGCCATCCAGATAAAGTGGCTGACCAAATATCTGACGCGTTAATTGATCATTTCTTGGCGTATGACCGCAGTAGTAAGGTTGCATGCGAAACTTTGGTAACTACCGGCCAAGTAGTTTTGGCGGGGGAAGTTAAGTCTGATGCTTATTTAGATGTTCAGAAAATTGCTCGTGAAGTGATTGCGAAAATTGGTTATACCAAAAGTGAATACATGTTTGACGCAAACAGTTGTGGTGTGTTGAGTGCCATTCACGAACAAAGTCCTGATATCAATCAGGGTGTTGAGCGCAAGAATCCTGAAGAACAAGGAGCTGGTGACCAAGGTATGATGTTTGGTTATGCAAACAACGAAACTGAAAATTACATGCCTTTGCCATTGATGTTGGCACATATGATTTTGGAGGAATTGGCAGCGATTCGCAGAGAGAATTCTGACATTACTTATTTGCGTCCAGATGCAAAGAGCCAAGTGACTTTGGAATATTCTGATGATCACAAGCCTTTGAGAATTGATACCATTGTAATTTCTGCTCAGCACGATGATTTCATCAAGCCTGAGAATGATAGCAAAGAGGCTCAAGATAAAGCGGATGATGCTATCTTAGCTAAGATTGCACACGATTTAAAGACTATTTTGATGCCAAGAATCATCCATAAATTGGGTGATAAATTGGCTTATTTGTTTGAAGGAGATATTAAATATCACATCAATCCTACAGGTAAATTTGTGATTGGTGGTCCTCACGGTGATACCGGTTTGACAGGAAGAAAAATCATTGTTGATACTTACGGTGGACGCGGTGCACACGGAGGAGGAGCATTTTCAGGTAAAGATCCTAGTAAGGTAGATAGAAGTGCTGCTTATGCTACACGACACATTGCAAAAAATATTGTTGCAGCAGGTTTGTGCGACACCGCATTGGTTCAAGTGAGTTACGCTATTGGTGTTGCAAGACCTGTAGGCTTGTTTGTTGATACTTATGGTACCGCTAAAGTGGGTATGACCGATGGAGAAATTGCAGCTAAATTGTTGGAAATGCCTGAATTTGATTTGCGTCCCTATTTCATTGAGCAACGTTTTAATTTGAGAAGCCCCATTTATTTGGAAACAGCGGCTTATGGCCACATGGGTAGACCTTGTGAGACAGTGACAAAGGTATTCAATAAAGGCAGCAAGAATGAGAAATCGGTTTCGGTTAAGTTGTTCCCATGGGAAGAATTGAACGCGGTTTCTGCGGTTAAATCTGCTTTTGGTCTGTAAAAACGAATAATAGTCCCCCGAAAAAACGTCCCCCTAAAAAAGAAAAAATATGTGTGGAATTGTAGGATATATTGGAAAACGCGAAGCTTATCCCATTGTTATTAAGGGTTTGAAGCGCCTTGAATACCGCGGTTATGACAGTGCTGGAGTTGCTTTATTGAACGGCGACATGCGCATTTATAAGACCAAAGGAAAGGTGGCTAACCTAGAGGAATTGGTGGGCAAAAGCGATGTGAGTGCACATATTGGAATGGGACACACGCGTTGGGCAACTCACGGGGAGCCTAATGACGCGAATGCGCATCCGCATTTGAGTGATTCGGGCGATTTGAGTATTATTCACAACGGAATTATAGAGAATTACGCAACCCTCAAGGAAGGGTTGTTGCAGCGAGGGCATAAGTTTAGCAGCGATACTGATACGGAGGTTTTGGCGCATCTGATTGAGGATGTGATGCAAAATGCAAAGTTGAGTTTGGCAGATGCGGTGAGGGCATCGTTGAAGCAAGTTGTTGGAGCTTATGCCATCGTGATTTTGAGTAAAAACCATCCTGAGCACGTGATTGCAGCAAGAAAAGGCAGTCCGTTGGTGGTTGGAATTGGTTCAGATAGGGGCGAGTATTTCTTTGCATCGGATGCAACGCCCATTGTGGAGTATACGAAGAAAGTGGTTTACTTGAAAGATGGTGAAATTGCCATTGTAGAGAACCAAGAAATGATCATCAAGAGCATTGACAATGTAGTTCAAGTGCCCTATGTTCAAGAACTTGAATTGAATTTGGAGCAGTTGGAAAAAGGTGGTTATGAGCATTTTATGCTTAAGGAAATCTATGAGCAGCCGAAATCAATTTTTGATAGTTACAGAGGAAGATTTGACGCACCTACCGGCACATTCCACATGCGTAGTTTGGAAGAGCATGCTGATAAGTTAAAAGATATCAAACGATTGATTCTTATTGGCTGCGGTACAAGTTGGCATGCAGGATTGGTGGGGGAGTATTTGTTTGAAGACTTTGCTCGTTTGCCGGTTGAGGTAGAATACGCATCGGAGTTCAGATATAGAAATCCGGTTTTATACTCTGACGACTTGGTAGTAGCTATTTCACAGAGTGGTGAAACGGCAGATACTTTGGCGGCGATGGATTTATCTAAGCGCAAGAGTGCTACGGTATTTGGAGTTTGTAATGTGGTTGGAAGCAGTATTCCTCGTTTGAGTGATGCGGGTGCTTATACCCATGCTGGACCTGAAATTGGTGTGGCCAGTACCAAAGCGTTTACGGCACAAGTGACTGTTTTAACGTTGTTGGCGTTGGGGATTGCCAAATTGAGAGGTACGATGAGCATTCAAGCTATTTCGGAAGTGATGAAGGAGTTGGAGCAAATTCCAGCTAAAATTGAGAAGGCATTAAAGTTGAATGACGAAATTGTAGAGCTATCGAAGTTGTACAAGGACTCTCGGAATTTCCTTTATTTGGGACGTGGATATAATTTCCCGGTAGCCTTAGAAGGGGCTTTGAAATTGAAGGAGATCAGTTACATTCACGCTGAGGGTTATCCAGCAGCGGAGATGAAACACGGACCCATTGCCTTGATAGATGCCGAAATGCCTGTGGTGGTGATTGCTACTAACAGTGAGCACTACGAAAAGGTGGTGAGCAACATTCAAGAAGTAAAGGCCCGCAAAGGAAGAGTTATTGCGGTAGTTTCTGAAGGCAATAAGACCTTGAATTCTTTGGTAGACCACGTAATTGAAGTTCCTGAAACGATTGAAGCTTTGAGTCCGTTGATTAATACCATTCCTTTGCAGCTATTGAGTTACCACATAGCGGTCATGAGGGGTTGCAACGTTGACCAGCCAAGAAACTTGGCGAAGAGCGTTACCGTGGAGTAGTGCTGAAAGTGGGGTTTATTGGATTTTCTGCCCCATTTTCTCTGAAGTTTTAATACTCATTTTGTGATATCTTCGCAAATAAATCTTCGATGTTAATGTATCGATACAAGAGGGTATTTCTGGGTATTTTAGCGGTTTTAGTAATCATATTTGGCGCTATAACTTCGGTTATTAGTTACAAAAAAGACCAAATTGTCAAAGATCTTGTTCAGAAATTGAATGCCGGTTTTGTCGGTATGATTTCTTTGAAAGATGTTCAAATTTCCCCATTTGCAAACTTTCCTTATATTTCGATTGACCTAAAAGAGGTTAAGGTTTTTGAAGATAAGAAAGTTGGTAAAGCTCCAATATTAGATGTAAAAGATTTGTTTGTAGGTTTTGACCTATGGACTATTTTATCTGGAAAGTATGACATCAAATTAATCAAACTGAAAGATGGTTACGGTCACATCATTCAGGATATTAATGGTGATTTTAATATTGTTAAAGCCCTTGAATCGAATAAGGAATCTACAGTATCGAGTGAGGCTTTACATCTGGAATTGAGGCAAATTGAAATTGTCAATGTTGAGATTGATAAACTCAATGAACAGAACAACGTTTTAATTGATGTAAAAATTAGTAAAGCTAAATCTAAGTTAGCATTGAGCGAGGAACAGAAAAGTTTCACTTTGGATTCTAAATTTTTACTTACTGTGGTTCAAGATGGTGATACTACAGTTATTAAGAATAAAAACTTTGATGTTGATACAAAGCTCAATTATACTGAGGCATCTCAAGTATTGAATTTAGAACCTTCCGAAATTTATTTGGAAGACGCTTTGTTTAAAATGAAAGGGAATATAGATTTTGATGATGACATGAATCTTGACCTAAAATTTGAGGGTGCAAAGCCCAATTTCGATTTGTTTATTGCATTCGCTCCGGCAGAATTAATACCTGTTTTAAAAAAGTACGACAACAAAGGAAAGGTTTATTTTGATTGCACGGTTAAAGGCAAATCAATCAATGGTTTTAATCCCAAAATTGATGCAAATTTTGGTTGTTCCGAGGCGTATTTTTCCAATAAAATCAACCATAAAAAGTTAGATAAACTGCAATTCAAAGGACATTTCACCAACGGTAAAGCCAGGAACGCATCTACTTCTGAGTTTTCCATCATGAATTTTGGAGCAAGGCCTGAAGCGGGTTTATTTAGTGGGAATTTGGTTGTCAAGAATTTTGATTCTCCCGATATCAAATTGAAACTAATTTCTGATTTTCAACTTGATTTTTTAGCAAAATTTTTGAATTTGGAGAGTTTGAAAAATCTAAAAGGCAGTGTAAAACTCACTATGAATTTCAGGGATATCATAGATCTTGAGCATCCTGAGCGAAGCATAGAAAAATTGAATGAATCTTATTTTACTGAGTTGTTAGTAAAAGACCTTAGTTTTTCTTCGCCTGACTATCATTTAGATGTTAAGGATTTAGATATAAATACTACTATTAAAGGAACAGAAGCCCAATTGAACTATTTCAACCTAAAGGTTGGAAAGTCAGATTTATCTATCAAGGGAAAGATCAGCGATTTACCTGCAATCTTGCATCGCACGGATAGGTCGGTTTTGACGGAATTAGACATTCAGTCAAAATATTTAGATATACATGAACTGACGAATACCGGTAAAGACGGCAACAAACCGTTCAATGAACAAATTGAAAATTTCAGTGCAAAATTAGCTTTGAAAAGTTCCGCTAAAGCAATTTTAGAATCGCCCAACCTGCCCGTGGGTGAATTTTTTATAAACAACTTACATGCGAAAATGAAGCATTATCCTCATACGTTGCATGATTTTCGGGCGGATGTAATCATTGATGAACGGGATTTTAAAATTATTGATTTTAAAGGTGAAATTGATAGGAGCGATTTTCATTTTTCGGGGAAGCTTTACAATTATGATTTGTGGTTAATGGATAAACCCTTGGGTGATACCAAAATAGAGTTTGCTTTGGATTCACGTTTATTGCAATTGGTTGATTTGTTTTCTTATGGTGGTGAAAATTATGTCCCAGAAGATTATCGTCATGAGGAATTTAGCAAATTCAAGCTTCATGGATTTGCCGATCTTCATTTTAACAATGGACTAAAGTCTACAGATCTTTATATTGATCAATTGGAGTCAAAAATGAAGGTTCATCCAATGCGTTTTGAGAAGTTCTCAGGTCGTATTCATTTACAAGATCATAACCTTACCGTTGATAAATTTACCGGCAAAATCGGGAAGTCTAGCTTTACAGCCAACATGACTTATTATTACGGCGATGATTCGAAGCAAAAGAAGCGAAATAATAGTTTCTCATTGAATGCACCTCATTTGGATTTTGATGAATTGTTTAATTACAATCCTTCTCCAGTTGGTTCGAATACTCAAACTGTAAATCACGATTCGGCGTTTAATGTGTTTCAAGTACCTTTTCCTGACATGAGTTTTCATTTCAACGTAAAGCACTTGAAATACCATCGAATCTTATTGGATAATTTTGATGTGCAATTCCGCACACAAAAAAATCACCATATTCACATTGATTCTATGCGTGTTTTAGCTGCAGGAGGTCAAGTAAGACTCAATGGCGATTTGAATGGATCTAGCAAACGTAAGCTTTACTTTAATCCAAACATGAGTTTCCAGAATGTGGATTTGGATAAACTCATGTTTAAATTCGAGAATTTTGGTCAAGATCATTTGGTATCAGAACAATTACACGGCAGAATTTCAGGTCGTTTGTATGGTCAAATACATATACATCCTGATTTGGTTCCCATTATTGACGATTCAGAAGTGCATTTAGATTTAGAGGTTGTTCAAGGTCAGTTGATAAACTACGGGCCAATGATGTATTTTTCTGATTATTTCCAAGATAAGAATCTTAAAAAGGTATCATTTGACACCTTGGTCAATCACATAGACATTACTAATGGGAAGTTATCAATTCCAAAAATGCTGATCAATTCATCGCTCGGGTTTATTGAGCTATCAGGCAAGCAAGATATGGATTTCAATTTTGATTATTATCTAAGAATCCCTTTGAAATTGGCCACTAAAGAAGCGATGGGTAAATTATTAGGCAAGAAACCGAGTGAAATTGATCCAGAAAAAACAGATGAAATTGCTACATTAGATCCCAACAAGAAGGTTAAATTCATTAATTTGAGAATGAAGGGAAATCCTGATAATTTCAAGATATCATTGGCTAAGGGAAAATTTTAACTCTTTTGGTTTCGAAGCGGTCGCCCTTGTGATTAAACCAAACCGCTGTTGGGTGCTGGTGTTTTTGCCTCTGATATTTTAGGAATTCTTAATTTTTTGGGACTCATAATTATATAATTTGTTTTCTTTCCACTGTCTTCTGCTTTCAACATTTCTTTTGCAACTAAATCTTGTAAATCTCTCAAAGCTGTGTCCGTGGAACAATTGGTAAATTTAGCATAGGTTGATGTTCGCAAAAATCCCACGTCATTACTGTAATTGTCATACAGATAATTGATTACTAGTCGTTGTCTGTCGTTAATGTTTGTTGACTTGTGTTTGTCCCAAAAGTGTGCTTTATCTAAAATAATTTCTAAATTTTCTTCACTAGCCATTAAAGCTCTTTCAAAGCAACCAAGAAACCATTCTAAATATTCTGTGATGTCTGGTGTTCCTTTTTGTGCTTTTTCAATAATGTTGTTATAGTATTTGTGTTCTTTAAAGATTTGGTTTGACAAACTGTAAAAACGAATTTTACTGTTGTCACTTTTTGCCAAGAACATATCTAAAATTGCTCTGGCTATTCGTCCATTGCCGTCATCAAAAGGGTGAATAGTAACAAACCAAAAGTGAGCAATGATAGACTTTAGAACGAAATCTAATCTTTTATCACTATTTAACCAATTCAAAAATTGTTCCATTTCGTGAGGAACTCTGTCGGCTGATGGTGCTTCAAAATGTATTTTTTCTCTACCAAAATTTCCCGAAACCACCTTCATACCGCCGGATCGGTATTTGGCAACATCTATTTGTTGATATCCGCTAAATCCTGTTTGAAAAAGTGAGTTATGCCAGCCTAAAAGACGTGTTTCTGTGAGTGGTTGGTCAAAATTTTGAGTAGCATCTAAAATGACATCAACAATTCCTTCAATGTTTCGTGGTGTCTTTATAAAATCAGTATTTTCAATACCCAATTTTCGGGCAATAGACGATCGAACCAATTCAGGATTTAAAAATTCGCCTTCAATTCTTGATGTATCTACAACATCTAAAATAAGGGACTCTAGAGTGGCCCTTTCAACAAAATCGAAACCTAAACTTTCCATACGACCCAATAAACGTCCTTGTAAATACCTTACAGAAGTTAAGATGGGCGATAACTTGTCGTTATCCCAAACAAAGTTTGTCCAATTTTTTCTTTCGTGTATGTACATAATTACCACCGCAAAATATGCGGTAAAAATACTCATTTACCACCGCAAAACAATCTATAACTTCTAAAATCTTCAAATAGTTTGTTGCTTGCTGGCTGTTTCGTTACTCGGGAACTCAACGTTTTGGGGCTTGGCGAAGTGGGGGATTAGAAGTGCAAATGTTCAAATTAGTACTAATGTTAATAGAAAGCACAAATGCTCAATTTAGCACTTCTGCCCCCATTTTGCCAAACCCTTGTTAGCTGCTTGGGCCTTTGTCAGTTAGTTTTTCTTTGTCCCAAGCTAATACATTCACTCCGCTTGAGTAATGTATTAGGTCAGGTTTTCTGTTTAGTTTTATGTTTCCAAATTTATAGTCTGTTGTCAATTCTATAATTTCTACTTGAAATATTTTCCAAGGTTCGTGCTGAATTTCGTATCTATATGTTTCATTGTTTGTCAGTAAGTACAAGCAATATCTTTCCGTCAACCATTTGTCAAGTGTTGATTTATTTGTCAATTCTTGTCCAACTACAAATTTCGTTTCAAATTTGAAATTTTTGTTCTTGTTACTTGAAGTAAAATGTTTTATTTTTTCTTTTTCTCCTCGTTCAATTTCTGACTTTTCGTATGGAAGTCCTGAAAGTCGTTTTGCAATAAATGTTGAAGTTTCTTTTTGTGCTTCAATGTTCAGAAAAAATACACCTGGTTTATTGTCTTGTGTCAAATAGGTTCTAACATTTATTTCGTCAAAGTTAGATATGAATGAAATTGAAGGTAAATTTCTTGGTCTTATTTTCTCCATAGTAAATGCTACTATTGAAACCCAAGTTTCTCCTTGAAATTTGTCAATTAATAGATTTTTTGGTGTCAATTTTTGCAATTCACTTTCCTCGACTTTCCAATGTAAAAACAAAGCGTCATTCCATTCTTGATAATAACTCCATTTTCCGTTTGGTAATCTCCAAGTTCTGTGAGAAATATTTTTTAGAATGTCTTCAGTTTCTTTCATATGAGGTGTTTAGTGGCATAGCAGCTAACGTTTTGCAGCTTGGCGAAGGTGGCGATTTTCACCACAAATGTTGATGCGGAGAACCAAAGTTTGATTAACCACAAATGTATCTGAGGAGCACTGAACCGCCACTTTTCCCAAACCCGTGTTACCAGCCGTTTTTTCTTTCCACATCATATTTGTAAGGGTTTTCAGAGTCCATTTTTCCGTTGTGATAAATTAAAAATTCAGCATGTTTATCGTCAAGTTTAAATGTTTCTATGTTAGTAATTCCTAGTAAACAAAGGTCGCTAATATGTAAAACATTTTTGTCAAAAATCACGAACCTTGTCTGTGTAATATTAACAGTTTCACCGCATGCTAAAAATCCACCTGTCGTTACAGATATTCTGTTTTTTTCGTCAATTTGTCTTTCATAAACAATTTGTCCAAGAATAAATGTCAAAATGCTTGATACCAATAATGGCGTTAAAAGAATAGCAGTCAATATTTTTCTTTTAGTATTTTTAAATAAGGCATAATATAAGATTGTCGAAACGATAAATGTCGAACTGATAGTCGAAAAGGTGTAAAGTCCTTTCAGGCTGTATCCGTAAAGTCCAAAAATTCCAAATGTCAAAAACACAATTGTCGTTGCGATTAACATTCTAAATACTACTTTTTCAACTTTCGGAAAAGTAGTCTTAGTCAGAAGTGGAATGCAATTCAGTCCAATTAGAAGTCCTATGAATATTATTATCGATGTCATTTGTTTGTGTCATCCTAAAATTGCTGGTAACGTTCCGCAGCTACCCGAAGGGCGGGACTTTTACCACAAAACTTGATTTTAAAATCTAATGATTGATTAACAACAAAACTGTCTTTGGAACACAAAACCCCGCCTTTTGGGTAGGTGCTGTTATCGGCATGTGCTTTTCTTTCTGTCGTCATTTTTATTCCTCCGCTTCTCGTTTAATAAATTCAGTCCGCTCATCAGTATGTTCGTTCCAACCAGTCCAAACATCTTTTAAAGTTAAATGAAGTCCGTCAAATGAGACTATTTGATAAATCGAAACTTTTGGGGGACAGTTTTCATTAAGTCGAACGATGTCTTGCGTGTAAAATGTTGCGTTGTCAAGCCACCGAATTTTTAACGTGTCAGGATGCCCACAGTCTATTTCATTTGTCCATATAACAAGTGTCGAGCTTATAAAATTGAAACTTGCACAGTTTGCGTCTTTCATTACAAATCGTCCTGAAATTTTTGTTGCAAAATTTTCTGCGTTGTTATTGATGTTAGAAGTTATCATCAAACTGTCAAGTTGATCTTGCGTGATTGTCGCATACTTGGAATTTCCTTTTTGTAAACTGTTCACTTGTTTACCGTCCGCCATAATACCGTCTGCAAACTGTTTCATGTCGTGAAATAACCAGCCTAAAGAAAAAGTCAACAGTCCAGTAGCGAGTATTGATATAAAAAATTTCAAGTTCATTTTCTTATGTCGTGTTGGTCGGTCGTAATATGGCACATAACGTTTTCGGGCTTTGCTTTCGGGCGGATTTCGGAGCACAAAACTGTCTGCTAGCACTGAACTTGAATAGAAGCACTAAACTCCAAGTTTGCACATCAGCCCGACTGACGCAAAACCCGTGTTATGTGCAGTACATTAAATATTCTTCAAACTCCATCTTTATTTAAGAATTTCATTCTTGTTCCTAAGTAGCCAAATAACCAAATTGCTGGAATAGTCGCTGTCGCAAATTGAGAAGTAAAAACAATATCGTTACTTGGATTAACTTGCCTCGTAATAATCCATTGTAGAAATAGCAACACAAAGAAAACAAATAACATTTTGATACCGGTAACGAACCTATATAACCCTCCCAAGAAATGAACTCTAACAAGAAGCTCAAACAAAATTATGAGTCCAATACAAAAGCCCGGTAGAAAATTAATTATCATTACAGGCAGCCATTTAAACGAAAAGTCTATCGCAAGAATTGGAATTAAGACCAGACCAATCAATGCTGAAATTATTCCAACTAAAAGTTTCTTTAAGACATTTGGCATTGTTTCAAAAATTACTTGCTTGTCGTGTCAGTTAGTCAAAGTTATCAGTTAAGTGTTTTCGTATTGCACATAACGTTTTGGGGCTTGGCGAAGTGGGGGATTAGAAGTGCAAATGTTCAAATTAGTACTAATGTTAATAGAAAGCACAAATGCTCAATTTAGCACTTCTGCCCCCATTTTGCCAAACCCTTGTTATCGGCTGTTCTTCTTTCGTCAATATGGTTTAAACTTTTCAAATGTCTTACCGTTAAATTTATATGCTCCGTTTTCGTGTGTACCAAGCCATAGGTCGCCATTATTGTCATTGTAAATTGAAAACACTGTAATGTCTTTGCCATTATATTTGACAGGGTAATGTGTTATTTGCTGTCCATTATAACAATAAACTCCTTTGTTGTATGTTGCCATCCATAAGTCATTGTTATTTTTTTCCATAGAGATAATAGCAACTAAATCAGCGTCCTTCTTTCCATCTAAGCTACCTATTCCTTTTTCTTTTAAGTATTTAATTGTATTGTCTTGTCCGTATACATTGAAGCGATGCAACGAGTTACTGAACCAAAACTTGCCATTGTTGTCTTCAATTATAGAACGAATACCAAATGCGGTTTCAACATCAAACGCCAATTCCTTTTCAGAAAGCCAAGTAAAAGTTTTTCCGTTATATAGGCATACACCCAGCGCCCCTGTACCAAACCAAACATTCCCTTTGCTATCTTTATAAATGATGTAAACATCATAAGGACTATAATTCACATTTGGGAATTTTGCAAAATAGTCATCACCTTCTTTGGTTTCAGGAAATTTAAGACGGTGTAAATATTTGCCATCATAACGATAAACACACCCCGAATCCTGGTAACTCTTGAACCACAGGTCATCAGGCTCTAACTTCCATTCACTATTCGAATTAATTGTCGTGCTTACTGTGATGAAATTATGCCCATCGAATTTGACTATTTTTCCACTGTTATTGAAATAAATATTTCCCAGTTTGTCTTCCTTAATTTCATCAATTCTATTGTTTTGCAATCCGTGTTTTGTAGTGTAATTTATCAAAGTCTTACCGTCATACCTATAAACTCCTGTTTCCCAACTACCAAACCAATAAGTATTTTTCTTATCTCGATAAATCACCATAATACTGCTTCCAAGTTCTTTTACGGTGTCGCCATTTACATTTATTTCTTTTAAAAGGACAGTATGGTTATTTGAATTAGAAGTCTGCCCATTGCAAGAAGTCAAAATGGATAGAATGCCAAAAAATAAGAGTGTTGTTAATTTCATTTCTGTCTGTTTATTGTTTAGTACTGTCTGTCATAGAATAGCCGATAACGTTTTGCTGCTACAAGAAGTTGGCGATTTTTACCACAAATGTTCATACGAAGAACGAATGTTTGACTAACCACAAATCTGTCATACGAGGCACTGAACCGCCAATTTCTTGAAGGTGCTGTTAGGTGCTGGCGTTCTGTCCACCGTGCTTGTAAACCATTGTCTTTGTTGAGTTGTCGTGTCATTGAGTCTCGGCTGTGCGTTGCGATTTTTATTTTTGAAGCGTTGGAAATTTTTTAAAAACAATTTTTCTTTTGGGTCGGATTTGCAAGCTCTATTAAAAACTTTGGTCGTGTGCTGGGTTGTGCGGTTTTTAATTGTGCTTGCAAATTGCGTTGGGGTTAATAATTCAAAGTTAGTCCAATGCCAAAACCCATGTCGCTGTCGTAATGGGTTCTTACGCCCATATTTTTATTTACAATGTAACGAAAATCAACCATAAATTCTTTGTCTGTGTTTACCATAAAACCTGCTCGAAGTCGTTTGGTAATGGGTATATCTTCTCGCATTAACTGAAAGCGAATATTTCCGTCTTGATACACTTCTGCTTGTGCTATTATTAGCATTGGTAAAGTATAATTTACACCTAAACTTATTTGTGTTCTGTTGTCTTTAGTATTGGTTTGTCCAAAGAGATTTTTTTCAACTTCATTGTGTCCTAATTTCCTATAACGCCAGTCAAAACCAATAAATGGCATTAGCCACTGCATTTTTCCAATGTACCGTCCAAAGTGAGTTTCAGTTTCATAGCCATGTATGTCATGGTAACCTAAACGCCATTCTGAACCAATGCTCCAACGTGTATTTTGTAGCATAAACATACCATCGTTTCCGTTTGTAGCAAAGTCATTTTCTGCCATAAAATGAGGTTTTCTATCATCTGCAAAAAGTTTGCGTTGTGCTAATTTAGGATTTGGAATTAATGGATTGGGGGCCTGGTTTTCATAGGTAAAAACTCTTCCCATTCCGCTCATCATGTGATAAAGTATATGGCAATGAAAAAACCAATCGCCTTCTACATTTGCATTGAATTCTAATGTATCGGTTTCCATTGGCATAATGTCCACTATATTTTTTAATGGTGCATTTTCCCCTTGTCCGTTCAGCAAACGAAAGTCGTGTCCGTGCAAGTGCATTGGGTGTCGCATCATTGAGCCGTTGTAAATAACAATTCTTATATTTTCACCTTTCTTAATCAATATTTTATCGGTTTCAGAAACCACTTTATTATCCAAACTCCAAACATAGCGGTTCATATTTCCAGTAAGTTCAAAACGCAATTCTCTAACTGGTGCATCTTTGGGAAGTTCAGTTTTGGTTGGCGATTTAAGCATTGCGTAATTTAATGTAACAATATCAGCCAAAGCATTTGCATTGTAACGATTGGGGTCGTTAACACTTTGTTTTGGTTTGCTTTCGCCAGTAATTTCTGGATACATAACCACATTCATATCCATTTGATTGAGGCTCATACTCATCCCCATATCGTCAAGTTCGCCATTCATTTTCATCATATCGTTCATCATCTTCATTCCTTCAAAATATTTTAATCGTGGCTGTGGTGATTTTAGTTGTTTGATGCCATTACCAAAATAGTATGATGCAGATTTTGTGCGGTCTTCGGTTGTGGCTAAAAATTCATACGCTGTATTCTCTGCTGGAATAGTAATAATTACATCGTAGGTTTCAGATACGGCAATAATTAATCTATCTACTTCTACTGGTTCTACATCGTTTCCATCGTTAGCAACGACTGTAATTTTACCACCTGCATAAGTAAGCCAAAAGTAGGAGGATGCTCCACCATTAGAAATACGAAGTCGAACTTTGTCGCCTGCTTTCAATTGTTTTCCATCAAAGTTCTTAATTTCAGAAATTGGGTTGCCATTCATTAAAACTTTGTCATAGTAAACATCGCTTACATCCATTGCCAACATTCGTTTCCATTCGTTTTTAAGTTTAGTTTTAAAATGTCCTGCTTTTATGGCTTCTGCATAGCTTTGAGTTGCATTTTTTTTGATAGCGAACCAGTCAGTTGCGTTGTGCAACATTCGGTGTATGTTTTCGGGTTTGTAATCAGTCCACTCGCTTAAAACAATAGGAACGGTCGGCAAATCGTCAATTCCTTTTCGGAATGTTTTATCGTCTGGTTTTTTCAGCATTACAAAGTTGCCGTACATTCCTATTTGTTCTTGTAATCCTGAATGCGAATGATACCAATGCGTACCATTTTGTATAATTGGAAATTTGTAAATATGGGTAGTGTTTGGCTTAATTGGCATTTGGGTAAGATTAGGAACGCCATCTTCTTTATTGGGTAAAAACAGTCCGTGCCAATGCAAAGAAGTTTCTTCTTGTAGCAAATTATGAACATAAATTTCAGCCGTATCTCCTTCGGTAAAAGTTAGCGTAGGCATTGGAATTTGTCCATTTACTGCAATGGCTCGTTTTTCTTTTCCTGTGAAATTTACAATGGTGTCTTTTACAGAAAGGTCGTAACGAACTGTTTTTTGAGCATATAATATTTGAGTTGTTGATAGTAATAATGCTATCGGCAGCAGTTTTTTATAAATAGTTTTCTGAATATCCATTTTAATAGTTTCATTTGATTAAATCATTGTGATTATCATAAAGGCACTCATTGTAATCATTAAGGCATCTTCAATAATGGTAACGGTACTCATGGGCAAATTGAAAACAGCACCCAAACAAGCACATTGAATTTTCTTTTTGTTCAATACACTTTGTAAAACACCAATGATGCTGATACTCATTACAATTAAGGTAGTTAGGTTTGTAATAAACGGATTGAAATTAATGGTGTAAGCAATTGCCAAACCCAACTCAACAAAGGCATAAGCATAAGCCCAAATAGGAATTCGCCTTGCCAAGACATCATACATTAAATAACTTTCGGCAAAACCTTTTAGGTTGAGTAATTTGAAAAACGAAAACACCAAAAAGAAACCTGCCATAAAATGTTGCATCCATTGCATTGTATCAAAATGATGGTTGGTAAATTGTATTAAAACTGTTACCAAGGTTATGTAAAAAAATATGAGCAAAATTGGTTTATACGTTTCTAACCAACCCTTGGTTTGCTCGGCTATTTCGTTATGTTGCAGGGCTAAAATTTGATATTTTTCGGGTAATGATTTTTGCAATTCAGCCAAAGCAATGTGTTTATCCATTGTTATAGTGGCTGAATTTTCATTTTTTGAAACTTCCACGCTTATTACATTTTCAACCATCAACAACGATGATTTTACTTTTGCTTCGCAACTTGAACAGGTCATGCCTGTTACTTGATATTTGTGTGTCATTGATACAAATGTTTAAATAGAACGTGGTAGCCGTTTACGGCTACCACGTTCTAAATTTATTGTTTAAAAGCTATTCCATTGGGTTTTGAACCTACTGAAATTGTTTGAGAAACGGTATGCGTTGCAACATCAACTACCGAAACATTTCCTGCTCCTTGGTTGGTAACATATGCTTTTGTGCCATCGCTATTAAAAGCAATAGCGTGAGCATCAGCACCAGTTGTAATATTCCCTTGCAACGTCCAAACGCTGCCTACCAAAGTATAATAAACAACTTTTCCATTCGTAGCATCAGAAACCCAAAGTTCTCCACTTGCAGTATGATAAGCTACATACCCGGGTTTAAAACCCAAATTTATAGTGCTTGTTACACTCATTCCTGAAACCGAAATTTCAGAAACGGTTTGGCTCATTTCATTATCCACATACATTTTGCCATTGCTTGCACTCCAAGCACCCACAGGGTCAGTACCAACGGTAAGTGTGGTATGTATCATTTTTGTACTTGCGTCAATTAAAGTAACTGTTCCGTCCATTGTGTTACAAGCAAATGCCATTGTACCATCGTTGGAGAAGGTAACTTCTGAAAGACCTTTGCCCACGTTAATGGTGTTTTGAAGTGTCCAGTCAGAAGTTTTATAAACCAAAACTTGACTTTGAATAGTGTCCATTTGCCCTAACCAAAGTTCAGTTCCTGCACTATTAAAAATGGCATTGTGTGGTAATTTTGACAACGAAATTTCTTTGTCTATCATTCCTGTTACAGCATCAATAATCTGAACTTTCAAACCAGCCGTTGCACCACCATGACCTGCGTGTCCGCCACTAAGGTCGGTTGCAGTTATAGCCACAGCCAACTTGGTTTTTGCGGGGTTTATGTAAATGTGATGCGGAAATGTAGCACCATTTAAACTGATAGTTTCAGAAACAGTATTGTCAGAAAGTTTAATTACTGAGATATTGTTTGATGAGCCATTTACAATATACGATGCAGGATAATTGATATTCAACATTGTATGTTCGGCAGGGTGCATTTCATCCATATCATGTTTTTTACATGATGAAATTGTGAAAGCAAAAATTGTTGTAGCAACTATGGCTACTGTTGAAATTACATTTTTCATTTTTTTGAGTTTTAATTTTTGAAAATTATTTAATTGTTTCTACTGTTTTTCCGCAAGTGAGCATTTGAGAACCGTAGTAAGGGTTTTTAATAGTATTTTCTTTGCTCAACCAATTTGCTCCTTTGCCATCATTGTACATGGGGCAGTTTTGATAGTAAACAGGACTTTCTTGTTTAGAAACTTTAATTAAAGCATACACATTTTTAGAAAGCGAAGTAAAATGGTCTCTTTGGTGTCCTGCATCTTTTGTTTCTTCGATGTGTCCAGCATCAAAAGCCAAATCTTTCATTACTTTCATCCACTCCATGTGTTCTTCCGTTGAAAGCTTATCCATCTTCACTGCATTGATATTTGAAAGCAAATCTTTTGCTATTGCAGAAGCTACCATTCCATCAGATTTGACCAAAGCATCTTTCAATAAAAAGTAGTTATCAAAAATCGCTTTGAGTTGATTTACTTCTTGATTTGTTTCTGTTTTTACTTCCGTTGTACCACCATGATTGTGTGCAGAGTGGTCTTCTGTAACTTCCTTTTGAACAACTGCCGTTTTGTTAACTCTTTCGTACTGGCAACATCCGTGAAGTTTACTGTAAACATCATCAGGGGCAAGAAATTTATCGCTGTCATAACCTGCCAATGCAATACGTTTCAAGATTTCGTCTTGATTTGTTTTGGTGCTGTCGTAAGTTATGATTGCCATTTTTGAGTCTTTGTCCCAATCCACTTTGGCAATTTTCTTTACATTTCCCGCTGTTTCAATTGTGCTTTCACACATTCCGCAGTTTCCGTAAATCTTTACGGTTTCAGTTTTAGCATTTTTTACTTGGGCTTCACAACTCGTAAGCGAAGCAGATGCAATGCAAAGCATCATTGATATTTTATTGAACGTTGTCATTTTACTTGAATTTAATTTTGAAAAACTTTGAAAACAGAAATAGCCGAGCCACTATTATAGTGTCGGCAAACTTTTTAGTTGTCAAAAATCAAATACGAAATACCTGATTGAGAATGTAAAGCGGTTGCTTTACATAGTTTGGAGGATGGTGGAAATAATCTGTTGAAACTAATACTGGAAAAAAAGTATAGCTAAACTCAAAGGATTGAGGTAGGGCTATGTTAAAATTTAATGGATTTGTAAAGGTTAAAACACTTTCTTGCGTTTTTGCTTGGTTGTCATCAACTTCAAAAGAAAAATTTTTGTCTTCACAACAATTTTTCTTCATCTTCTTGCTACCACAAGCACATTTATCCTTAGTAACAGTGCCGAAAGAAATAGTCGAAATTTCACCGCCACAATAATGAACAGTTACATTGATACCAAAGGTTGGTATCAAATATAAAAGAAGCAATATTGTAACTACGAATTTTTTCATTA
>JACCDZ011622950.1_pt1 | contig 18751 bp, 10 predicted proteins | sample 7449551 | NCBI WGS metagenome assembly JACCDZ01 (sample SAMN15323452, study PRJNA562643) | freshwater metagenome | isolation source: river surface water | place: USA:Blue River Watershed | collected 2017-08-18
CTTTTAGGCCAGCAAAGGGTATACGCGAAAAGTTTTAAAGGTGTGGGCTTTAGCTACGTTGCGTTTTATCCTCTCTGGCTTAGCGATAATAGGGTTGGGTAAATTGCACCCGGTGACCCATGGTGTAAAACTCACTGCCTTCACCTTGCGGGGTAAAACCAGCTCTAGCAGCAGGTGCAACCGCCACAGCTTTCTTCAAAGCGTATTTGCTTGCCAATCTGCAAACAATTAGATATGTCTGCTCTTGCAGCTTCCAACCCTCGGGTGCTACAAGAATACGATACTCGCCTTCATAGGAGACGATTACAGGCGTTTTAATGTCTGGACTACTCAACACACCTTCTGGGTTGTCTCGCAGCTCTGAGGCCTGTTTAATGACTTCTGGATAGCTAGTGTACATGGCTACGATCTTTACCAGATCATAGTTAACACCAGCAAGACGAAGCATAGCTTTTTTCATTCGGGTTTTAATTGGGTTAGAAAACATCAGAAGTTAAAAAAGTGCACAGCCTTTAAAGTTAGTGCTTATCTCATAAAGAACTACTGAGTGCAGTAGTTTTTCCCCATAAGTCTTACATGGTGCTCACCTTTTGTTTGTTATATCCCCATTGCCAGTGTATGATATATGGTTCAAATTGTTTTGATTACGCTTTGAAAACACGAGGGCATAGCTCCCACTGGCCTTAAATGACCAGTGGGAGTGGTATGCTCTCATATTTTATTACCAAGTAATTACTCTTGGCGCATTGGTGTCTTGCCAACCAAAAGATTCAAACAACTCTTTACGTGTAAGCGTTGTTGATTCTTGTGATAAATTTAACACTTGACGTGCATCGAGCGCTTTTTCCATTTGAGGTCTAGATACCGATAAGTCATCAAAAGACTCTAAGGAAGGCGCTTTGTACTTCTCAGCAATGTGAATGCCTGGCTCATTAACATAGTCAAACGTTACAATGGTTTTAATGGACTTAATAGTCCTGCCACGCTTGAACGTATTTTCAGTGAATGAACGAATCGAAAAACAAACGTTTTCTTGTTTGTTCTCTAGAGATTGTTTTAGAAATTCTGCTTTAGGACCACTGGGCGCAAGCTTAGCGCGGATAGCCACAATCTTAGTGCCATCAGGGTTTTTAAAGCTTTCAAAGTCTAAATAGATTTCACTAAAGTGAACACAAACGTTTTTCTCATCAATGTCCAAAATACGCGACATATAACTGTCGATGCTCTGGCCATGCTCACGTCTTGGGTGCCCTACCTCACCGCGCAGTGCACCGCGTTTGACACGGCGCATAAAAGAGCTAGATTCTTGGAAAAGATCTTTAGCTCCAGCGTGATCGTAGTACTCACCTGCTGAATTCAAAATGTCTAAGCCACCAATAACCATGTCATAGTAGCCATTGGCATCTTTAGGGATAATCCCTTGTTTTTGCGTACCAGCTAAACTGGTGCATGAAAATCGAATGTTGCTCATAGTTTTCATACCTGTTATTAAGTAATTGTTTTTTATGCTGTCAAAATACGCTCTAGTGGTTCTACTCTGGTCGTAGGATATAAGAGTGAAGACACTACACCTTCAGAGAAGTATGAACCTACCAGCTTATTAACAGTATTGGTAGCTGAATACATCACTGACTTGAGTGGAACAAACGCAGGCGGGTTGTCAATCAAATCTTTTCTTGTATTCACTACAGAGCGGTAGTATTGGAGACGATTGTTAACATTTCGGCTAACAAGTGAGGTTAGTAGCTGAATCACTTCAGGGTTCTCACCCACGTTGGCACCTGCAAACTCTTTAGCTGTATCGTAGAGATTAGCTAAGTCTTCATAACCTACATACCAAGGAATCTTTCCTTTGGAAAAGAGCTCATCATACAAACGATACAAAATATCGTTGTTTTGAACCAACTCTAAAGACTCAATCACAACAGCACCAGCATTAAAACTCATCTCGAAGTATTCAGTGTCTTTGAATGTGATGGTTTTTGTGCTACTTGGATTTAAAGCTACCATAGCGTTGACGTTTACCAAAGCGTAGTAGTTATCTACGACAATCACAAACAAGCCTACACAAAAGTTAGACACCCCTACCTCAGCTAAGAATCGATCAGCAAAGCGTGTAGGAAAATATACCTTACAGCCTTTTGAAGTCACTACTGAAGCATCATTACGGGTGGTAAGAGTAGCAAGCACTTTGCCTGCATCTCTTACTAAAGTTTCCATACTCATGATTTACTGTTAACAATTTGATCGCAGATGTAATCTGCGATGTAATTGATGGTAGCTACCAGAGCGGCTTCTTTCACACTCATGCTTTGCGACTCTTTCATCGCAGTCATCATGTCACTTAGGATTTTATACGAATCGGTATAAAAGTAGCGGCACTTAGCCATAAGGCGATAACACACATCAGAGACATTGTCAATATCAGAAGCATTGACTGACTTGATCTCTTCGTTAAAGTACTCGTTGATTTTCTCAATAATGCCTGGTGTTTCTGCGTGCATCTCTTCTTCCAGTTGCTCACGATCTTTGAGCATGGTAAAAAAGTTAGTGTGCAAAGACGCCAAGAACTGCGTAGCAATAGAGTTCTTATAACGTGTGGTTGAAACTGCTTTGAATTGATCCCAAGCTTGCGCAGCTTTATCGATATTGGCATTGATTCCTTCGACCTTGGTCTCCAGAATGTTTTTCACCAGCATACCAAAGAGCATCTCGTTCTTACCACCAGCTCTTAGCCAGTCTAAGTAAACGCTGCGGTTTACGTACACTGTTTTATTAGCTGTATCACGGCGACTGATCAAAACACCAGACTTGACATCTGCACCATAACGCTCAGCGGTTTTGAGCAGCTTTTGAGCAGCTGGGTCCATGAATTCATCAGCCACGCGAGCTAACTCTTTCTCACCCATGCCAGAGTCTTCAGGTTTTTTAGTGTTGACAGCTTGTGCAAGCAAGAACACTGCCAAAGCCGTATCTACACCGGTATCACGGTTGTCTAATTCATCGAGGAAGTTTTTAGATTCAATATTTTTCGCACCAATTGAATTGGTAAAAAACATCAACCAAACTTTGGTGAGAAAATCAGTACCGACTTGAGCCAGCCATTTGGTAACAGCGTCATCAAAAGCTTTTGAGCCAGTTTGCACCAACTCCATCAATTCCTGCGGGCCTTTTTCAGCAAAGCGAAAATTACGGCTAGGCTCTAAGTATGTGGTGCTGGCTTTTGAGCGCAAGTCATTTTGAAATGACATTACTTTCAGCGGCTCAGGCAAGTCTAGTTGTTTGACACAAAACTCAGAGATAGCGTTGACATCAAACTTTTCGATATCAGCGTGCACTCGTGCAATGAAAGTATTAGACTTATCAAGCACAACGTTGCGGGCAAAGCTCAAGTGCTCACCGACTACAGTAGACACCTGTGATACTAGAGCATCAATTTGTTCATTGTGAGCTGCGTTGCTCGACTCTTGCTCGTAGTTAGCTGCCAGCTCTTGAGGCTCTTCAATACTTTCTACAGACACACTTGAAGTGTTAAGCAAGCCCTGTGAGAATACATTGGTGGTATTGATAAGTTGCTCCAGTGGTGTGTTCACCTGGGCAGTCAAAAGCATATTCTTTCGGGTTAAATCTTCAGCCAATGGCAGCACTGCTGAGATAGTTTCTTTTGTAATCATTTAAACTGTATCCTTAAAGTGTCAGTGATATTGATTTGGAGCTTTTATCCCAGCTTTAAGTTATACTTGATGCGAGCTAAAAGTGCTTCACGCGCAGTTTGCAAAGTCAGGCTTTGACCTTCTAGCTTATCAGCAATCAGATCGCTTTGAATGCTTACCAAAGTAGCAGAAGTAAACTCCAGTGCATTGGCCAAAACGTTGACGTTTTGATTGAGCAGCTGAGTGTTCATAGGGGTAGGAGAGTTTTCTTGCGACATAATGGATGAAAGAGAAAATTTTAAAACACAACAAAAAGTCTCCACTCTCTTTGCCTACAAAAAAGTTATAGAGCAAAAAAAGAGTGGAGTACTTTAAAAGAGCATTATTGCTCGCCTTTGTATATTTTTGCAGCCTTCTTACCAATGACACCTAAGAGGGTATTGGTTGTACCGATAATAAACGCGCTGTTGACAATCCGGTTAAAGATTGATTGCGCACCAAAGACAGCATCGATTTCCAAACCAGATTCAGTTTTCATCTCATAATCCATTACTTCTGAGATAATGGATTTTAGCTGATTGCCAAATACTACTTTGTCACCTAGTCCTGCTCCGTTATTAGTGGTAATATAAAAACGAACTACCAGCGTATCTAGCATGAGTGGCTCATTGTTGATACGAAATGATTCATCGACTTGACCAGTGTAGACTTTTTTGTTTTGCTCTTTGGCTAAATCACGCATTTGTTTGTCACTGTTGCGTGCAATAGCCCTTAGAGTTTCACTCATGTCTTCTAAGTCACCGTGATAAAAAACTTCTATTTTCTCAATGACGCCTTCAGCTTTAGCTGCTGGTGTTTGATTAGATAGGCTCTTCAGAGTATTCAGTGAATCCTCATCGAAAAGGTTAGAGCCTGCAGTGATAGCGTCTTCAATCACACACAAAATACTGTCGTGCTCGACTGCTTCACCAGTTTGCATCATACGTCTGATTTCTTGTTTAAAATCTACTACAACGTTTTTGATTTTTGTCACATTGGTTCTAAGTTGATCACTAAGTTTCTTAGACAGAGATGATGCATCTTCATGTGTTTGTCTGGATTCCAGTAGTGCTACTCTTGCAGTCACACCGTTTTTCCACACCACTGTTTTAGGGTTTAATACGTCACGCTCAAAAAACCCTGAGTTAAAAGCAATCACATCGCCTTTGGCAAACTTCTGACCTACTTTGTAATCTGAAACAATTTCATGTGGAATAGTTAAGTCACCAGATTTTCCAAACTTCCTACCAATTTGAAAACCAACAGTTCGACCAGACTTGTATTCCACAATCATGGCTTTATCAGTTTTACTTTTGACAACCCCTTGATCTTGCGCTACAAAGCTAAAAGACTCTCCAGTGCGGTGCGGGATGATCTGCTCATACCCTGTTCTCACAGCACCAGCTTTATAGCCATTGCATGCGATAACGTGAGCCATTTGAATGGAGACCATGTTAAGTCGTTGTGCGCTGTCTTGGTCACCACCTACAGATACTAATGCACTGGTTGATACCAGTGATGTAGGATTGACTGAGCCTACTTTGTTTTTCTTAGTCGTGCCGCGAATAGAATCAAACGTAGGGTTAGCACTAAGATAAGTGTTAATGGCCACATCAGATGAATCGCTGGTAGCTTCAGATATCACACCAATGTCATTTTCATGATACACTCTAGCAGCCTTGACCATTGATCTAGAATTGCGCCCACCCGTACCACCATAAATCACTGCTTCAACTTCTTTTAAGTTTTGAATAGGATTTAAGTCGTTTACTGGCATGATAGAGGGGTCTTTGCGAATCCTCTCCCAGACAGCGTAAGGGTTTAGTTCAATAGGAGAGCTTCTCCTAGATGGTTTAGACCTGTGATCCCTAAGAGCATTAATAATCTCAGTGTACACTGCACCAGAAAACCTCTCATAGCCCTTGATACGCATCTCTTGCATATCCAGTGGGTTGTTATGGTAATCTGTCATGAGCAGTTCACAAGAGCGGATCAGCAGACCACGGTAAGTGGTAGGCTCGCCCATACTGGTTAAAATTTGCTCGCTGATGGGATCAACAAACATTTCATCGAGTAAATCAATTTCTCTTAAGTAACGAATACTTAAATTGTTTTGCTCTAAGAGTTTTAAGTACACACCCGTTTTATCGAATGTGTAGACACTGTAGAGTTTTGTGGTTTTCTCGTAATCTCTGAAACCAGCTAAAATCATGCTGGCTACTGTATCTTCCCTAGAGAAAATTAGTGTTTCATCTGAAAAATGAATAGCATACTCATGGCTTTGCAAGTTCATGCGTTGACCTGCGCCTACGCGTCTTACCTCAGCGCCTAACATTTCAATTAAGTTAGATAAACCCAGCTTATAGCCTAAAACAATACCGACAGGAATGTTTTTGCTAAAGATACGCGCCTCAGCATACTCAATAGGTGTTACAGTCGAGTCTAAGTTTAAGTACTCTTCAAAACTACCTAAAGGAATGAACTGATCATCCTTGATGGAATAAACGGTTGAGTTCTTATCCATGAGCAGCAAGCTGTCATCTGTTTTAGAACCAAACAAAACAGAGCCATTTTTCTCATAGCGCTTGAGTTGCTCTTCACTAAATACTTTCAATCTCTCTTTGTGATCAAAGATACAATCAAAGCCTTGGTATTTAAACGATCGAATGTATTGTGCAACAGCAGAATAACTTCTTGGAGACTTAAACTCATAATCAAATACGTTCGATGGATGCAAATCAAAGATCGCAGGATTGTCTTTTAAAGACTCAGCACTGATCTTATCATGTAACCACGTAGCGTAGTTATTTGTTTTCTTCTCTGATCTGATAACAAATGTTTTACCGTAATAAGTAGATAACCCGACTCGCGTAGAAGATATCTTGCGAATTGGAAGCGTTCCAATTAAACGGACCATATCATCACCTTCAGCATTAACTGGTAAGGTGCCTATCGTTTCGGATTATTTCTAATCCTACTCTACTTGCTTTAAGTACTTTAAAAGTACCCACATGACTTTATACATGTGTCATTAGTTTCCTGTACAGAAAATGTAGCTTTCGATGGCCTCTGAGCACACCCCATAGACTGTTTACACTGTCCTTAGGGGCTTCGCTGCGGATCATGTCTCTATTTAATGTTTTAACCGTTCTTGTTTGGATCATTACCCTACAAGTATAAACCTACGTTTCCATGGTTTAGTGGTAATTAAATAGATTATAGACTTTTTCCCGCAATTAGATAGGTTTTCTTTTATCGTATTTCTACGATAAGCGGACCGAATGTCCAAGATAGATTACTTAAAAAGTAATCTATCTTGTCCATTTTGATACTGTGTAAAGTTATTTACACAGTATTCGAGCTCTAATCCGCTCTTTGTTTTCTACAGGAGTACGTTGTGTTGCCACTGCTAAAAGTGCCGTTTTCTTCAACCACAGGCACTTTAAAGCGAATGGTAGAAGGCAATCCTTCCACTGGATTGATTCGCATGGTGTGGCTGTCGTACTTACCAATAGCAGACTCAATTTTCTCTACGTTATAATCAGTCACTACAAAGCCAGCTTTTTGAGTAGACACTGCCATAGAAACAATATCTTTTTGCATCACATCTTTAATGTAGCGTCTATCAAAATCTAAGAGACTGCTTTTAAGCATAGACTTATCAGGCACAGTAACAATATCAGGAATTTGATCGTTGTGATCTTCTTCACTGATTTTAAGCACTGCTGGATCAATTTTGATATAGTCTACTAACTTAACGCTTGGATCAGGAGAAGGCAGTGCTTCATACTTCTCAATGAGTTTGAGTTTTCTGCGGTATTCACTACCATCTAGCATCCCATCATCAGCGAGTGTATCAATCTTAGTTTTAACAGCTTGCATTACATCTGTTTTATTTTCAAACTTAGAGACCTCAACATCGCTGTCTGGTGCGATATCACCTGTATCCTTTAGCAGTTTCTTTTTAGCGGTGCTTTCTTTCTGTTTCTCAGTTTCTGCTTTTTGGCGAGTAGTCGCTTCTTTTTTGTTTTCAGATATTTTATCTTTGTCTTCAATGGTGTCTGCTCGAATGAGCTTATCTGCTTCTTTTTCGATAATATTAAGCTGCTCCAAATCGCTGTCGAGATTATCAAGCAGTTTTTGATAGTGCTCAGAAGCATTATCTTCATCATTTTCATCTACCACCTTTAGTTTGTCATAGTCAGTAGAGTCTGCACTACTGGGATTACTGCTGCCAGTTTGAGTTGTCTCTTGCTGTTCTTGCTCTTGCACTTCAGAGTGTCGATAGCTCATCAAGGACATCAGCGCTCGTAAGAAGAGCTTTTGCATTTGAATAGGATCAATCTTGGTCTTCTCAGCTTCTGAGGTCATACCTTTAATATAACGCCAACGGTTGAGAAGACCCATATTGAACATCATCCAAGAGCCATTGTCTTGAATAACTAAATTGATTTTATTTAATGCTTCTTGCGAAATATCACCAATGATACTTGTTGAGCGATATTCTAGACTGATCCACTTCCAGATTTCCAGCAAGAATAACAACTCTTTGGTATTGAAGATATTTAGTGTAACTTGAGAGAAAGTCTTACACCCCGTATTGAGTCTTTGCAAAGAAGGCAAAGTTTGTGGTAAATTCATGAAGTAGTATTGCGTGCGATTAGACGCAGCAGCTACTTCTGCCATTTTCTTCCACACAGTGCCTTCAGCGTTATGCCACTTATAATACTCAGCGTAAATAGAGCGCGGGTATTTATATGCTTTAGCAATCAAGCAATAACTCACTATACTCAAAATGTTTTCTTGAGTAGGCGCTTCAGCTACGTTTTGTGTAATCCTAAAGCGTTTAAAACGCATATGAAAACTACGCACCTCAGGCATCAGTGGAATACCTAGTTTTCTAGGCGTACCAAGATTATCTGCAGCATTTAAAGCAATGACATGTTCTACAAAGATTTTATTGTCTAAATTTCTGAAGAAGTAGTCATTAGGATCAGGCCCTACACTGATACCATCAACCTGATTATAATGCCAAGTAGAATTCTTAGGAAACTCAAACCTATCAATTGGGGTTACGATAGGTTTTAAAAGCTGAGAGGCTATCCTTGCGCCGTATCGTCTAAAAAAGATATCTTGTTGAATCATTTATTTAATCCTTGCTTTATCCATAGCTGGAATCAGAAACCATCTTAGCTTTAGTTAAACGATGTTTTAATCTACTGGATTACCAGTGAGAGTTTTCATCAGATAGTTAACTGTATCAGTGGCTACTGAGAAAGAAATACCACCAGAGGTGTTAACGTAATAGTTTCTGCTTTGCAGATATTTGTTTACCTCTTCAATGGCCTCTTGTGTATACACTAAGTTAGCACTCGAAGTATCACCATCCGTTTTTATTCAGTAAGTGTCGTGAGAACTTACTCTGCACTTATGCGCAGCTTACGCTTTCGACGTAAGACTAGACTATATCTTTACTCTACAAAAAAATAGAGTATCCCCCATTTCGGTGGTTTTAAAACCAGCAGCGATATCAGCTGCACCACTTGGCCCTACTAGCTCTGGAACCCACAGAGCACCTAGTCGTTGAACCTTTCTCTTAGCTTTTTTTAATTTAGCTTTAGAGACTTGGCTGCGGATTATCCAATCTTTGTATTTGTTACCATACCCAGAATAGTTACTTCTGGCCACCAGTGTCTTTCGATCTTGTTTACTGGTTTGGTATACAAAGCTATCAGGATGTCCCCGTCAGTTAAAGGGATTTATAGACTCCTAATGAAATTTAAAAGTCTGCACCTAAGCCGCTCAGGTGCGATGGAGATGGACTCATTGAGTTGACAAAAGCACTGTTCGTTGGAAACTGATAAGCTACTGCTTTGGTTGTATCTATTTCCCAATTCTCATCCAATGGCGCGCGTACATCATTTTTGAGAGTAGGTTTTAAATACGGATACGATGGATACACACTGCCAAAACCAGTAATAGGATAACGTGTGATGAACATAGGGTATTTAGGAGCATGCTCATACACAGCGATGTAAAGCAATTCCGTAAAAGTCAACGGATAGACATCATTGCGATCATACTTAGCAGGCAGCTCATCGATATCTTGGAAGATTTTAAAAACACCTTCTCCCTTATAAATCAAACCCATCCAATAGCCTTCAATCTCCAGTTGCTTATGTCGCAATGCTTCTTCACCGTAAGAATTTAAAGTAGCTTCTAAGCCTTCGTCACTCATCCAAGCATCATAGTGGGTAGACTTTAACCTGACACTTTCGACTTTCAATGTTTTCTTATTGACCAACATAGCTGGTGTAGAAGGCCCAGGAAATACGTGCTTGAGAAAATTGTTTTTGATTTGATACATCGATACAGGTAAAGATGCTTTCAAATATTGAAACAAACCAATCACAGTGTCATTCACACCCACGTTCGCTTTACTGCCTAATTCATTAGCTACTACGTTGGTAGTGGAGATCACATTACGTGTACCATTACGAATACCGCGACCAGCCCATTTACCAACGATAAGCTTTTTCTTGCCCTCTAGCATGGCTTTGATGGTATCGTACAACTTATTAAATTCCAGCTGTAAGTTATAGCGGGTAGAATTAAGTTGCCTGATAGAGTCTTGAGTTACCAATTTCTCATGGATAGGGTTACTCAAAGAAAGAATACGTCTGTAGATCGTATTAAACTCATCTTCAGACTCTCTGCCATCACCTGTAATTTCATAGTCTCTCAAGCCAGCAGGCAACACCACGATTTTATCCGTTAAAGCAACAGACTTGTATTTCTCAATCAAAGCAATCGCATGGCTGCGTTTATCAGAGCCTGTTTGTTTGAATTCAATCTTGCTCCAGTGTTGAATAAAAAAAGCAAACCCAGTCTCACCAGATAAAGGATCGACTTTAACAAAGTCTTTTTCTTCCTCGCTCCAAGCAGCAAAACCTTTACCAGAGAGAATCTCACCATAAAAGCTTTTAAGCTCAGTAAGGGTATTGTAGATAATGGGATGAAAGATATTGATTTTAATGTTGATGTAAGAAAACCGTTTGTTTCTTAGTGCATCACCCACACGCCCAAAGATAGTTTGTGAAAACAATCCATCTTCGTGAAAGTTCTTGCTGTTGCCCTCGAAGGTATCGAGTGCACGTACCGGCTTGATCGCTTGGAGTGTTTTATCATTGAGCTCCAAGATAGATATATTAAAGGGTATGTCTAGTCGATCCATTTTTGGGTCAAATCCTTTGAATTTAAATATAACTTTACTAGCACACTGGTAATTACTTGCCTGTGGCTAGGAAATCAAATCATTTCCAGTCGGAGTATTTTTGTTATGGCAAAAAAAGAGAAGTTAGAAACCGATGAGTTTAATTTCGATGATGATTTAAATATACCCGATTTAAATTTTGATTCAGAAGATGTTGTTGATGATAGAAAGCCTACAACGAAGATTGCTGACTCTATTCGCGCAGGCGTTAAGCAGTCTTTAAAAGACCCTGCGCTTTATGAGCGCATGGCCAGAGCTGCTTTGCCTAAAGAGTACGGCACAGCCTTAGATGATGCAGCAAAAGTCAAAGAAGGCATCAAGTCTGTTTATAAGGGTGCTGTAAAAGAGATTAAGCCCGCTACAAACGACTTAGCCAGAGCAGCGCAGGCAATGGTGCCTGACTCCATGAAACGCGTTAAAGGGGTGTTAAAACGCGTTGAAGAATGGAGTAAAAATAGCCCAAACTCAGCCAAGGATGATCTCACGGGCCAGCGTGAAGACAATATTGCACTAGAGTTGGGTAACATCTTCAAAGAACAAATGACTGAACAAGTCAAAGCTCGCGCTGAAGATGATGCTAAGAAAAAAGTAGATGACGCGCTGAGCGTGATCAGACATCGTGATCAGATGTCAGCATTTAATGCGATGAGCATGGACTTGAGCCGGATGCGGCAGTATCAAAGTCAAGTGACTCAGGCTTATCAAAAGAAGTCTTTAGAATTACAATATCGTAGCTATTACGTTCAAGCCGATACATTGGAAGTACAACGTAAGACAGCTTTAGCTATTACAGCACGTTTAGATGCGATTCAGAAAAACACGGGATTGCCAGACTTTGTTAAGACCCGTAGCACTGAATATGCTAAAGAGGTTATACGCAATCAATTTATCACCAGTGGCTTAGGCGGCTTATTTGGTGATAGAGGCGCAAAGATTGAAAAGTTTTTTGAAAATATTGGCACTAAAGTACGAGAGAAAGTATCTGACGCTGCTGAAGTCATGGGCGCTGCAGCTATGGGACTGGATGCAGCGGCTATGGCCAAAGACCTAGGCGGTAAAAGCGGCTTAGAAACTGGCACTGAAATGGCTACCGGAATGGGCATGAATGCTTTAGCTGCAAAGTTTGGCAGAGGCATTCGCCACAAGATGCAAAAAGGCGCGCCTAAACTCACTGGTAAGATTGATGAGTTTGCACAGACCTACCGATATGCTCACGGTAACATGGGGGGAATTGTCAAAGACTGGTCTCGGTCTCAGACTGATCCTAACATGAATGGCTTAAAGCGCGATACGATTGAATTTTTAAAAGACTTAGTTGGTGACTCTTTATCTAGTAACGCGACAGCTACTGGTATGCAAACCGATTCTCTTCGGTCTATGCGAGAGCAAACAGGTTTTACAAATCAAGCTAATAAGTCACTCACTGAAGTTATCCCAGGCTTACTCTCACGTATTTTACGTGAAGTGTATGTGGCACGTACCAAAGACGACAAAGTCGGCTTAGTCGAATACGATTATAAAAGTAATAAGTTTTCTACCACTAAGAAGATTGTTGCGCAAATGCGTGAAGATGCAGTAAATAAGTCTTCCGCTGATTGGTTATCGAGAAACTTTGAAGATAGACTCTCAAGTATGGGTTTATCTAATCAGCTCGATGATGAAGATAAAAAAGCTTTTGCAGCCATGATCTTGCGTGGTCAGTTTAACGATGCAAGCATGTCTCCTGAGTTTTTTAGTGATGCTAAAAATTACAAGCACGCTAAAAATGATAAACATGCTGAAAAGTTAGCTGGCATCATGAGCAATCACTTCTTAGCAGGTGATGTGGATGAAGATAAAAGAAAATTGATTCAGAAAACTCGGCGCGCTGAGATGTCTGAGTTTGGCAGGTCTGTGGGCACTGAGCTCAATGACAGCAGAGCGTTTATTCAAGACCACATCAATGCAGGCAATGCTGAAAAACTCCAAGAAGCTGGATTGCTCAGCCCAGATGGCAAAAGCTTAGACATTGATGAGATTATCAAGTTGGCCATTGCTAATATCGGCACTCGCCACTCAGATATCTTTTTAAAAGAAAACATCAAGCCTATTGATCCAAAGAAAGCTTTGTTTGGTATTCGCAATACCCCAGTGAGTCAATGGACTTACAAGCAAGGCAATAAAGCATCTGATGGTGGGTTTGCACACATTGGTCCTATGGCGCAAGATATCAAAGCCAGTTTTGGTGATGGTGTTGCACCCGGCGGCAAGAAAATTGACATGGGTAACTTGATGGGCGCTAACATGGCAGCCACTCAAGCCCTAGACCAAAAGACACAAAGCATAGGTGACGTATTAAAACAACAAATTGGTATTGTCCATAGTTTGCTTAAATTCACATCTAAGAAAACAGAAGGCGCAGCAGCTGGTGATAAATCTAAACCCATGACGTTTGAGACACGCATGGACAACGTTCAAGAAGCGTTGAATCTAATTGCTGCCAATACCAGTATGGGTATCAATCGTGTAGATTTATCTGATCTGATTACCAAAGGCGGTGCTTTACATACCAAGCTGGGTAACTACTTCAGAACCAATAAAGATACACTGCTTGGAAAAGCCTCTAACTTACTGGGCTCTACCATCGATTTTGGAGCATCTGCTGCTTCTAGTATCTTTGGTATTGGTAAAAGCATTAAAGATCATGGCGTTAAAAATGCTCAGTTGCTAAAAGACAAAGTGTTTTGGCCAGGTTACGAAAAAGGTAAAGAGTTTGTCAATGCCAAAATTCAGTTTGGCAGAGACTTTAAAAATCAAACAGTTGACCTTTATGTGCGTGGTAGTTTACTGCCGCGTTTGACGAAAGCTAAACTCCTAGCTGGTGACTATAGAGATCAAGCCACGGGTGAGATTATTCGTACATTAAAAGACATCAAGGGCGCAGTCATTGATGAAGCAGGTAACGTAGTGCTCACTATTCAAGACCTGCGTAACTCATTTACTAAGATTCCATTTTCACACCGTATCAAAGAACTCGGTAAAGAGCTTTTCAGTAAACTTAAAGACACTGCTGAAATTGGCTTTAGCTTAGTGCCTAAATTCTACCAGCAAGCATGGGGATTAGGCAAGAAGCTGGTCATTGGTGCACTTAATTTACTCGATGAGCCAAAAGATATTTTTGTGCGTGGTGGTAAAGAGCCTGTTCTTTATAAAACACTAATGGAAGCGGGTCACTACTTTAACAAAAGTGACAGCAGCCGTATTAAACGCCCTGGTGATATCAAAGGCCCGGTCATTGATTCTGAGGGCAATACGGTGCTCACCCTCATGCAGTTTAGAAAAGGCTTGGTGGATGTCAAAGGCAATGAGATCAAGTCGGCTGTAGGGCGATTAAAAGATATCACTACAGACACCTTACAAAAAGGTGTGGCCATGATGAAAAACGCTGTCGTAGGTGGTGCAAGCTTAGTGAAATCAGTTGCCACAGACGGTATTGAAGGTGTTAAGAAATTCGCCGGGAACATGAACCTAGGCATTGGCTTAGGTGGAAAGAAATCCAACGAATTGCTCACCAGTATTCGTGACATCTTAGATGCTCGTCTTCCAGGAAAGAAGAAAAAAGCCTTAGGTGATAACGATGGTGACGGTGACCGTGATGGTTCTTGGCAGGACAAGAAACAAAATGAGAAGAAAAAAGAAGATGCAAAAGCCAGAGAGTTAAAGACTATTTCTTACAAGGGTAAAAACATCTTTGACTTTATTCAAGAAAAAGTATCTGGTGCCATTGGTGGTGTCGTTGATACTGTTCTTGGCGCTTTAGGCTTAGGTGGTCTTTTAGGTGGTAAAGGCAAAGGAGCTAATGTACCAAAAGGTGGTAAGCTGCCTGCTGGTGTGGCTGCAGGCGCTAAGAAAAGCTTGTTAGGGCGTATCTTGGGCGGTGGTGCTTCCTTAGTAGGTGGTGCAGTCAAAACCGGTTTAGGTGCTGCTGGTTTGTTAGGTAAAGGCGTATTGGGTCTTGGCAAACTAGGCTGGGGTGGCACTAAACTAGCTGGTAGAGCCTTGCCAGGTATTGGTGTTGCCACTGGTTTAGGATTTGGCGCTAAAGCCCTGTATGATGGTAACTATGGAGAAGCTGCTCTTAATTTAGGATTAGCCGGTGTATCTGGCTTAGGTGTAGGCGGTATGCTTGCAGCTGGTGGCGCTGCTGTAACTGCGTTGGGTAGTGTATTGTTCTCACCCGTGCTCTTAGGTGGTGCGGCCTTAGCTGGCATGGGATACGGCTCTTATAAAGCTTTTAAATGGGCTACTAAGAAACGCTTCTCAGACCTAAGTCGCTTTAGGATGGTGCAGTACGGTGTAGGTCCTAAAGAAGATGAACTCCACCAAAGGTTTTATGCGCTGGAGAAATTCCTGCAGCCTTTCGTACAAGTTAAAGATGATGATGCACAACTGAGAGAAGGCAAAATTGACATCGACAAGATGCTGTCTATCTTTGATATCGCTCAAGGTGAAGAGCAAGCTGTGGAGAACTTTGGACAATGGTTCCAAGGGCGCTTTAAGCCTGTGTACTTAACTCACATGAGAGCGATTAAAAAGCTAGCCAATAAAGCTGATCTTGATTTAGTTGATGACTTAAAGCCTAGAGAGCAAATTCAATTCATTGACATGGTTGCAATGCCTGATGGTCCTTGGAGCGTCGGTGTTCTTCCATTTAAAACGCAATCTAAGAGTATTATTGGTGCCAGTTTTATTGCTAAAGCAGCCCAGGAGCTCAGAGCTAAGATTGCTGCTGGCATCAAGCCAGGGCATGAAGGCAATGAACCACAAAGCTTCTTAGGCAAACTCTTTAAGCCTAACAAAATTGACGGTATTGTTGATAACGTTAAACTAGGTGCAAATGAGACCAAAATAAGCACTGAAATTGCCAAAGCCATGCGTGCCGATATGGTCATGAAAGGCTCAGTTGCTGGCATCAGTGTAGGTTCAGAGAAAACATCAACATGGTTCTTTGGCGCGCCCATTAAAGCGTTTGAAGCTGTAAGGCTCAAAGCTTATGGACTAGAAAAAACCGATCAAGGCTTAGTTGCTTCTCTTCGTTGGTTGGAAGTGGTCTGTCAAGATCAGTTGATGAAAAAACCTGATAAAACTGTGGTGTGGAATGGTGATGCTAAGGAAATGCTTACCAAAGCCAGAAAGTACTTTGGCTTTGGTGAAGACAACGCTGCTCAAGAGAAAAACTGGATCAGCTGGTTTATTAAACGGTTCTTACCCGTATACACCACCTACATTGCTAGAATTGCTGAAGTTACAAACTCCGATAACTTAAAGAACGCTATTAAAATTTTCAATCCTGAGAGTTTTGAAGCAGCCACAATAAGTGAACATTTAGTCGGCATGTCTAGTGTTTGGAATGTGACTACTTCTCCATGGGAAGGCGTAACACTTTTAACAGATACAACTAAGACAAAAGAAAACATTGATTTCATTAAGAAAGCTGCAAAAGACAAAGAGCTATTAGAGCAAAAACTCAAAGAGAGTCAAGCTACTAAAAACAAGCCTGGTGAGCCCACGCAGAAAGTGAAAACTGCTGAAGAAGCCCAGGTCGATGCGATGAAAAAATCCATCGAACAAGGCAAGAAACGACAAGCTGCAATTGATGCTGCGCGTGAAGGCTCCTCTGGCAGTAGTGCAGCTGCATACTCTGAAGAAGGCGAACCAGATCAAAAGCCAAGCACTACATCAACTCCAGAAGTTAAGAAGTCTGAAGTCACTAAAGGCTCATCTGCCAGTGCAGCTCCTGCTATTGCTAAAGGTGAGCTGACCAATGGCTCTGGTGCTAATCAATACTTGACTGGTCCTGGAGTTAAAAATCTCCAAGGTGTTCGTCCAGAATTCTTAAAGCTCTTTATGGGAGCTGTACAAGAGTATGGTGAAAAAACTGGTAAGAAAATTACCATTAATTCAGGCTTTAGAAGCTACGAGCAGCAAGCAGCTTTAAAGAAAAAGTATGGCGATAGAGCAGCCAGTCCAGGTAAATCTCTACATGAGTTTGGAATGGCACTCGATATTGAATCCGCAGATGCTAACGCTATGGAAAAGTTAGGTCTGATGAAAAAGTATGGTCTAACTCGTCCAGTGGGTCAAGAGCCTTGGCATGTTGAGCCAGCTGGTATTCAAGACAGTTTGAATCAAGTGAGAAAAGACCTCAGTTTTGCTGACACCAAAATTGCCTCTGGTGTGGGCAGGGGCGGTGGTGGTTTTGGCACACAACCCAATGCTGCAAAGTATGGGCGCAATCCAGAGCTGGCTAAATACTTGTTTGATTTGAGTCCAGATGCTGGTAAAGCTGTTGCTGAATATAAAACTGAAAGCACTACAGCAGCTGTTGCAGGAACACCTAAAGCCATTGCTAATGAAGCCATTGATAAAGCTAAATCTTCATCAGCAGCTGCAGTATCGCCTACTAAAGCAGGCGGTGGCTATGGCGGTAAAGTAGCTACAGTTGCAGCAGACCAAGAAACGCCTTCTAGCGGCTCTTCAGTCTCTGGAGGTGCTAGCACTAGTGAAGCCATCAATCAAGGCTCTAAGGGCGGTTTAAACGCTTCTGAGGGGCAATCTACTATAAGGAATTTGTTAGATCAGATTTCTAAGGGAGAAGGCACTTCAGATGAGAATGCAAAACGCAAAGGTTTTGCTTCTGGCTATGACGTGCCGCTTGGGTTTGGTAAGTTTGGTATGCCTGAAAAACCAATTACCCAAATGACCTTAGGTGAATTGAAAGCCTATCAACAACAGGTGAGAAAAGCCTCTGGTAAGATGAACTCTTCTGCCATGGGTAAATATCAGATTGTGGGCACTACTTTGAGTGAATTGCAAGAGCAATTGAAACTGCCTGACTCTGCTAAATTTACACCAGAGCTGCAAGATAAGATGGCTATGATGCTGCTCAAGAGGCGTGGCTTAGATAAATTTACATCCGGTAAAATGACTGGTAATCAATTCCAAGCCAGTCTTTATAAAGAGTGGGCATCTATTGCTCACCCAGATACCGGTAAAGCGTTACAACATACAGGTACGTCTGACTCTGACATTAAGTCAGCATTAGCTGGACTCAAAGGTGGTGAAGCTTCATCTTCAGTGGTGAATACTTCTTTCACTCCTACCAGCAATAAAAACGTTACCAACAATACACCAGTGGAGAGCAGAGCCGCTAAGAGTAGAGAAGAAGTAGCCGCTGTAATGGCGCCTATCAATCCAGCTCCAAGGCAAGCTCCAATTATTCAACCACAAATTAAGAAAACTAATGAAGATATCACAGCTTCTGTGAAATCAGTAGAGAGTATCTTGACTGAGTCTTTATCAGTACAAAAGAAAATGTTGCAAGCACTAGAAGGTTTTGCTAGTAAGGCAGGTGCCACTCAAAAAGCTGAACCAAAACTAGTCAATGAACCAACTACAGACATCATCAAAAACAGTAAACAAAAACCAGTCCCAGTTTCCATGAGAAACGCAGTGACTACTTGATAAAAAAAAAATCAAGGGCATAGCTCCCCTAGTACCTATAACGGGTACTAGGGGAGTATATGTCCGCTAAAATTAACGTCTGTCGGTTCCTTTAACAAACATGTCAATTAACCCTAAAGGCGTTTTCTCATGGATAATACCTGCCCAGCGAGCAGGAGAAGTCCAAGCTTCTAAGCTACGCCACTTGACCAGCAAGTTATCCCTTAATTTTCTAGTAGGATAAATAGACTGGCCTAACGTGGCTGCTGCCAATACGTGCAAGTAATCAGTGTAAACTGTGTCC